>ERZ778025.1089-NODE-1089-length-23967-cov-13.955629_pt1 | contig 23967 bp, 24 predicted proteins | sample MGYA00375755_ERZ778025 | MGnify/ENA primary metagenome ERZ778025 (study PRJEB29350, sample SAMN05389825) | bioreactor metagenome | isolation source: Thiocyanate bioreactor | place: South Africa: University of Cape Town | collected 2014-03-17 ... | reverse complement strand
AGCAGCTCGAACGACATGGCCCGGAGCGGTCGCCACGAAATCCGCGCGGCGGCGCCCGCGCTGAGCCACACCGCCGCCCGGGCCCGCGAAGGCAGCGGCTCGATCACGATCGCTTCGAGGACGCCGCCCTCGGCGTTCAAACATGGCCCCACGCGCAACGTCGGCTGCCGGACGAGATCGCCACAGCCGGTCAGGGCCACCTCGTTCCATTGGAGGCCGACGGTCCCGAATCGAGAGACCGTGTCCTCGCGAAAGCTCCGCCGGACGCCGAGCCGGACGAGGGGCGCGAAGCGGCCCGGAAAGCCGACCTGCCCGAAGAGGCCCGGCATCACGACGAGCGCACGGTTCGCCGAAACCTCCACGCTCGTACCGAGGGCGATGCCAATCCGCGGGCGAGGCTCGGATGAACCACGAGGCGGATGTCGTAGCGGCGCCGTCCGCGGAGGTCGGCTCGGCTGCGCCGGCGCCTCGAGCATGGGCGCCGTCTCCGCCGGCGCCTCGGCGGGCGCGGAAGGCATGGGCACGTCCCCTCCTTCGAGGCCGATCGCTGCCATGGACGGCGAGCGCGGCGAGGACACGATCACACGACGCGGCCGACGCTGTGCGCGCGGGCACGCTCGCCAGCCGCGACGAGCATGATCGTACCGTGGCTCGTGCCGCCGCGCTTCTCGACGCGCACCGCGACGTCGACCGCAGGCTCGCCCTCCGCGGCCTCGCGAACGTGACAGAGCCTCGCGCGCAGCCGCTCGAACGTCGTCGGACGTTTTGGGCACCCTTCATGGAGGTCTTCGGTGATCCGAACCGCGATCGGGGCCGGCTCCGAGGCGGTCGCCGTGCTCCATACGCTCGTGAACGCCGCAAACACAGTGAGCGCCCAAACCCGGGCGACCTTCGCCTGCGGCGACTTCCCGAAACGCACAGCCACGAGCGGTCGAGAAGAGCACGGAAGCACGTCGCCCGCGAGCGCGAGGCACGGCTACTCGAATGCGAGCATCGTCAACCGGTCGCCTCTCGCACGAGCTGCGCGGGCGTCGCTGCGTGTCGCTTGGCCGTCGCATCGAGCGGTGGCTGCGGGTTTCCGAGCGCGCCGACCGCGAACGACAGACGTCGTCCCGCGTGGCGTGCGACGGCGATCTACACGCGCGGCGAGGGCGATCGGTGACGAACAGCAGGTCTGGTACGCGCCCCAGGCCCTCGCGGGACTTCGTCCCGGGCATACTCGAGCTCGTGCTCCACGGTTCGGACGGCCACGCAATACGCTCGACCTCAACTCGACGGTCGACTGAGCCGAGAGCAGAAGGCCGCGCGATGGCTCATCGGTACTCCGCGAGTAGAGGTTCCGGCGCATGGATTCGAACTCTATGAGACGGCACTCAAAAGCAGACAATGCCGCTCACCTTTCGCCCTCAAGAGCTCGAAATCTCGCCGCGACGGATGCATGTTCCCACCAGTCCACGCCCGTCCCCGGGAATCGACCCGTTTCGTGGAGACATTTTGGAAACGAAGCGTAGACAGAATCGCCGCCATGACTGTCCTCCAGCATTCCGACTCCGCGACCAGCTAATCCGCTCGATGCTCTTCCAAGCATCCTGTCAGAACAGCCGCGCTTGGGGGACGCCCTTGAGGAGTGCCGGTTCATGGGTGAGGCGGTCCAAGTCGTCCGCTGCCTTCGCGGGACGCTCGCCAGCCTGAAGCTCAACGTCACCGTTCGGAGACCGCGCGCGATCGCCTTCCTGCGAAAGCCAGCGCTCGAGCCCGCTGCGAGCGCTCGCCGCCGCTGATCTGGCGTTCGCGTCGCTTCTGCGGTTCGCCGCTCTCGAGCGGACAACAAGCGAGCTCGCGCTCTTCCTCGAGGGGAGCGAGTTCGTCGGTCGAGTGGCGCTGAGCCCGCCAGCGCGGACGCCGGACGAACGACGCGTCACGTTCACCTGAGGGCGACGCGCGCCTCGATCAGATCTCCATCGTCGCGATGTCTTGCGGCGGCGGTCCGCGTCGAGCATAGCGTCGTCGTGGGCATCGACCTCGAGCGCGAGAAAGATCCCAAGGTCCTCCGTCAGGCGGTCGTCCTCGTCGAAGCGAAGAGCGCCGACTTCTCGCTCGCGTGATGGAACTCACTGAGGCGTTCCTCGCGGCCCAAGGCAAAGACCGCATGGCGCTTCAAGTGGAGTTCGAAGGTCTTCAGCCGCAGCTCGAGCGGAAGAATCGGATGCTCTTCGGACAGAGCTCCGAACGCCGCTCAGGCGAGCCGACTGCGCCGCCGAAGGAACGCAAGCCAAAAACGGGACACGGACCGCGCGAACAGAGGCAGCTTCGCATCGTCGACGAGTCTCACGACATCCCCGAGGCGGACCGCGTCTGCATCTTGTGTAACGGCGCCCTCGCGGAGCTGGACGGTCAGGTCGAGGAGAGCGAAGAGATCGACGTCATCGCGCGCGAGTTTGTGACCAAAAGACACGTCCGGAAGAAGTACCGCCGCCGCTGCGACGAATGCATCGAGACCGCGCCCCTCCCGCCGCGCCTCATTCCCGGCGGCCGCTACAGCCTCGCGTTCGCGATCACCGTCGCCATCTCGAAGTACGCCGACCACCTTCCCCTCGAGCGGCAAGTCCGGATCCTGCAGCGTAAATGGGTGATCGTCGATTCGCAGACGCTCTACGATCAGGTCGAATCCCGCGCGCGGGGGGTTTGGCCTGCGTACGATCGGCTTGGTGTCGAGTTCCTCGATGAGCCGGTGATCTTCGTGGATGAGACGCCGTGGCCGCTGCTCGGCAAGAACGCGTCGAGCGCGAAGTGGCACTGCGTGGCCGATCGCGAGCCCGAAGGGCTGCATACTACGAGATCCACGATACGCGCGGGCTCGACGCGGGCAAGTTGCTCCTCGGGGGCTTCAAAGGCATCGCGGTCACCGACGGCTACGGCGTCTACTACTCGCTCGAGAAGCGAACGCAGGGCTTGCGCATCGCGCAATGCCGGGCGCACATCCGGAGGAAGTTCGTCGATTGCGAATCGGCATTTCCAAAGGAGACGGAGCAGATCCTCGGGCTCATTCGAGAGCTCTACGCCATCGAAGATCGCGCACCACCGGCCCTGAAGGCAACGACGTGCAGCATCAATTTCGCTCGACAGGGTCGCGGTGCGTACTCGCGCGCATTCAGGCGTGGCGTCTCGACGTGGCGTGTACGCCGGCAGCGGACTGGCCGTCGCCATCAACTACATGTCGAAGCGCTGGTCGCGAGCGACACTCTTCCTTGAGCATCCTGACGTCCGGCTCGACAACAACGCCGCCGAGCGCGCGATCCGCGGCGTCGTCCTCGGACGAAAAAAATGACTACGGCTCCCGCTCGCAGCGCGGGACCGAGTTGGCCGCCGTCTTCTACTCGCTCATCGAGTGCGCGAAGCTCGTCGGCGTTGAACCCGCCGAGTACCTCCGCCGTGCGGCCGATGCGGCACTCGCCGGCGGCGCCCCCATCGTCCCCGTCGATCTCGCACGCGCGCACCAATAGCGCCGAACGCCTGGCTCGTCGGGACGAGCCACGGCGAGGTCTTACGGTCAATCCAGCCGGCGAGTTCGGCGATCCAGCGTGTCGCCTCGCTGATCGTCGGGATAGAGCGTTTCTTCTTCACACCACGACTCGCCCGGTCGCGCCTCAGCACATCGATCTCCGAATCCGAGAGTTCGACGGTCGCGGGTGCGTCCGCCTTGTTCCGGGCGAAGTACTTCAGCCTCTCGATGCGCATCCCAGGGCGGCGAGGATCGTCGCCCACTCTTTTGATCGCCTCGGCCGGTCGCCTTGCTTCCGCGTTCGATGGAACTCCTCGACGCGCCATCGTTTGCGATAGCCATCGAGAATCCTTTCAGCCTCTTCCCGAGTGGTGACAGGCACGTTCTCAACTTGGAAGGGTCTTCCGTCCGCCGGTCCCACTACAAACGCACGGTGAAGTCACAGTTGAGCGCGCTGAGCCCGAAGAGGATGTCGGTGTTGTCTGCCTCGCGATCGATCACGACTGCAGTGAGCCGATCGACAGCGCTTCGAGCGGCGCGGAGGAAGTTCGCATTCTCCTTATCTTCGAGCGGGCGCAGCTGGTTTCGACGCGTCCGCTCGCCCTTGGACATCCGCTCGGTCTCGCGCCGGGCCCAGTAGATCTGGTCGGTCAGGCCGAGGGGCACACCGTCGACTGCGACCGCCAGCGCACTCATCACCTGCAGTCCGCGGACGGCTCGATTTGGCGATCCCACCGGTCTTGCTCTCCTTCTCGTCGGTGAGAGCAAACGCCGTACCGGCGAGGATCACAAGCACGCTAGTCCCCTCGTATTCGGCTGCGCGCCGCGCAGTAGCGGCGAAGAGCATCTCGGCGAGAGCGTCGGCCTTTACCGCGGGGTTCTCGAGAAAGTCGTACGCTCCCGCGCGCTCGTCATCCCGATCGAACAAGACCGACACCTTACCGGACCGTCGCCGCGCCGCTGCGCACGCCATCGCAACAAGCCGGCGGGGGCGTCGAACGACGTCCTTCAGCTGCGCCCGGCCAAACTGGTTGCGGGCCCAATGGGCCACGGACTCCGTCTGCATGCGCAACCGGAACGTCGGAGTTCCACATTTAGTTCCGCACTATCCCGACTGATGGATCCAAGGGTACCCCCTAGGGGTGATGCGAACCTGTCCCCACCTCGTATAGCGTCACTCACTGCGTCTAACCGCAAAGACGTTATGGAGGCACGCAACATGACAACGATCTGTGTGGCAAAGAGCGTCTTGGGCGCGCTCGGGATCCTGACCGCATTGGGCCTCAGCGCGTGCAGCGCAAAAACGAGTGAGCAGAGCGCGATCGGCGTGACGAGCGATGCGCTCACGACCAACCCGAGCACCTCAAACGCATTCGCACCGTTCGCGGACACGGGCGCAGACGTGCAAGGTGGAGCGGCGCATTGCTTCCTCAAGGACACGGACACGGGCGTCTTCCCAGCGGTGTATTACATGATCTCCCTCGGTGGGTTCGGTGCTACCGGCCCCAGTAGCCGGATCGAAGCGTTCGAACCGACTGCGGCATCAGGCGACGGCGCGTGGGTGAGCCACGCCCCAGGACAGCCGCTCCACGGCATCGCCCTCCCGGAGGCCGCGGGGGACGGCGTCGCGGTGACCGAAGGCGACGGCGTGGCGTGCTATTATTCCGGCGGCACCACGAATGGCGGAGAAAGCCGTCAGGCCATCAAACTGACGGTGAGCGGGGGAAGCTTCACGCTCACATCGCTCGGAAGCATGCAGGTGGGGCGCTCGGGCCACGGGATGCAGTTGTGCGGCGTTCCGGGCTGGGGAATGGAGCAACGGCTCATCGTGTACGGCGGCCGTATCGGCCTTTTCGGCACCGCCGAACTGGAGGTGTTCGAGGGCGATACTACCTGGACCAAGGTGACCACGGGCCACCTTTCCAACGACGTCTTCAATTTCGCCTCGGCCTCGCTCGACGCAAGCACGAATCGCTCGAAGATCCTCGTGGCGAACGGCGACCGCGGCTTTGGCGCGCTCAGCTCGTCGATCGACACGATCTACATTCAGAGTCCGCAATGCCGGCCCGCGCTTGACGTGGCGGTCCGGCCGCTGGTCCGAAGCGCCTCTGGGGGCACGGTCTTCACGCCCGACCAGAAGAAGCAGTCGATCGCGTTCGCGTACGATGAGGGCGGCAGTCCGTACTATGATTCCTTCATCGTCGCTGGGGGAGACAACAGCTTCGCCCTTTCGACCTCAACGAACAGAGTCGTTGTGACCAGTTGGATCAACTCGGAAGGTTCGATCGGGCCCGCGAACGCGATCAACTCACTCGTGAGCGCTCCGGCTCTGGTCGCACTGCCGGGCGGCGACTTCGCGCTGGTCGGTGGCTGCGATCATGGGTGTAACAACTCGCTCGCGAACGTTCAGAAGTTCTCGGCTGCAACCCGTACGTGGTCGAGCATCGGCACGCTCAACAAGGCGCGCGTCTGGCATATCGCGGAGTACCTGCCCACGGTGCCGTTTACGGCGACCGGGATCTATGTGACCTCGGGCGTTCGCTACCCGGTTGGGCCCGAAACGCAGACCGAGGTCTTCTAGCGGGGTGCTGAAAAACCGGTCACGAGCCAGAGAGCGTGATCCGCGAGGCGCCGGTCTTGCTGCGCCGCTTGCCGGCGCGGTTTCGATTGCCTGGCGTCACCCCAGGGCGGGCTGCCCGCGCGAGCGGGCACGCCCTCTCGGGCCCGCCGCGCGGGACTCGCACGTGGCGACCAGCAAGTAAAGGCCGCTAGGCTTCTACCCGACGCGACGTCGCCGACGAACAGGTAGTTGTTCCTGCCGAGTGCGATCCTGCGGAGCGCACGCTCGGAGGCGTTGTTGTCGAGAGGTATGCGCGCGTCGTCGAGGAACACGCCAAGCTCGGCCCATTGGCCGAGCGTGTACGGATGGCGACGCCGAGCGGTCTCTTCGGCAGGTGACACCCGGCCTCAGCGTCGAGCCAGGCCTTGAAGCGATTGCGGATCTGCCCGGCCCCCAGTTTCCGAAGCTCAAAGTGTGAGGCTTCGGAAAGTCGCTGCTCCTTCGCGTAGTGCTCGACGCGATAGAGCTCCGTGATGACGGTCGAGCACATCCTGCGCGCCGGGCGCGGTCTTGATCGACTCGAAGAAGTAGCGCCGCACGTGGGCGAAGCAGGCGGCGCCCCTTCGGCTCGAGACCTTCTCGACGTCGTTGTAGCCGCTGTACCCGTCGACGAGCAGGACGCCGTTGGTCCCCTCGAGCAGCGCCTTCGGCGTCGAGTCCGAGCTGCTCTCGGCGAAAGTGGTACGTGACGTCGAAGCCGCCGTGTGCGTCGGCGGCCCCGAACGTCCACACGAATCCCGTCTTCGGTTTGCCGGTAGCGACCTTCATGATCCGGAGCCGCGTCTCGTCTGCCATGACGAAGTTGCGCTCGCGAGTCACGTCAACAACGCGCGTCCACACCGGCGCGAGGAGCGCCGAGGCTCGGTGAAGCAACTCGTTCGTCGTCGATCGCGCGACGGGAACGCCCTTGCGCGCGCTCCTTCTCGAGGCGGTGGATCGGCAAGTGGTCGGCCATTTGGCGACACCGATGTGCGCGAGGAAGCTCGCCCCGTACTGCCCCTTCTCGACGACCTTCGGCGCGCCTGGCGCGGTGATGACGCAGCCACCACACCGGCAGCGCAACACTTGCTGCACGTGCTCGTGTCTGACGAACCTGGCCGGCACGAATTCCCACACGAAAGTGCTCTTGCCGGGCGCATCGGCGTGAGATCGGTGCGACCGCAGGGCGGTGCACCGACGGAGCGACTCCGGCACTTTGTGCTCGGTCCTCACAGTTGGGGTTTGGGCTTTGGCCTCGGCCCGCGCGCGGCGCTTGGCCTTCGCCTGCTCGGGCGTCGCCAGCTCGCCGAGCTTCACCCGCGGCAGCTTGCTCCGCTCGCTCCGCGCACCGAACAGCGACTTCTTCAGCTGCGCGTTCTCGTGCTCGAGCTTCGCGACCCTCGGCGTGCTGCGGCGCTCGTCGACGACGGGCAGGTGGAAGCACCCTTCTCGAGGCGCTTGAGGTACAGCACGACCCCGGACCGGGCGCAGAAAAGGATCTTGACCTTGTCCTTCGCCTTGCCGGCGAACACGAACAGATGGCCCTCGCAGGGATCACGGCGCAGCGTCGCTTCGACGCTCGCTCTCAGGCCGTCGATGCCCTTGCGCATGTCGGTCGGGTCAACGGCGAAGTAGATGCGGACGCTCGGCGGGAATCCGAGCATCAGGTCCCCTCGAGCAGAGCGACGACCCGCGCGAAGGCCTCTTCGTCGAGCCATGGGCGACCTTGAGCATATGGCCCGTGCGAACCAACACGGTCTCCGGCTCGCCCCGGCGCTCCTCGGGGATGCTCGCGAGGATCTCGTCGAGCGTGGCACGCTCCTGTGCCCGAGCCACTGCGGTCTCTGCGGTCGGCCCAGGCGCGATCGACTCGAGCGAATCGCTCTCCGCGACCTCGCGCTCCCGTGCGGTCGCGAGATCGCGCCGGACGTTCGCGGCCACCCGCATCGCGATGCCGAAGATGAAGCTCCGCTCCTTGTCGGGGTGGATGCTCGAGAGCTTCTGCGCGAGGACGAGGAACACGCGCTGGGCGGCGTCGTCGGTCTCGGGCGGCCTCACGCCGAGGCGCCGAAGCGAACGCCACACGAACTCGTAGTACTCGACCGTGAGCTCGCGCAGACGGGCGTGGAAAGCCGGTTCTCGCAAGGATTCGACCTCGTCGGCCGTCAGTCTCGCTGTCTGTGAGGCAACCACGAGCAACCTTCAACACGGAGCGATGTCGACGAGGCCTCGATCGTATTTCAGAAACGACACCATCACTGCACGAGGAGCCGAGCCCAGCCGTAGCTCACTGCGCACACGAGCTCGGCCGTAAGTGCGCCTCAGGGCAAATGCCCCACGAGAGCCCCCCCGAGAAAGGGCACGATCCGTGGGGCCTCGTAGACGAGCATGGCGGGCTCGAACAGGAGCTCGTTCCGGACCAAAGGTGCGCGCACACCGCCGAGCAGCTCGAACGACATGGCCCGGAGCGGTCGCCACGAAATCCGCGCGGCGGCGCTCGCGCTGAGCCACACGGCCGTCCGGACCCGCGAAGGCAGCGGCTCGATCACGATCGCTTCGAGGATGCCGCCCTCGGCATTCAAACATGGCCCGACGCGCAACGTCGGCTGCCGGACGAGATCAGCACAGCCGGTCAGGGCCACCTCGCTCCATTGAAGGCCGACGGTCCCGAATCGAGAGACCGTGTCCTCGCGAAAGCTGCGCCGGACGCCGACCCGGACGAGGGGCGTGAAGCGGCCCGGAAAGCCGACCTGCCCGAAGAGGCCCGGCATCACGACGAGCGCACGGTTCGCAGAAACCTCCACGCTCGTACCGAGCGCGATGCCAATCCGCGGGCGAGGCTCGGGAGCTCCACGAGGCCGATGTCGTGGCGGCGCCGTCCGCGGAGGTCGGCGCGGCTGCACCGGCGCCTCGGGCATGCGCGCCATCTCCGCCGGCGCCTCGGGCATGGGCGACGTCTCCGCCGGCGCCTCGGCGGGCGCGGAAGGCGTGGGCACGTCCCCTCCTTCGAGGCCGATCGCTGCCATGACGGCGAGCGCGGCGAGGACACGATCACACGACGCGGCCGACGCTGCTCGCTCGGCACGCTCGCCGGCCGCGACGAGCGTGATCGTGCCGTGGCTCGTGCCACCGCGCTGCTGAACATGCACCGCGACATCGACCGCCGGCTCGCCCTCCGCGGCCTCGCGAACGTGAGGGAGCCTCGCGCGCAACCGCTCGAACGTCGTCGGACGTTTCGGGCACGCTTCATGGAGGTCTTCGCTGATCCGAACCGCGATCGGGGCCGGCTCCGAGGCGGTCGCCGTGCTCCATGCGCTCGTGAACGCCGCAAACACAGTGAGCGCCCACACCCGGGCGATCTTTACTTGCGGCGACTTCCCGAAACGCACAGCCACGAGTGGTCGAGAAGAGCACGGAAGCACGTCGCCCGCGAGCGCGAGGCGCACCTGCTCGAGTGCGACCATCGTGGACCGATCTCCTCTCAGCTCGCGCGCATCGTGGGCGACGGCCGCACCTCCTCTGGCGTCAGGCGAACGTTGTGCGCGTTCCAGTTCTCCTCGAGGTGCGTGGGCGAGCACGTCTCCGGGATCGGAAAGATGACCGGCGAGCGAGCAAGCCGACACGCGAGCTGCGCGGACGTCGCTCCGCCGTCAGGTCTCGATTGACGCAAGGGATGTCAGGACGTAGGGAGTGCCTCGTTGTTGCGGCTCGCTCGAGCTTTCGTCCTGGCCCCGGTGGTGGCTGCTTGTGCCTGCGCGTCCGGTCGTCATGCGGTCAAGGCGCCGATGCTCACCAATGCCTTCAATTGGGAGTCATGCGCGTTCCCCCGCGAGGCCGACAACGCCGGAGTCGACCAAGCGAGCGTCGAGATGCGCGTGATGGTTGGCGAGAACGGTCGCGCCCTGGACACAGAGGTATTGCGCGACCCTGGTTTCGGCTTCGCAGAAGCCGCCCGGGTTTGCGCGATGAAGGCATCCTACAGTCCTGGGCGTGATGAACACGGAGCCCCGACTCGCGCAATGACGAAGCGCTTTCGCGTCCGCTTCGAGCGATGGCCTCCGGAGGCAGAGCGCGCGTCGCCGACACGCCACCGGAACTAGCCCGTTGTGACTGACTGCCCGTACCTGCCGGGCGCCTTGTGCGCTGGCCTCCTGCTGCTGTCGCTACGCAAGTGCGCCGGGAGCCATCGCAAATCGACCGGCCCCGAGCGCTTGATGCTCTCGGCGAGGTGCCACTAGAAACGGCTCTTGCGCGGGGAGTCGGTCGTTCACCTCCGGTATTGAGAGAGAGACGCGCGTCTCGTTCTCGAAGTAGGAGCGATGAATCTCGGGGGGCTTGTCGAGGAGCGCGTTGAGATTCTCGCGCTCCCAGTAGTCCGCAGCGAGCCCCTGCTTCGCAAAGAGCGGCACGACTTGCGTGTCCCAGGATCCAACCGCGCGCGTTGTCGCGTCGCGATCCATCGAGATCGTGACGGGCCGCGCTGTCGCGCGCGGGCGTGCGTACGCGATGAGCGTGTTTGGCGAGGACGTGGCCATCGACGTCACCACGGCCGCGGCCGAGGTCGAGCTCGAGCTCGCTGCGCTGACCGAGCACGCCGGGGGCACGACTGCGCTGGTCGACCGGCTCCGTCGTTCGGCGGCGCACGTCGGCGACACGCACGCGCCAGACGAGGCCAGAGTCGCCTACCAGGAAGGGCTTCGAAATCTCGTGGAGCGCCGTTGAGAGGGCACCGAGGCAGCGCACGGTTCGGGAGAACGCAAGCGACATCTCCGCTCAGGTTCCTTGCCCCGTATGTCCGGCATGACGAGTCGAGGACGGAATGGTGCCGAGGATGAGATCGGTATGGGAACAACCATCGCGCTCACCATCTCCAGCGACCAACGGGACCGGTGAGCGTCAGGGCCTCGTCGGTAGAATGCTCATGCGGCGGATGGCGCGCGCTCTACCTCGGACCACTGGGCACGTCTGCGCAGAGGGGGCCGGTCCTCATGCCGTCCTGACACGCGGACGCACGAGCTGTCTTGGCGATGGTGAACGACCTCGAGATGGTGACAGTATGCACCAGCTGCGATGTTCCTCGACTGGTCCGTTCCGCCGGAGTGCCCAAGCGCGCAGACGGTGGCCGCGCAGGTGACGGCCATCGTCGGCCCGGAGCTCCCACGCGAGCCTCTCGTCGTGGAGGGGCGCGTGGAGGTCGAGGACGATCCGCGTCGCTACCGACTCGAGCTACGCATCCGCCTTCCCGAAGACGAGGGCACGCGCGCGCCGAGCGTACGCGTCATGGAGAGCAGCGATTGCCAGAAGCTCGGCGACGCGGCGTCGCTCGTCATCTCCCTCGATTTGCAATCGCGTGCGCGACTGAAGGGTGAGGCCACGGCGCGCTCACCGGCCACCACGCAGAGAGCGCGCCTCGCACCTCCCTCGCGCAAGCGCAAGACGGAGCGTCTGCACGGCGGCCTCGGCGCGGACGCCTCGGGCGATCTCGGGTCGCTGCCTCGGGTGGCGGGCGGCGGCGGCGTCCACGCCTTCGTGCGCTACGGCGCGCTCCGCGGCGAGTTGGGCGCCATGTTGTGGCCGAGGAGCGAGGCCGCGGCGAACTCTCCCTTCGGAGGAGGCGCGTACCTCTCGCTCCGCACCGTCTCACTCACCGGCTGCTACGCATGGCTCTCTCGGCCCGAGCTCTCGGCTTGCCTGCACGCCGAGGGCGGGAGCCTTCGCTCCACCAGCTTCGGCATCGGGCAACCAGGGACCTCGACCGGCGCGTGGTTCTCCGCGTTCTTGGGCCTCGCCGCGCGGCCGTTGACGTGGGACGGACTCTCGCCGCGCTTCGTCGTCGAGATAGGTACGCCGCTTCGCTACGGGGAGGTCGTCATCGAGAGGATCGGGCGCATCCACGCCCCAACAACGCCCCTTCTTCGGTTCGGCATCGCCCTCGACGTCGACCTCTTTTGAGGTGCTGGCATTTCGGCAGGTGCTCTTCGCGGGAAGGCTCCGAGGAGCCTCGCCTCGACCGGCCCCGGGAGGAAGCCGAGCGCTCCCAGGCACTGCTTCAGCGACCCTCGTGGGACTCGAGCAGCGGGGCAGCCAGCGCATGAGCACAAGCAGACGGTGCCACGGTGCGCCGAGCCAGAGGCTTGCGCCTTGCATGTCCTAGGGACCACGGCGAACCTCCCGTGATTGAGGACATTTACGCTCCGAACGGCCTACGGCTCCACGGCTGAGCGAAAAACGTGAGCGAAAAAAGTCGGGTGATTTGGGGCGCTCCTTCCATTCACCGAGAATGTGAAGGCCTTGCTGGTGGCCCCGTGCTCGCTGTCGCTGTCGTCGACGCCCTCGGTTCCCGCCCGGGAGGCTGAGGTGAACGTGCTCGCCGCGTTCGACGCCATCTACGACCAGCACGTTACGTTCGTTTGGCGCACGCTGCGCGCGTTCGGCGTCCCCGGTGGCGCCCTCGAAGACGCCGTGCAGGACGTCTTTCTCATCGTCCACCGCAACCTGCCGACCTTCGAGCCACGAGGAAAGATGACGACGTGGCTCTTCGAAATCGCGCGGCGCATCGCGAGCAACTACCGGCGCGCGCGGGTGAACGACGACGGCCTGCCGGTGACGGAGGAGCTTCTACGAGACCCACGTCCGACACCGTTCGACGAGGCAGCGACCGCCGAAGCCATGAAGCTCGTCGAGCAAGCCCTCGACCAGATCGACGAAAAATACCGCGTCTGCTTCGTCTTGATGGAGTTCGAGCAGATGACGGCCGAGGAAGTCGCCGCGCTCCTTGGGCTCCACACCCGCACCGTCTATTCACGCACGCATCGTGCCCGCCTCGTGTTCGACCGCCTCGTCAAACGATACGGAATCCACCCATGAGCGACCCTCGCCCTGCATCCAAGATCGTGATCGAACGCGCGCGGCCGTCGTTCGGTCCGAGCGGCGCCGCGCGCGAGCGCATGCGTGCGGAGCTGCACAGGCGCATCCTCGCCCAGAGCACGTCGTCGCTCGAGGCCCCGCCGCCTCTCGAATCGGGCACTCGCTTGGCGATGAAGGGCAGCGCTGGCAAGGTCCTCGCCATCGCGCTCCTCGTGCTCGCGGCAGGCGCGTGGACGGTGTCGCGCGACCTCGACCCTGTCGACGCGAGCACGAACGCTCATGTCGACGAAGCACGCTCTGCACCGGCAGAGTGCATGGCGCCGGCGTGCACGGCACCGCTCCCGCCGCCTCTCCCGATCGCGGACGGGGTCGTCTCGGCGCATGATCTGCCGGACGTACCGGGTCGACGTGACAGGCTCCCACCGCTCGACGCGCGCGGCGCGGAAGCACCGCCGGCTCGATTCGCCCGGGTGAAGAAGCCTCTCCCGTCACTCGCCACCGAAGCGCGTGCCTCGGAGAACATGGCGACAGCCGACGTCGCACCCGTGCAGGCGACGCCGCTGGAGAGCGACGCATTGAGCGACGAGCTTCGCTTGGTGCGCGACGCGCAAGCCGCGTTTGCCAAAGGGGACCTCGCGCGCGCGCACCGAAGTCTCGATGCTCACAACGCCCGGTTCCCGCACGGGATGCTGCGGGAAGACCGCCTCGTCCTCCGCGTCCTCCTTCTGTGCGCGGAGGGAGACACTCAACGCGCGCTCCGCGCCGCCGAAGAGCTGGTCTCCACCCATCCTCGGTCATCGCACTTCTATCCACTCCGAACATCGTGCGCGAGCGCGGCCCTCCCCTGAGGCTCACGCGCTCCAAGAACGCTCACGAAATCTGTATATAGACATGAAAAATACAAATCGGAGTCGACCGTACGTCCGTGCGATCGCGACGAGCGTATTGCTCGTCGTCGTCGGGACGACGGCCTGCGCAGAGACGATGACCACGGGGGTTGAAGATCGACTCCCCGCCGACGGCGACGCGGGCGTAACCGCGCCGTTCGTGGCGCCTCCCGAGGCGGGGTCGGACAGCAGCGCGTCGGAGGCGAGCACGGCCGCGCTCCTCTGCATCGGAACCGACTGCTCGTTCCCATACGCAACGTGCGCGACCGACGGTCAGGTCGGATACAAGTGCGGAACCAATCTGCTGACCGACGACCAGAACTGCGGTGAGTGCGGAAACGCCTGTCCTGGCGACGTCTTCGGCGAACGCAGGATGATCACCAAGTGCGTTCAAGGCGAATGCCAACTCGTCTGCCAAGGCATCCTGAACTTCGGGGACCAAACCGAGGATCCGAGAGACTGCAACGGCTTGATCGACGACGGCTGCGAGACCGACGTCCTGTCGGATCCCGACAACTGCGGCGCGTGCGGAACCAAGTGCGGTAGCCTTCCAGACGGCACGCGAGAGCCGTGCATCGAGCGGAAGTGCGGCTGTCCCGCCGGGACGACGTACTGTCCGGGTGCGGGCTGCGTCGACATCAAGACCAGCACGACGAACTGCGGTGCGTGCGGGACCGTGTGCGAGCCCTCCGATTCGCCCCCCGACGGGAGCAAACACCTCGAGCTCGCGTGTCGCGCGGGGACATGTACGTACGCGTGCAGGCCGAGCTGGGACGACTGCGACAAGGACGCGAGTAATGGTTGCGAGCCCCGTCTGCTCGGGAGTCCAAATTGCGGCGCCTGCGGCGTCACGTGCGCCGCCAATCAGGAATGCTCGACCTTTCAGTTCCCCGCGGCGTGCATCTGTGGCGGCCCGAACGAAGCCGTGTGCGGCGGTCAGTGTACCGATCTGCTGAGCGATCCGCAGAACTGCGGAGGATGTTTTCACAGATGTCCCTCAGACGGAGCAAACAGCCGCGCCAGCTGCATCAAGGGATACTGCACGAGCGAGTGCGAAGTAGGGTTCGGCGATTGCGATGGCAACCCGCTCAACGGATGTGAGACCGACCTCCGGCACGACAGCGCGAACTGCGGAGCGTGCGGCGTCGAATGTGACCGCGCGGCCGGTCAACCTTGCGTCGAAGGTCGTTGTTTGATGGTCGAGTGCGACGCAGGGATCGTGACCAAATGAACTCTTCTTCCGAGCACCCGTCGTCCCGCATTCGCACCGCCGTGCTCTTCGGTGGGCTGGTCCTCGAGCTCGCGGGGCTCACCACGGTGGTCAGCTGCGCGACGTCCAGCGATCCCGCCGAAGATCCCCTCGTGGACACGGCAGACGCTAGGTCGACAGAGGACGCGGAGTCATCGTCGACCGACCCTGCCGGAGATGCGAGCTCCGACGCGCCGGACGGTGCGGAGTGGCATCCCATCACGACGCCTCATGACTCGCGCCTCGGCCTGTCAGCGATCTGGGGCACGGGCAAGAACGACGTCTGGGCCGTCGGCGCCGCCGGCTCCGTGCTCCACTGGGACGGCAGCTCGTGGACCTCGGCGACGGTCGGAACGAAATTGTCTCTCAACGTGGTTGGGGGAGCCCTTCCCAACGATGTCTGGGTGGCAACCTCGCTCAGTGAGGTTTTTCACATCGACGGATTCGACGCCGGCACGCTGCAGTGGTCGGCGGCAACGCCGATCAGAATGTTCTCCGATCAGGCGTTCCTCTACGCCGCGTGGGCGTCATCACCGAGCGACGTATGGTTCGGCGGAACCGGAGCGGACTCGCAGAACATGTGGAAGACGTCGGCGTCGACGACAGGCGAGCTCGCATGGCGGCAGATGGCGAACACGCCGCCAACGCTCGACAACGGCTTTACAGCGCCAACCATCTACGGGATCTGGGGCAGCCGCGCCGACGACGTCTGGTGCGTGGGCATGAAGAACTCACCAAGTCCGCCGTCGTTCGCGGCGCACCTGGACGGTCTGCCTCCCGGCGAGGACATGCCGACGTGGACCGAGCTCGACACGCAGTCGAACAGTCCGCTCAACGCTGTCTGGGGCGCGGACGCGAACGACGTATGGGCCGTCGGCGACCACGGCACGATTCGCCGTTTCCGAGGTACCCCCAAGGCCGGTGCGCTGTGGGAGGTCGTCGCCTCGCCGACGACCGAGCATTTGCGCGGACTCTGGGGCAGCTCGAGCTCCGACATCTGGGCGGTCGGAGAGCACGGGACGTTCCTCCACTTCGACGGCACGACATGGCGGTCCGCGCCCGCGGTCTTTCCGTCCGACCGCGTCCCGAATCTCCGAGCTGTGTGGGGGGCAGACTCGGAGCACTTCTGGGCGGTTGGTGACGGCATCGTCATGCGCCATGCGAGCGCGGGCGCACAAGGAGTCCTTCCGTGAGGCGTGATTTGCGTATGCCGTTCACCGTTCTTGCGACGTCGACGTCCGTCGTCCTCGTCGTCGTCGCGTGTGCGTCGAGCGAAGAGCCCGCCGCCCCGCTGAATGACGATGCATCCGTTGCGATCGCAACGGACGCGTCGCACGACGATTCCTCGCTCGTGGTCGACGACAGTGGCTCGACGGCCGATGCTGGCTTGGACGTCGACGCCGCGCCCCCCGTTTGCACGACGGAGGGCTGGTGTCATACGGTCGTGCCGAGGGGTCAAACCTTCGTCGACGTGTGGGGCGACGGCACGGGCAAGGTCTGGGCGATCAGCCAAGGGCAGAGCAGCGGGGAGGGAAAGATCTTCTTCTGGGACGGGGCGGCGTGGACCCTGAGCTACGCCGCGACCGCAGACCTCTACGCGCTTTGGGGAAACTCTCCGACGGACCTTTGGGTCGGGACCTCGAAGGGGCTGCTGCACGGCACCGGTCCGTCCGCGACGGCGATCACCTGGACCGAGGCAACGCTGCCGGTCGTCAACGGAACAAACTTGTACGTGCGTTCGATCTGGGGCAGCGGCCCGAACGACACCTGGGCCGTAGGCGCCCGCATCGGAGCCGGCAGCCCGACCTATGTGCTGCATCGCTCCGGCCCCGCCGCAGATCCAGACGCAGGAACGACGGAGTGGGTGATCGACACGTCCCCGGAGCTGTCGTCGGTCAGCCCTCTCACGATCTGGGGCAGCTCGAGCGACGACGTCTGGCTCAACGCCGAATACAATGATGCGTCCGGAGTCAAAGGACGCCTCCTTCGTCGACGCCCCGACGGGACGGGAACGAACGCTTGGCGCGTGAGCACCGATTTGCCCGAGGTAAACAGCTGGTTCACAGGGCAGGCGCTCGGGAAGAACTTCGCGCTCATCAACAGCGCGAGCGGCTACGGCAACGTTACGGGGTTCGACCTCGGCGTCAGCAACGATGACGGTGACCACTTCACGTGGCGACACCTGACGTTGGATACCCTCCCATATTCGGCATTCAAGAAAGCGAGCGTCGTCTGGGCGTCGGGGCCGAACGACATCTGGGCCATTGCCACCACGGCCGTCGGCTCGACTTGGCTGGTTCAATTGAAGGACCCCGAAACGTCGAGCTGGCGCGTGGCGTCGATCTCGCTGAGCGACGCGGTTCCGGTGACCAGGAAGATGAACGCGATCTGGGGTAGCGGGCCAAACGACATCTGGGTCGTCGGCAACGAGCTCGCTCTTCACAAGGTCGACCCGAGCAAGGGGGCGCCGTGAATCGTCTGCACAAGCTTACCCTCTTCATGCTCGCGTCGGCGGCGTCGTTCGAGCTCTCTCTCTCCGGTTGCAGCTCCGACGACACCGTTCTCGGTGATATCCTCGAGGCGGACGGCTCACGGCTCGTCGACGGAGCCGTCGCGTCCGAAGACGCCCGCGTGCCGGACGATGCATCCGATGGGCGAGACGCGGATGCGTCCGATGCGCGAGACGCGGCGCTGGACATCGACGCCGCGAGCGAGCCCGTCGTGTGCGCGACCCAGCCTTGCGCCACGCAGCTCGTCGCCGGCGACAAGTACTTCTGCGCCCTGCTGAGCGACCATACGGCTCGCTGCTGGGGGTACGGCTGGCTCGGCGCCCTCGGCGGTGGCGAGCTCACCCTCCCGGACGCATTGAACCTCCCACCCGCGCCCGTCGAGGACCTGACCAACGCGACCCAGCTCAGCGCCGCCGGCGGAACGACGTGCGCACGCACGGACGAAGGTCGCGTTCGATGTTGGGGAAGCAACGACACCGGGCAGCTCGGGCTCCAAGCCTCGCCGGTCATCACCGACTGGGCGAAGCATTGGGTCCCATCGGACGTCGACCTCTCCGTCGACGCTACTCGCGTCGACGTGACGCCGTACAGTGTGTGCGCGACCACCAACGCGGGCGTCTACTGTTGGGGCCAAAACCAACACCTGCAGCTCGCACGCGCCAACGCCGGCGCTACGGACGGTCCTGGCCTCGCTGATCTACATGGCTACGACGTCGAGTCGGTCGCCGGCGGCCTCTACAACGTCGGTCGAGGGTACAATACCGGGTCGCTCTTTGGTCTGACCCGCGACCGGAAGATCGTCGGTTGGGGCATCGTCTCGGGCCGTCCGAGCTCGCTGCGCATGAGCGCGGTTCCCGTGCCGCTGCCCGTGCACGACGTCACGGGCATCGCCGCAGGCTCGTACCATGCTTGCGCGGTCGCCGGCGGCTCCGTGTACTGCTGGGGTAGCAACGAGACGGGGGCGCTCGGCACGGGCATCCCGGGGCAGGCGGAGTTCCCCACGCTGCCTGCGCGAGCGGTGCTCGCCGTCACCGAGTCGACTGCGGTGCCGCAACAGGTGGCGGTCTCCTCGGTTGCGTCTTGTGTCCGAATGACCGACGGCTCGATCCAGTGCTCGGGCGAGGACCGATTCGGCCAGCTCGGTCGCGGAGCGCCGGGCTCGCTCGCCCCCAACTTCGGCCCCGCAACGGCCTTCACTCAACGCGCCGTCCAAGTGGCGATGAGTGACATCGCCACCTGCGCGCTCGTGCAAGGCGGCACCGTGCACTGCTGGGGAGGAAACAAAAACGGCGAGCTCGGGCAAGGGACGCGAGACAGCGAGCCACATCCGTCGCCAGTCAGGATTGTCTTCCCATGACGCGCGCGAGCACCCTGCGAACACTGGCCTCCATCATCTCGGCGGCGGTCCTCGCCTCCGGCCCCCTCGTGTTCTTCGCGTGCAGCTCGAGTCGGAGCGCATTCGACAGGGAGCGGGGGCTGTTCACGGAGGACGATGGGAGGGCGCCGGGCGGTTGCGTCAGCACGCGCTGCTCGTCCGACCTGAAGAAGGTCCTTTGTCACCGCGAAGACGGTACGGAGGACACGCTGCGCGAGTGTGGCTCGGGCGAGGGATGCGGGAACGGTGCGTGCATCCCCGCGTGCTCGAGCGCCGAGCTCGCGATGGGCTCGACCGGCTGCGCGTTCGGGGCGCTGCCGTCGGATACGATGACCGACGGGACCGCGGGGTCCTGCTTCGCCGTGATCGTCTCCAACACCTGGGAGACGCCCGCGAGCCTGAAGGCGACGCTCGGCGCGACTCCGATCGACATCGGTCCATCCACCTATTACGCGGAGATGAACGGCGCGAAGATCGAGTACACGCGCGTCGACGGCCCCATCGCACCAGGCAAGGCGGCCATCGTCTTTCTCTCCCAGGACTCGGACCCGCAAAAGCTGCAGGGGAATTTCACGCCGTGTCCGAACGGAGTCGTCGCGGCCGTCACGGAGGATCCAATCGGCCACGGGACGACGCGCACACGTGCATTCTTTCTCGAAATGGACGTCCCCGTAAGCGCGTATTCGATTTATCCGTACGGCGGTGCGCGCTCGCACGTCTCGACGGCGACGTCGCTCTTGCCACTTTCGTCATGGGGGACGAACTACGTCGCGGTCAGTGCGTGGTCCGACCGCGTTGCGCAATCGAGCTCACCGACGCTCCAAATCCTCGCAAGCGAGGACGACACCGTCGTGCGCATGCGCTCCAACGTCGACATCAGCGACGGCAACGGAGTGCCCGGCGTCGCGCGCGGGCAAGTTCAGAGCTGGAAGCTCGCGCGCGGAGAGGTCCTGCAGATCACTCAGCCCAACGACCCAAGCGGCAGCCCCATCGAAGCCGACAAGCCGATCGGGCTCTTCGGTGGCGCTGAATGCCCGTTCGTTCCGCCCACGACGGGCGCGTGCGATGCCCTCCAGCAGCAGATTGCGCCGACCGCCCAGTGGGGGAGCTCGTACGCGCTCGTGCCGTATCGGCCGCGTCTCGCCAAGGGCAACGCCGGCAGCGAGCTGCGCGAGGAGGTGCCGTGGAGGTTCGTAGGCGCCGTCGACGGCACGAAGCTCACCTACGATCCATCGCCACCTCCGTTCGGAGCGCCCGAGACGCTCGAAGCCGGGCAGACCGTGACGTTCACGACGACCTACACTGGCACGGTCCGATCGCAAGACAGCGCTCACCCATTTCATGTGACGATGTTCATGACGGGCGGAGCGACGTCTCCGCGAGAGCTTGGTGATCCGGACTTCGTCACGGCCGTCGCCACCGATCAGTTCTTGGATCGCTACATCTTCTTCACGGACCACACTTACCCGGAGACGACGCTCACGTTCGTACGGCGGGCGACGCCGGGCGGCTTTGCCCCCGTGACGCTCGACTGTATGGGCGAGGTCTCCGATTTCCGTCCTCTCGGCAGCGACGGTCAACTCGAATTTGCGTGGGTTCGACTCACTGCCGACGGTGTCCCCCAATCGTTCCCCGGAGGTACCTGTGGCTACGGCCGACACGAAGCACGGAGCCACGGTCCGTTCGCGGTCTACGTCTGGGGAACGGACTGGTTCGTCAGTTACGGCTACCCCGGCGGCACCGGCAGCCGCCCCCTCAGCGATGTCAAAGGTCCACCGGTCAAGTGACCGCGCCACGCTACGACGGAATGGACTAGATGGATTATAGCGGTGCTCGCTTGCATGGACCGAGCTCGCCGCCCGGCCGAATGGTTGAGCGGGCGTCGAGCTCGGTCCATGGCAACCGATCTGAGCACTCGCTTTCTACTATTCTTCAATCAGCGCACTGAGTTGCGCTGTAGGCAGCTCGGATGCGATGCTCGTCAGAGTCGAGGTCGTCGACCCGCGCAGCGTCCTCGCGTTGCGCGGGCAATCGTGGGGGCCTCGAGCTTCGCCGGCGCCTGAATGATGCCGGCGCCGAAGGTCTCCGAGACCGTGACGTCGAGCGACATCGTCGCCTCGAGATCGAGGCTAGCGAGGAATAGAGATTCCCGTCGCCGCGCCTTGTGCCCCACGGCAGCGAAGATCGATCGAGCAGCCCGCGCTCGGCATCGTTCGTTCGACCATGAAGCCAGATAGCTTGCTGGGTGGAACAGGCCTTTCGTCCAATTTCCGAGTGCCAGCTGGCCAATCGGAAGCAGCTCGTAGACTCAGCAGCAAGGGTGCGCAGAATGTCATCGAACGAGTCTTCTTTTTCGGAACGCATTGGGCGCAAGCTCCGGCGCATGTCTAGCTACGCGTTTCTTGTTTCGGCGTTGCTATCTGCGATACCGGCTTGCTCGAGCACTGCTTCAGCTGGGGGAGACTGCATCGACGGGCCATGTTTCCCCGACGCCGATAGCGACGGTGTGCGTGACGACGTCGACGAGTGCCCCGATACACCTGCGAACGAGCCGGTCAACGCCATGGGCTGTCCGATTCGGCTCGAGGCGGTTCCTTGGTCGACGGGACCATACGGGTCAAACATCCGCGACATCGCAGGTGATTTCACACTCGAGGCGCTCGACGGGAATCTGACCTTTTCGGAAACGTGGAATGGCCAGGACTCTTGGGTCTTCTTCGTTCGCTCGCCGAGCGGTCCCACGCTCGAGCAGGTTTGGGAGTCCGACCCCCGTGCGCTGCTCAAAGAGTCTCCGGCGAACGTCCACTACGTCTTCTTTTCGACCGATACGGACCCCGCGGCCGACGTCGCCGCGCTCAAATCCCGCTTCGTCACGGCCCTTGGAAAGATCGGTGGTTCCGAGCAATGGCACGGGCGGCTTCACTTCGTGCCGACGCCTTTCGCTCAGGTCGCCCCGGTGCTCAGGGCCTTCAGCGACACGCATACCAAGCACCGGTACACGTCGCGAGCCTTCGCGATCGATCGATTTCAGCGCTGGCGCGAGGTTGGTATGCTCGGCGCGCTCACTGGCGGAGGGGTGGTCGGAGAGCTGCGCTATCTCTCGCGCCTGCCACACGGGTTCAACTACGAGCGGGCGATCGAACGGGAACGAGCGGCGCTCCGGCCCGTCGAAGTCGTGGTCGCCGACGGCTTCGTTCATCCCGGGGGGTGGGAAGCGGGCAACAAGAGCCGGCTCGAGGCGACCTTTCCATCTGCGGAGCAGATGAAGTCGTTCGACTCGATGGCGATCTACGCGTTCACGACTTGCCCGAACCATCTCGACGGAGCCGAAAACGGCTGTCCCGAGTGGGACACGGCGCATCATCTGATGCTGTGTGACGAGGCCGTCCCGAGCTCGTGCAACACCGAATTCGTCCCGTACATCACCTCATACCATCGCGAAGGAGAGTGGCGAACGGACATCACTCCACTGCTTCCGCTCCTCGCATCGGGCGGCAAGCGGACGTTCGAATACCGCGGCCCGAATAGCTACGGGCTCCATCTGGTGATCCAGCTCTGGAACGACCCGGCCAAGACTGAGCGTCCCGTCGCGATCGAGAAGCTCTGGGGCGCCGCACCGGACGAGACGCGCTGGGACGAGAAGTATAACGGCGGCCTCGCGCCGATGACCTTCGACTTCGACTCGAAGATCGCCTCCCGTGTCGAGATCGTGGCGTCTCTGACGGGACATGGTTGGGGTTCCACGGGGAAAAACTGCGCGGAGTTCTGCAACCACCAGCATCAGTTCACGCTGAACGGCAAGGCGCTCGCGCTTCTGGAGTATCCGAACGCGGGCACGCGCGAAGGGTGCTACGAGCGGGTCGCGCAGGGGGTCGTCCCGAATCAATTCGGAACTTGGACGTTGGGCCGCTCGGGCTGGTGTCCGGGGCAGGACGTCAAGCTCGAGACCGTCGAGGTGATGGGTGCCATTCGATCGGGTCAAAACACCTTGGACTACAAGGTGCAGTTCAAGGAAAAGGACTATACACCGAGCTACGTGATCCCGGAGCCGAACGATCCGTACTTCCCGCATCTCAGGAGTCAGATCTGGCTCGTGACCTACGGACCCGAGTAGTCAACAGCCATCGCTCGACACAAGAGCGAGCCACTGTGTGGGGCGAGCTCGAAGCGGGTCGACTGTTCGAGAGAAAGCAGCACGCACGCCGGCGGGCAGATAACCGACACCGAACGCGTTCTCTCGAGCCACGAAACGTAGGTGAGTGAGTTTCGCGCTTCGGAACAGCGCGACCTCCGCGTGCGCACCCCGATTCGGAGTGAGGTGACGCGAGAGCCTGCCAGTGCTCGAGCAAGCCTTTCTCCTGCGCCCCCCTCGAGGCGGGATTCATGGATGTCGAGCTCGCGGACGTCGAGGTGTGGGAGCTCCTTCGTCCACGCGCTGAAGACTTCTTCCGTGAGAGCCCGTCCGCCGATGCGCAGATGGTCGAGTGGATGACCGCGCAGCGCAGTGAGGATCGTCCCGATCGCCGTGCCGAAGTCATTTCTGGCGATGTCGATCGACGATAGGGAGCGATTCGCCGCAAGCGCCTTGGCCAGGCGCTCCGCAGAACCTGCCGAGAGGCCGACGGAGTCGAGCGAGAGCGCCTTCAGGCTCTTCGCTCCGCCAACGGCGTCGATCAGCGCCGCGCAGCCCTCATCCAGCCCGGCGAACGTCGCCGTCCTGCAGGCGCGTGACCGGCGCGCATGACGTCGCGCACGGAGCTTACCATCCAGACACGAATCGATGCGGGGGGGCGAGACGTTGCGCGACGAAACGCGCAACCGACGACGCTTGGAGGCAGGCAAGCGAAGGTATCGACACGGTCACATACCTGGGGAGGTGTCCTCTTCGTGACAAAGGCCGCGACGGTCGACGTTACGACTGCTTGTTGATGAGCACGTGAAGACGCGGGAATATGGTGAAGTTCACCGGTGAAGAACA
>ERZ778025.1070-NODE-1070-length-24847-cov-5.016054_pt1 | contig 24847 bp, 19 predicted proteins | sample MGYA00375755_ERZ778025 | MGnify/ENA primary metagenome ERZ778025 (study PRJEB29350, sample SAMN05389825) | bioreactor metagenome | isolation source: Thiocyanate bioreactor | place: South Africa: University of Cape Town | collected 2014-03-17 ... | reverse complement strand
GCACGGCGTCCAGGCCGGTGTTCTTGCGCCCGCCGTGGCTGTACACGTCCCAGCCCGCGCCCACGGGCTGGCCGTCGGCCCCGAGGCGCGTCTGCTCCTCGGCGCTGCGGCGCTTGGCGTCTATGGCCACGACGATGCACTGCGCGCCGTATTTGTCGCTCGCGGCGTTGATCACGTCGGGGTTGGCGATGGCGGCGGAGTTGAAGCTGGTCTTGTCGGCGCCCGCGTTGAGCAGCCGGCGCACGTCGTCCACGGTGCGCACGCCGCCACCGACGGTGAGCGGAATGAACACCTGGCTGGCCACGGCTTCGATGATGTGCAGGATCAGGTCGCGCCCATCGCTGGTGGCCGTGATGTCGAGGAAGGTGAGCTCGTCGGCGCCTTGCGCGTTGTAGCGCGCGGCGATTTCCACCGGATCGCCGGCGTCGCGCAGTTCAACGAAATTGACGCCTTTGACGACCCGGCCCCCAGTGACGTCGAGGCAGGGAATGATGCGTTTGGCAAGCATGGCAGAAACAGCTGGGCAGTGGAGGGCAAGGCGCGCAAGATAGCACGCGCGCGCAGCGCAAGGCGCTGCAATTTTGGCGGTATCGGGCTATGCTGCGCTCCTGCGACGCCCCGCCATGCCCGAGCCCACACCATCACGCCGTCCCACGACCGCCCTGCCGCTGCAGCGCCGCACCTGGCTGGCCATGGCCGCTGCCGCGCTCCTGGCGGCATGCGGCAGCGGGGGCGGCGGCCCCGCCCAGACGTTCAACGCCACCTTCCTGCAGCCCTGGAAGAGCTACGAAACGCTGCCGGTCGAAGAATGGCGCCGGCGCCTGCAACTGATGCGCGACCTCGGGTGCACCGAGATCATCCTGCAGTGGAGCGCGCTGTACGGCGGCAGTTTTCCCTGGGTCATGCCCGAAGACCTGATCCAGCTGCTCTTTGACGAAGGGGGCCGCCACGGCATGGGTGTGCGCGTCGGCCTGCCGTACGACGAAGGCTGGTGGAACGCGCTGCGCAGCAGCCGCGCCCAGGGCCTGCCGGATTTCCTGGCGCGCACCCAGGCGCGCTGCCTGGAAACGCTGCAAACGAGCCGCTGGCCTGCACAGCCGGGCTTCCGCGGCTGGTACCTGCCCTACGAACTGGACCAGTACAACTGGGCCACGGCGGAACGCCAGGCGCTGCTGGTGCCCTGGCTGCGCAACCTGGCCGAGGCGGCGCGTGCGTCCTACCCGCACCAGCCGCTCGCCTTGTCCACGTTCTACAGCACGCTGCCGACCTCCGGCCGCCTGGCGCAGCTGTGGGCCGCCATTCTCGAAGAGGCCGCTGTGCGTCCCATGCTGCAGGACGGGGTGGGCGTCGCTGGCCTGGGCAATTACGCCGGCCTGGAACCCCTGCGCGCGTTGCTGCACGAGCGCGGCGTGGCCTTCGACCTGATCGTGGAACTGTTCGAGCAGTTGCCACCGTTGCCCAACACCAACAACGCATTTCGCGCCAAGGCGGCGTCCAGCGAGCGCGTCGCCCAGCAGATGGCCATCGCGCGCGACTTTGGCGCCGAGCGCATCGTCGCCTTCGCCGTTGACCCGTGGCTGCTCACCAGCGAGGACGATGCAATGACCTTCCCCTACACCTGGGGCGCACAGGCCTAGACCCGCCCCCACCCGCACAGAACGCCCGCAACGGATGAGCTCCACCACCGCCTTGCACGAACCTCGGGTCGCCGCTGCGGCGGCGGCATCCAGCGCAGCCACCGCCGCCCGGCACGCGGACACCGTGGACAGCACCGGAACCCTGCCCCAGGCCGCCATCGACTCCTTGCGCGCCGAGGGCTTGCTGGGGCTGTTGGTGCCCAGGCGCTACGGCGGGCCGGGCCTGCCGCTGCGCGAAGTGGCCAATGTCTGCCGCGGCCTGGGCGAAGCGTGCGGCGCCACGGGGCTGATCTACGCCATGCACCAGTCGCAGGCGGCCGTGCTGATCGGCCACGCGGGGGAGAGCCCGTGGCACGAGGCCCTGCTGGAACGCGCCGTCCGTGAGCAGTTCCTCGTCGCATCGGCCACCACGGAGGCGGCCACGGGCGGCGCCATCCGCCAGAGCGCCTGTTTCATCGACCTGCGCGAGGACGGCTTGCACCTGGACAAGTGCGGCGCCGTGATTTCCTACGCGCACGCGGCCGACCTGTTCCTGGTATCGGCGCGGCGCTCGGCCGAAGCGGCGGCTTCGGAGCAGCAGCTCGTGGCCAGCCTGCGCGAGCAGACCACGCTCAGCAGCGCCGGGCCATGCTGGAACCCTCTGGGCATGCGCGGCGCATGCACCCAGCGCTACGACCTGCAGGCACGCTGCGCGCCCGAGCAGATCTTTCCCGGCCCGTTCGCGCACGCCATGTCCGAGACCATGCTGCCCTGCTCGCACATTCTTCTGGCGGCCGTCTGGCTCGGCATCGCCGGCTCGGCACTGTCCCGGGCACAAGCCTTCCTGCGCGCACGCAACCGCGCGGGCACGCCGCGCAACCCCATCTCCAGCCTGCGCCTGGCCGAGGGTGAGGCCCTGGTGCAGCAGATGCGCGCCCTGGTGGCGGCGAACCTCTCCCTCTACGAAAGCGCAGACCGCGCAGCTTCGGCGACGGACCGCATGGTCAGCTACAACACGCTCAAGGTCAGCGCCTCGGAGCTGGTGGTTCGCGCCACCCAGACGGCGCTGCGCATCTGCGGCATCCAGGGCTACATGGAAGAAGGCGACTTCTACCTGAGCCGCCACTTGCGCGATGCGCATTCCGCCATGGTGATGGTCAACGATGACCGCATCCTCGGGAACCTCTCCAGCGTCGTGCTCGGCATGCCGATCACGCGTGAACTCTAAGCGCCTGCCACCCGCACCTGTCCATGAATCCCAACGAGATCGAAACCCAATTGGCCGAAATGGTCCATGCCGCCATCCTGAAGAAGGTCGAACCCGACACCCTGCTGCTCGAATCCGGCCTCCTCGATTCCGTCGCTGCGGTCGACCTGATGCTCGCCGTCGAGGCGCGTTTCGGCTGCACCGTGCCGCTGACGGAGGTGGAGGAGCATTTGCACTCGATCCGCACGCTTGCGCGCTACGTCTCCGCACATTGCTGAGCCATGCGCTTTGATTTCAGCGCCGGCGATTTCACGGACCTGGACACCCTCCCCAACGCCCCGGCTGCCATCGCATGGGACGGCTGCCTGAGCTGGAGCGAACTGCGCGCGCGCGCCAGCGCCTGGTGCGACGAGGCACGGGCCCTGGGGATCGGGCCCGATACGCCCGTGGTGATCCGTGGGCACAAGGAAGCCGCTTTTTTCGTGGCACTGACGGGCTGCCTGATGCTGCGCGCACCCTTCGTGCCGGTGGACGCGGTGTACCCCCAGCACCGGCTGCAGAGCATCCTCGACATCCTCGGCGCGCACGTGCTCTACGACGCCGCCCAAGCGGCCTTCCAGCCCCTGCACGGCGGCCCGGCGCCGGTGATGCAGGAGAAGTCGCTGTGCTACATCATGTTCACCTCGGGCACGACGGGCCAGCCCAAGGGCGTGCAGATAGGCCGTGAGAGCGTGCAGGGCCTGATCGACTGGATGCACCTGGATTTCAACCTGGGCACGCGGCCGGTCTTCCTGAACCACACGGTGTTCAGTTTCGATGTGTCGCTCTACGACGTGTTCGGTACGCTGTCCCTGGGCGGCAGCATCGTGATGCTGGACCGCGACACCGCCGCGGCGCCGCTGAAGGTGGCCGCGCTCATGCTGGAGCACCAGGTGTCCACCTGGGTGTCCACCCCCTCGTTCGCACAGCAGCAGCTTCTGAACGCCGCGTTCAACCAGAGCGCCCTGCCCGCCCTGCGCACGTTCCTGTTCTGCGGCGAGCCGCTCCCGGTGCCGCTGGCGCGCACGCTGCGCAAGCGTTTCCCGGACGTGCCCATCCTCAACACCTACGGGCCGACCGAAGCCACCGTGGCCACGACCCTGCTGCGCGTGGCGCCCGAACACCTGGCGCAGGACGCCGTGATGCCGATTGGCCGCGCGAAGCGCGACAGCGCGGTGTACTGCGACGCGGGCGAGCTGTGCATTGCCGGCCCGCACGTCATGCGCGGCTACCTGAACCGGCCCGACCTGAACGCCTCGCGCATGTTCCTGCGCAACGGCGAACGGGGCTTTCGCACCGGCGACCTGGGCACGCAAACCCCCGACGGCATGCTCTTTTGCCATGGACGCATGGACGACCAGATCAAGCTGCACGGTTTTCGCCTGGAACTGCTGGAGGTGGACGCAGCGCTCGCCAGCCTGCCCGGCCACCGCGCGGCCGCAGCCATCGCCTTGCGGCGCGCCGACGGGGCGGTGGCGCGCCTGGTCGGCTTCGTTGAGACGGGCCGCGCGGACGGCCTGCCCGCCGAGCTGGCCGGTTGGAAGGAAATGCTGGCCAGCCGCATCCCCCACTACATGCTGCCGTCGGAACTGCTGGCGTGCGAGCGCCTGCCGGTATCGGTGAACTACAAGGTGGACCGCGCCCAACTGCTGGCGCTGTACCAATCGCTCAACGCTTGAAAGGGTCCGTGCGGTTGGCCTGAATGACCAGCCGCGGCGCGCCGGCCTCGCCGAGCAGGAACAGGCTCAGGTGGTCGCCGGGCTGCAGGGCCGGCAGGGGCTGTGCCGGGGTGGCCGCCCCACCGCAGCGCCCGGAAACGCTCGCCCGTACGGGATTGACCGAGCGCGCGGCGGCTGTACCTTCTGCCACCGCCGAGAAGACAGGGGTTCCCGCCGGCGCCAGCAGCAGCTGGGCCTCCCGGCAGCTGCGCGCCAGGTTGTAGAAGCGCAGTTCGGCTTTCAGTGCATCCTCGTTGCCGGAGGTGTCGTCCATCGGAGTGAGTGCGAATCCGGCGCGGGTGCGCCGCAGCACCAGGGTTTGGAAGCTGTCTGGCGGCACGCGCAGCCGCGCCGCCTCCGCACCGCCCACCTGGACGGAAAACTCCTCCCCGCCACGCACGATGGCGTAGCTGCTGGCCGGCGCCTGCCCGCCCAGCTGCTGCACCGGGCCCGTGGCCACGCGCACCGCCAGCACCACGGACTCGGGATTCACCACGCGCACATAGGAAGAGCCGGCGGGCGGGCGCGCTGCATACAGCTGCGACAACACGCCTTCCTGGGCCATCGCCATGCCGCCAGTCCCCAGCGCCAGCACGATCAGAACACGCTGCAACGCAGCCGAAAAACCGGGGAGCAATTGGAAGCAGGACATCAGAACTGGAAATAAAGGAAACGGGTTTCGCGGTGCAGGTGAAGCAGGCACAGGCCCAGAACGAGCAGCAGCGCAGCCAGCCATGCGGCGCTGGGGCGCCAACGCAACCAGGCAACCGGTGCCTCCTGCGTCCGCGCGAGCGCGGGGGAAAAGCGCCCAAGTATCTCGTGCGTGTTCGGCGCAAGCCAGACGATCAGCAGCAGCAGCGCCAGGTACACGGCCAGCACATGCCTACCCGCCACAAGGCGCCAGGCTTCCCATAGGCCCACCTCGTGCAGCAGCGCGCCCGGCCATTCCAGGGCTTCTACTCCGCGCCATCCGGCCATGCCCTGGAGCAATGCCACGGCATCGCCTACGCCCGCAGCGCGGAAGAATGCGAATGCCACCACCACGGCAACGAACGTGAGCAGCACGCAGGCACCGCGCCACAGCCGCCCCATCAAGGGGTGCCGGGGCGAGAACCGCACCCCCACCGCGACGCGCCAGCCATGGTTCACGCACAGATAGGCGCCGTGCAACAACCCATAGATGAGGAACTGCAGGCCCGCGCCGTGCCATACGCCGGCCAAAGCCATGGTGTAGAGCGTGGGCGCCGCCACCATGGCGGCGAAGCCCCCCACCCTGCGGCTCCCCGCCGCGCCCACCGGCAGGCCCCGGCGGCTGCGCCAGCGCGAGATCTGCATGGCCAACGGGTAGTACAGGTAGGCCGTGAGGTAGCGCGTGAGCGTCATGTGCCAACGCGCCCAGTAGTCGATGATGCAGTGCGCCTTGTAGGGTGAATTGAAATTCAGCGGGAAGCGGATGCCGAACATCTTGGCCAAGCCGAGTGCCATGTCGGAATAGCCGGAAAAATCAAAATACAGCTGCATCGCGTAGGCCAGGCTGGTGCCCCATGCGGCCCAGAACTGCAGTTCGCCCGGAGCGGCAAAACCTTGGTCGGCGTAGGGCGCGATGCTGTCGGCCAGCAGCACCTTCTTGGCCAGGCCCATGATGAACAAGGCTCCGCCGACGGACAGGTTTTCCGCACGGAAGCGGTAATTCTGCGGATCGGCGAACTGCGGCATCATTTCCTTGTGGTGCAACACCGGGCCCGCAATCAAGTGCGGGAAGAACGTGACGAACAGCGTGTGCTTGAGCAAGCTGGGGGAGACGACCAATCCGGCCCGGCAGTCGAGCAGGTACCCGATCTGCGTGAAGGTGAAAAAGGAAATCCCCAGCGGCAGAAGGATCCCCCCTGCATCCAGCCCCAGGCCCGGCACCCACCCCAGCCAGGCCACCAGATACTTGTAGTAGATGAGCAGCAACAGGTTGCACGCCACCCCGAACGCCGTGGCCCAGCCCTGGCGGCGCTTGTTGCCGGCCATGCGCAGTACGTAACGGCTGACCACGTAGTTGAAGAGGATGGTCGCCGCCAGCAGGACCACAAAACGCGGATTCCACCAGCCATAGAACACGAAGGAAGCGATGCACAGCCACAGCGCCGCCCATCCCAGGCGCACCGTGCCGAGCAGGTAGTAGCCTGCCAGCGCCACCGGCAGGAACAGGAACAGGAACAGGTAGGAGTTGAACAGCAAGGCGGCCTCAGAGCGTGTTCATGCTCATTGCGCGGCGGCCCAGGCACGCTGTTCATCGGCGCTGACCGGCATCGACAAGGAAAGCTCGGAGAACACCCAGACCACCACCTTCAGATGGCCGCGCCAGCGGTCCTCGCGCTCCAGCGCCGCCAGCATGGCGCCGGAAAAATACCCACCGTCCTGGCTCAGGTTCCACACTTCCCTGCCCAGGCTGCGGCCCAGACGCTCGGCCAAACCACTGCGCAAACCATTGGAGTCGCCCGCGAGAAGCACCTCGACCGGCGCGGTATCGTCCAGGAGCCCGCCGCTGCGCTGTGCTTCTATGTGCTCTGGAATGATCCCTTCGAGCGGCGGGCGCCAGCCCTCCGGCGCCTGGCCCAGCCCCGCCAGCACGATCAGGTCGCCCATGCGCGGCTCGGCGCTCTGCCCGGTGGTAGTGGCGAATTGCTGCGCGCCCGGGCCGCCCAGCCATGCCAGCAGCGCCGGCGCCACGCTGTCGACAAACCGCTGGGCACCGGCCGGCGCCATGTGGACGTCGGTGCGGAAAAAGGCCTGCGGGAGCGACGCCAGTTGCGCGCGGACGTCGACATGGGCCACGCCGGCCGACTGCAGCGCGGCATACCACCGGTCCCAGCGTGCAAGCGCCGCAGGCGCCACTTGCAGGCCACACAACTGCCGGGCCTGCGTGCGTGACTTGTCGGGAACCGTGGCGACCAGCAACTGCACGCCGCTGCGCCGCAGGCGCTCGGACCAGTGGCGCATGAGCTGAACGCGCTGCGCAAGTGCCTCTGCGTGGCCCGCGGGTACGCGCAGTCCATCCCGATAGAACAGCCAGCCGGGGCATCCTTCCAGCACTTGCGTGCCCAGATCGCCCAGCACCCGGTAGCGCAAGGCAGCGGCCCATCGGTCCACGCTGGCCTGCCCGGGCAGCGTCCCCAGGGCCGCGTTGACCAGCTTGCCGGCGTGCCCGTCCACCCAGGTGGCGGGCTGCCATTCGCTCGGCGCCATGCGCAGCCCCGCCAGACGCGCAACGCCCCAGGCAAAGCCCAGCGCCATGATCAGGGCGAGCACCAGAGCACTCGCCCGGTGGCCCGCGGCGCTCTCCGTATCCGGTGCTGCCTGGTTCAAGGCAGCGCAGCCGCCAGCCTGCGGCTCCAATCCTGCTCGGAGATGAGCGATGCGCTGTCCCACAGGCCCTTGGCATCCGGGCCCAGATGGAAGTTGGGTTCGAACAACTGCCATACGATGGCCTGCGGTGGCTCGGCACGGAACGCCGCCGATTCAAGGTATTCCATCAGCACGACCCAGAAACCCACGTCGCCCGGCTTCCAATTGACCGAGACGGGCCGGTCGAGCACATTGGACAGTTTCTGCGGGAAGCCGAAATACGGCTGCACCATGCTGTTGCCCGTAACGTGGACCGGCGCCCGCGCGCTGTCGAGCAGGCCGGCCTGCTGCGTGGCGCGCCGCACGGTGAATACTTCCCGGCCGGCTGCGCGCCGCTGCTCGGGAGTCAGAAAGCGCTCCGCGAGGTCGCCATACCGGCGCTCCTTGGCGACGGTGCCCAGCGCCATCCCCGTGCCGGGGTTCCCCGCCAACTGCGGCACCAACTGCCGAATCAGCGCGGCCGTGGCCTCGGCCACCGCATCGGCGGCGGCCTGCGTCCAGTGCTGGTCGGTGCGGTAATAGACCGCTTCACCGCGCGCCTGCACCGTGCGCAGCAGCGCTTCGACATCAAAGCCGGGCACCTGCGCCGCCGCCAGGCGGTCGCGGATGCCGGCGTAACGCCCCAGCATTTCCGGGGTCAGCCGGTCATCGCCCACGAGCTTGTCGGCATAAAAGAGCTTCTTGCTGGGCAGTACCGGCGCCACCAGGACGATGCCCCGCGCCGCAAGACGCCGCCGCACTTCGGCGACACGCGCCACACTGGCATCGATGGCCGGCCAATCGGGTGCGTCTGTCGTTCCCCAGCCGGGAAACAGGTAGTGCTCCTTGCCGATGACGGCCAGGATGTCCGGTTGGGCCAGGGCAGGCGTCGCCAGCCACAGCGCTGCCGGCAGCCCCAGCAGAGTCCGGCGTCGAAGCCCATGGAAAACGCAATCGGTTTTCATCGGTTCAGGCAATGCATACGGTCCACCCCACAGGCCTTCAATAGGCAAAGGTGACGCTGAGGAAAAGCCCCCTGGCGCGGTCGGTCACGCCGCCAACGCGGGCGCGGTACTGCAGGCTTGCGTCGACGTAGGAGCTTTGCGCACGGTAGCGATCCCCCGCGAGCCAGTAGCGCACATTCACGCCGACACCCGCGCCAAGCGACCAGTCGCGCCCGCTGTCGGCAAGGTCGAAGTCTCCATGGCCGGCAACGGGGGTGCCGGCGGCGCGCGCGCGGTTGGAATACCAGTCGGCTGCGAGGGAAACATGGGGGAAGAACACCAGGCGTTCGTTGTAGTCGGTCACGAAACTGCGCCCCACCCGCACTTCCCCGGCTGCAAAGCCCTGGCCGCGTCGGAGTTTTCCCTCGCTGCGCCCAAGTACCTGGCCGTTGCTGTCGCGCAGGGTGTATGCGGTGGGGGCATCCAGCCGCGTGTAGCCCAGCTGCAGATACCCTTCCATGGTGAACCAGCTGGACGTGTCGATGCGCAGCCCTGTGCCTTCGTAGAAGCCGTACAGGGCGTAGGCTTGCCACGCGCCGGCGCCGCCCTCGGTCTGGTAGGCCACGGCAGCGGCCTGCTGGTTCAAGGCGCAGCGCACCGCGGCATCGCTCGGGTTGAGGAACCCGCCGCGCGCCGCATTTCCGATGAGGAACTGCCGCTCCAGGCCGAAGGTCAGGTTGTTCTCGGCCCATGGGGTGTAGCGCACGCCGATGGCGCCCGTGGTCGTGGGAAAGCCCGAGGTCGGGCGCGAGCGTGTTTCTCCGACTTCTATGGTCCCGCCGCAGGGGTCGGGCACCGACTGCGCACCCGTCAGGTCGGAGCCGCTGTACAAGGTGTTGGAGATGCGCCCGTAGACATCGAACGTGCTGCTGCTGGAATTGAGGAAACCGGACGGCCGCCAGTACGCCTCGACGGTGCTGAACGCGGCATTTCCGGGGAGCGACACCGGCTGGCCGACCAGGCCGTTCGAGGGCGCGCGCGCTCCCCGGTAGCCGACCGACGCCGTCACACCCCACTCGCGCGAGAAGCTGGCGATGCGCGTATCGAAGCGCTGCTGCGCGTCGAGTGGCATGCGGCCGGCGTCGGCGTCATCGATGGCCTGGCGCAGCAACACCGCCGCAGCAGGCCTGCGACCGGCCGCCGCCATGGCGTACGCCTCGTCGAGCACATTGGTGGCGGGCGCCTGGCCGGTCTCCCGCGCTGCCACGAAATCCGCCAGCGCCAGCGCGGGCTCGCCATGGGCCAGCCGCAGGTAACCGCGCTGGCGCAAGGCATTGGCATCGGCGGGCTGCGCCGCGAGGGCCTGGTCCAGTCGGGCCATGGCTTCCTCCTGCTCGGCTCGGGTCCCCGCCGCCAGGGCCGTCGTCAGCAGCGTCTGGTTGCCGCTGCTCTTGGGATCCTGGGCCACCGCCATGCGCGCCAGGGCAATGGCCTGCTCATAGCGCTTCTGCCCGTATGCGGCGTACGCGCGCGCGGCGGGGTTGTCGGTGCCGGGGGAATCCCAGGGCTCCATCTCGCACACCGTTCCGTACGGCGTTTCATGGCACAGCTGCAAGGGCGCGTAGGCGCTTACCGGCAAGGCATCGCCCTGGCGCCACCAGCTCCCGGCACCCCCGGCCTGCGCACGGCGGGCGGCCGCCTGGCTGTCCCCCTCCGACAACGGCGCCAGCAGCTCCAGCGCACGGGCACGCTGCCCGCCGGCAAGCGCCAGATCGGCACCGATCAAACGGCTATTGCGGCGCAGCGCTTCATCGATCCAGTCCTGGGCCAGCACGGCATCGATGTCCTGCTGCGCCTCGTTGGCCTGCCCCAGTTGCGCCCGCAGGTAGGCCCGTTGAAGGTGCAGCGTGGCGCTTTCGTCGTCGGCCTGAAGTGCATCGCTCGCGGCCGCCTCGGCGCCGGCGATGTCCTGCGTCGCCTGCAGGGCGCTGATGAGCAGCAAACGGTGGCTCACGACATCGGGCGCCCTGCGCACCGCTTCGCGCGCCTCGGGAACCGCATCCTGTGGGCGGCTCCCTCCCATGGCCTCGTAGGCCTTTTGCGCGTGCTGCACGGCAATCGCCTGGCTCGCCAAGCGCATCAGCGCGCCGATGGCCTCCGGGTTGGGCGCACCCAGGGAAATGGCCTGTGCACCTGCCGCAATCGCTTCTTCGTAGCGCTGCAAGTCTTCCAGCGCATTGAGCCACAGCAGCGCCCAGTCGCCCTGGCTCGGGTCGGTGCGCACGGCGATTTCGGCATTCGCCGCGGCCGCCTCGTGCTTGCCCGCCGCCTGCTGCTGGTAGGCCAGGGTCGCAATGGGAAAAGCCTTGCGGTATTCGGGAGTGGTGGGAACTTCGCCGGCAGCGGCCGGGCCAGCCGGCCGCAAATTGGCGACTGCCTGCTCCAGTTCGGGGCTGGTGTGGCCTTGCGCGATGGCCTGCTCGGCCGCATGCAGGGCATCGTCGAGCCGGGAGAGTTTCTGCAAGGCGTAGACCCGCAACTGGTGCAGCCGGACGGCGTCGGGACGCAGTTCCAGCGCGGCTTCCGCGCGCAGCAGGGCGGTGGCATAGTCGCCGCGGGCATAGGCCTTGAAGCCTTCGTCCGACAGCCGCCAGACACGGCCGCGCAGCGGGCGCTTACCGCTGCTGCCGGGCCGGAAGTCTGGCTGCCTGGCGGGTGCGGCACGCACCCCGCGCTCGTCCGGGATCGGGGGCGCCACGGCCGGAGTCGTCGAGGGGGGCGGAGCGATCGGTTGCACCGGCGCGTCGGGCCGAGGCGCCTGCCAGATCGGCAGCGCGGGCATTTGCAGCCGCACGTAGTGCATCAACGCACGTCGGAATTCGCCGTCGACGATGGTATCGGCGGGGCCCTTGCCCCAAGACACCTCCGATGCCCGCTCGATGGCTTGCAGGGCGCGCGCCAGCAGTTCGGGGTCCAGGCGTCCTGCCGCAGCCACCACCGGTGCGGGTTGCACCCCGTCGCTGCGCCAGTGGAGCGCCAGGACCCGCTCCAGCTTGAGGCCGGCCGTTGCCGCGCGGCGCGGGTCACGCACCAGGGCACTCACGTCCGCCCCGTCTTGCGGTGCCTGGGGCACGGGCATGGGGTGCGGGGAACGCGGTAACTCCATTTGCAACGACATGGTCAGGCGAAGCGGCGCATCGTCGAGGGCATTGCCCTCGGCTCCGAAAGCGGGCAGCAGCGGCCAGGCGGCCGCAAGAGCCAGAACGAGGACAGTGCGGGAAGGCATGGACTTCATACGGCGACGACGTCCTGCATGACGGGGCGCGGCGGCGCCAGGGGCTTGGACTCTGTCTCCTGGAAAGAAATCGCTTCCTCCAGGGTGCCCTTGTCCAGCCAGCCCTGCTCCAGCAGGATGGTCCCCAACGGGCGGCGCGAATCGCGCTGTATCGCCAACGCCTGCTCCAGGTGGCTGGCGTCTATGGCACGCCACGACAGCAGCACCTCGCCCAGACGCTGGCGGTGCCGTTCGAGCTGATCCCCCGAAGGAAAGTCGTGCATGGTCTTGTCCCAGACCAGCCGGGTACCGAACAACTTGTGCGAAAGGAACAAACGCCAGGCCCGCGCAGCGGCCATGGCATTGATGAAGTTGCCTATGACCATGCGCGGAATGGACAGCAGGCCATGCTCCCAGCCGTACATGCTGCCGACAAAATAGGCACGCTGCACCACGCGCAACAGCAGCGCCACGGCATTGAGGCCCATGATGGTGACGAACCAGCCGCCGGGCTCGAAGGCGGACGGGTAGTACACCGTCCACCAGCCGAGCCTGTCGGCGGCGTAAAACAACAGGAAATTGAGCATCAACACATAGCCCAGGATGGCCACGAAGGCCGTGACGAGGCCCTTGCGGTCCCGGAACAAGAGGTATTTGGTCGAGAGCGGCCCCGCCCAGCCCACCTGCTGCCAGCCCTGCAGGCCGATGCCGATGGTCCAGCGCGCCTTCTGCCGGTAGGCCGCACGGAAGGTATCGGGGAAGTACTCCCGCACCCCCAGGGGCATCTGAATGGAGCCAATCTTTTCGCGCCCCAGCCCGAACCAGGAAATCCGACGCGTGACGTAATCGACGTCGAACTTGCCGAAGATCTGCTTCATGCCCATGCGGTTGAGGCGCGTGCCGATGTCGTAGTCCTCCGTCAGGCTTTCCACGTTGAACGGCTCGTTCGTCGTCGTCGCAGCCAGCACCTGCATCGCGCTGTGCGAAAAGCAGGTGCCCACCCCTGCGGAAGGGACCATGCTCGACAGGCTTTCGCGCACCACCAGGTCCTTGCTGTGCCACTCCGCGAACTCGTCCATGTAGGTGCCAGCAACGAGCTCGAACCAGCTGCGCTCCAGGGACGTCACCGGCAGCTGGATGAAGTCCATGCGCGGCAACAGGTAGTTGTAGTACTTGAGCTCCAGCGGATGCAGCACGTCCTCGCTGTCGTGCAGCACGAAGCCCGCGAAAGGTTGGCCGGCCGAGCGCTCGTGCAGGAACGCTGCCTGGACCACCCAGTTCAAGCAATCGGCCTTGCAGGTCGGGCCGTCGTGCGGGACTTCCACGCGCACCAGCTGGCGGTAGCGCCGTCGCATGCGCTCGACCTCGGCGATGGTGCGTTCGTCGTTGCGGTAGGTGCCGACAAAGATCGTGTAGTTGCTGTATTCCAGCACCGACACCATGTTGCTGAGCATGGGGGCGATGACGTCGTACTCCATCCACGCCGGCACCATGATCGCCATTGGCTGCTCCGCAGGTTGGCGCAACTGGTCGGCCGTCAGCCGCTTGTACTGGCGGTGTACGGTGAGTTTTCGGTACACCTGCCGAACCCAGTACCACGCGTCGATGAACAGGTCATCGAGGCTGGAAAGCAGGATGACCACACCCACTACCGCCGTCACGATTTCCAGGACGCGGTAATAGTCGGCGAACAGGTAGGGCCAGTACAGCGTGAACATGCGGTGAAAGCGGCGTGGCGGGTTTTACAGGTCCTTGCTGCGTGTGCGGCTGCGCTTGATGCGGTACGCCCAGACGAGCAGCAGCAACAGCAGCAGCAGGCCAGTGCTCACGAGCGGGACACCCCACGAGAGGTAGCGGCGCCATTCGTAAAAAGCGCTCTCGCCAGCCCGCGGCGGCTGGCTGGCCGAGGGATTGCTGCTGTCCACCCAGCTCACCGGTCCCTGCGCACCGATCAAGGCGATGTCACCACGGTTGAGCACGAAAGGCTTTTCCTGCGCCGGTGCGGGCCCACCGAGCGTTTGCCAGTACAGACCCTCCTGGCCATGGGCGCGCGTGACTTCGATGGAACTCAACTGCGCCAGCCCGTTGACGTCCAGCCACGGCGTTTTCTTGCCATTGATGCGCAGGTGCGCGTCCTTGACCACGACACGCGTCTCAGCGCCATCGATGGCGGTTTGCATGGCGAGGAAGGGCCGCGTGGGCGTGGTGGCGCCGTCCTGCGCGACAACCAGTTCAGCGCGCACTGGCGTCACTCCCGCCGCCACCGCCATCCGCACCACGCGCATCAGGCTGGCAGGGGCATCAGCGAGGTAGGCTGCTGGGATGATCAGTTGCGGCGCACCGGACATCAGCGGCAACAAGCCGACGAAGGTGCCATCGGGCGCCGAATCACCGCCGCGCACGTAGCTGGTGGGCAGCACGTTCACCGGGAAGGCCTGTGGCGTCTCGTTGCAATCGTTGGAATAGGGTTGGCGCTGAAAGGAAACACGCACCACGTTGCTCAGGCCGAGCGCGTAGCCGGGGACGCGCGCGTCCAGCCGCTCGGGATGGCCGTCGGCCTGCAGCCGCTTGGCCGACAACAGCACGTTGTTCCAGAACACCGATGCCACGGGCCGCGTGGACGAAGCACCGGGTGCGGCCGCCACGTCGACCACCAGATCGGAAGGCATCCGGCCATTGACTGCCACCGCGGCCAGCGGCAGGGTGGCCGTCCAGTCACCGCGCGCCAGCACGTCGAAGTTGGCGTCGCTGCCGCCCAGGTTGGTCAGGCGCAGGCTGGCCTGGTCCAGCACTTCGGGCGAATTGGCTTCGGCCACGACGACGTCGCGCGTCGTCAGGGCGCTGCGCCAAACGTCGGCAAATGCACCGGCCGCCTTCGCGCCCGCGTCCTCGGCGACCACGATCACCGGGCGCGCCCCCAGTGTGGCGAGGCGAATGCCGTTGGCGGGCAGCGCCGTGCCACCCACGGCGGTCTGCAGGCCGCGCCAGGTGGCAAAGGCGCGCACCGCGTCGGCGTCGCCTGCCAACTGGGCTGCCAAGGCGTCAAGCGCCGCCGCCACCTGCTTGTGCAGCGCCGGGTCGGCCACGACGATGTCGCCGGTCGCCAGCGTGGAACCCAGCACCACCAGCGCGCCCACTTCGGCCTGATCCTTCAGCGCGTGCTGGGCGTTGTTCTGGCCGAGCGCAGCAAACGCCGGGACATGCGCCAGCCCGGGCGGAAGTTGCCAGCCCGTCGTGTCCACGGTATCCCCGGGCGCCGGGAAGGACCGGATCTGCACCCGGCGGTTGGCCTGCTCCAGCGCCACGCCCAAGCGCCAGGCCGTGTCGTACGCCGTCTTGTTCAGGCTGCGCGACGCCACGAGCAGCGTCGGGCGTGCGGGAAGAGTGAGCCAGGCATCGGCCAGGCTGGTCAGCGCGGCACTGCTGAAACGGTAGTTGAAACGCGTGTCGTTGGACACCGCCAGGACGTTGCCGGTGGAGCGCTCCACATCGCAGATGCGCTGCCCGACATTGTTCAGCCAGTCCACCCGGAAGCGCAGGAAGCCATTGGCGGGCTTGGTGACATCCACCTTGAGTACCTGGCTGGGGTCTCCCTCCGAGGTGTCGATGCGGCGCGAATGCACCGGGCGGCCGTTGACGAACAACAGCATGGAGGTGCGGCCCTCCTCGGCTTTGTAGTAACGCCCGCGGAAATCGATGCTGGCGTCTGCCAGGCGCAGGGTGCGTGGAACCGGAAGGTAGAACTCCTGCCGGCTGTCGTAGCCGTTGAGCAGCACGTCTTCCCCGAATCCCAGGTCCGACAGGGCGAAACTGCGGCTGACCCAGGTCTCGCCGTGCAGGCGCGCCAGCGCATCCCCGGCGGGGCTGGCCAAGGCCAGCAGCGGCGTGCTCAGGCAGGCAAGAACAAGCAGGCGCGCGCCGCGCCGAGAGAGGAAAACGCATGTGTTCATAGCTGGGACTCCGAGAAAATTGCGTTCAGAGGGGGATGGGGCTCGGGCGCGTGGCGCAGCTCCGGCCGGAATTCAGCGACGCTGCGGCCGCACAGGGCGTCCACAATGCGCTGGCACGCATGCCCGTCCCCGTAGGGGTTGGCCTTGCGGCAGAACTGTGCGTACAGCGCGGCGTCGTCCAGAAGGCGGTTGGCTTCGGTGGCGATGCGCTCGCGCGAGGTGCCGACCAGGCGTACCGTCCCCGCTGCCACGGCTTCAGGCCGCTCGGTCACGTCGCGCAGTACCAGCACGGGCTTGCCGAGTGCGGGCGCTTCTTCCTGCACACCGCCGGAATCGGTCAGGATGAGGTGCGCGCGGCGCATCAGCCAGAGGAAATCGAGGTAATCGAGCGGCTCGATCAGATGGATGTGCGGGTGCCCGGCCAGCGTCTTCTGTACCACGCCCTGCACGTTGGGATTCAAGTGCACCGGATAGACGATTTGCACGTCGTCCCGCCCCGCAAGATCCCGCAACGCGGCGCAGATATTGCGCAGCCCCTCGCCGAAGTTCTCGCGCCGGTGGCCGGTGACGAGCACGAGCCTGCGCCGCCCATCCAGCCAGTGGTAGCGCTGGGCCAGGGCCTGCTGGCGCGCCGGGTCGGCGTCCAGGGTGGCAAGCGCCGCGTTGAGCGCGTCGATGACGGTATTGCCGGTCACCCAGATGTGGCCGGAGACGCCCTCCTGCAGCGCCGCCGCACGCGCCGAGGGGGTGGGTGCGAAGAGCCACGTGCTGACCGAATCGACCAACCTGCGGTTCATTTCTTCTGGGAAAGGCGAATGAATGTTGCCGCTGCGCAACCCCGCTTCGACGTGGCCGACCGGTATGCGTCTATGGAACGCGGCCATGGCGGCGGCGGCGGCCGTGCTGGTGTCGCCATGCACCAGCACGCAATCGGGCCGCGCGGCGTCCAGCACCCCATCGACGGCCGCCAGGAGGCGGGCGAACAAGCCATTGAGCGCCTGCCCCGCCAGCATCACGTCGAGTTCGTGGTCGGCCTGTAGCCCAAACAGGCCCATGACCTGGGCGAGCATTTCGCGGTGTTGCCCCGTCAAGCATACGCTGCTGTGCAGCTGCGGCTCACCCCGCAGGGCGAGTACCAGGGGGGCCATCTTGATGGCTTCGGGACGGGTACCGAAAATCGACAGGACGCGCATTCGAGGAATCAGCCGCTGGGCATTGCGGTGTTCCTCTAGAGAACCAAGCGCAGGCCCTACCACTTGAATGGGGCTTGCCGGGAAGCCCCGTGGGCGGGACGATCTTTGTCGCCTGACCCTCGAACACACATCTTAACAACTGTGTCTGATGTCGCGCAACATTATTGCAAATTGTTTGCATCCCGCAACACTTGCGGGCGCGTGCCCAATGTCCTTCGACCGGGGGAGGCCTCGGCCGAAACCGGGACCCCGCCCGATGAGGAATGCGCGGCAGGGAGCCAGCCCAACCCCGCAAATCCGTTCCCCGCAGCGCCCGCGCGGCGTTGCGCCCCGTCGGAAACGATGACGGCCCCTGATGAAAATACGTCTGCGTCAGTGGCTTTGACTGCAACGCAGCCAGCCGCGTTCCCGCGCCGGCGGGCGGGCCCCGCCATCGGCCGGGCGGGCCTCTGGGGCAGCCGTTCAACGCGTCCGCGCGCTCCTGCGCGGCGGCAAAGTCCAGGTCGCCGCTGTAGATGGCTCGGCCGCAGATCACGCCTTCAATGCCTTCGCTTTCCACCGCGCAGAGCTGCTCGATGTCGCGCATGCTGCCGAGGCCCCCCGAGGCAATGACGGGGATGGTGAGCGCCTGGGCGAGCTTGACGGTGGCGTCGATGTTGATGCCCGAGAGCATGCCGTCGCGGCCGATGTCGGTGTAGACGATGGATTCGACACCCCAGTCCTCGAACTTCCTGGCCAGGTCCACCACCTCGTGGCCGGTGAGCTTGCTCCAGCCGTCGGTGGCGACCTTGCCGTCCTTGGCGTCCAGGCCGACGATGATGTGCCCGCCGAAGGCCGAGCAGGCGTCCTTCAGGAAGCCGGGGTTCTTCACGGCGGCGGTGCCGATGATGACGTAGCGCAGGCCGCCATCGATGTATTTCTCGATGGTGTCGAGGTCGCGGATGCCGCCGCCCAGCTGGACGGGGATGTCCTCGCCCACTTCCTTGAGGATGGATTTGATGGCCTGGTAGTTCTTGGGTTTGCCGGCAAAAGCGCCGTTCAGATCCACCAGGTGCAGGCGCCGCGCCCCCGCATCAATCCAGCGCCGCGCCATGGCCGCCGGGTCTTCGCCAAAGGTGGTCGATTGGTCCATGTCGCCCTGTTTCAGGCGAACGCAATGGCCGTCTTTGAGGTCGATGGCGGGAATGAGCAGCATGGCAGGTGGTGATTTGGAGGGGCCGGAAAGACAGGCCGGGACAGGCACGAAGTGCTGCGATCCCGGCCAGGGGCCGGAGGCAGCGGGCGAAATCAGGTCACGGGTTCCAGTGCAGGAAGTTGCGGTACAGCTGGAGCCCCTGGTCGGCGCTCTTTTCGGGGTGGAACTGGGTGGCGAAGATGTTATCGCGCGCGATCGCTGCCGCAAAGGGCGCGCCGTAGTCGGCCGTACCGGCGCAATGCGCGGCCTGCGCCGGCACGGCGTAATAACTGTGCACGAAATAGAAGTAGCTCGCGTCGGGCACGCCGTCCCAGAGCGCGTGCACGCGGCCGCCGTGGACCACCGGGCGCACCTGGTTCCAGCCCATCTGCGGCACCTTGTAGCGGCTGCCATCCTCCTGCAGGAGGCCGGCCAGGTCGAAGCGCAGCACGTCGCCGGGGATCAGGCCCAGGCCGGGGGTGTCGCCCTCGGCGCTGTGCGAGAGCAGCATCTGCATGCCGACGCAGACGCCGAACAGCGGCTTGCTCGCCGCCGCCTCCAGCACCGACTCCTGCAGGCCCGAGCCGCGCAGCTCGCGCATGCAGTCGGGCATGGCGCCCTGCCCCGGCAGCACGATGCGCTCGGCGGCGCGCACTTCCTCCGGGCGGGACGTGACGAGCACGTGCCAGCCGGTGTCCGCCGCGACGGCCCGCACGGCCTGCGAAACGGAGCGCAGGTTGCCCATGCCGTAATCGACCACCACCACCGTTTTTGCTTCAATATTCATAGCTGCTAGCGCTTACTGAATAAGCGCTGGAGGCACTTTTTGCTTACAAAACACCTTTGGTGGAAGGAATGCTGCCGGCCGCGCGCGGGTCGCGCTCCACGGCGGCGCGCAGCGCGCGCCCGAAGGCCTTGAAGGCCGTTTCGCACTGGTGGTGCGCGTTGCTGCCGCGCAGGTTGTCGATGTGCAGCGAAGCGCCCGCGTGGTTCACGAAGCCCTGGAAGAATTCGTGCGCCAGCTGCGTATCGAACTGCCCGACCATGCCGCTGGTGAAGGCGATGTTCTGCACCAGGCCCGGGCGGCCGGAGAGGTCGATGACGACGCGCGTCAGCGCTTCGTCCAGCGGCACATAGGCGTGGCCGTAGCGGCGCAGGCCCTTTTTGTCGCCGACCGCGCGCGCCACCGCCTGGCCCAGCGTGATGCCGACGTCCTCGACCGTGTGGTGGCCGTCGATGTGCAGGTCGCCGTCGGCGCGCACTTCGAGGTCGATCAGGCCGTGGCGGGCGATCTGTTCGAGCATGTGGTCGAAGAAGCCGATGCCGGTGGAAAGCTGGGACTGGCCGCTGCCATCGAGGTTGATGCGCACGGTGATGCGCGTCTCGTTGGTGTTGCGGCTGACTTCCGCAGTGCGGTCCGCATTGGCGGAAGGAACGAGGGCAGAAGAGGTCATAGCGAAGCCTGAAGGGCGGCCAGCATGCGCGCGTTCTCGTCGGCGGAGCCCACCGTGAGCCGCAGGCACTGGGCCAGCATGGGATGCATTGTAGAAACGTTCTTGATCAATACCTTGCGCTCGCGCAGGGCGGCGAAGGTGCGGGCGGCATCCTGCACGCGCACCAGGACCATGTTGGCCTCGCTGTCCCAGCACCGCTCGATGCCGGGCAAGGCGCGGAGCTGCGCCACCAGCGCGCCGCGCTGGGCGCGCAGCTCGGCCGCCTGGGCAGCGAAAACCTCGGCATGTTCCAGCGCGAACAGGGCCGCTTCGCAGTTGAGCACGCTCACGTTGTAGGGCGGGCGCACCTTGTCGATCTCGCTCACCAATGCGGCGGGCCCGATGAGGTAGCCAAGGCGCACGCCTGCGAGGCCAAACTTGCTGAGCGTTCGCATGAGCAGCACGTGCGCATTGCGCGCAGGCTCTGCTCGCATGCGGTCGATCCATGTGCGGCTGGCAAAGGGCTGGTAGGCCTCGTCCATGACCACAATGCCGCCCTGCGCGCCTGCGGCGTCGATGATGCGCTGCACCGCGCCCTCGTCCCACAGCGTGGCCGTGGGGTTGTTGGGGTAGGCGATGTAGGTGATGGCCGGGCGGTGCTGTTCGATGGCGGCCAGCATGGCGGGCTCGTCCAGCTCGAAGTCGGGCGTGAGCGGCACACCGACAAAGTCCAGGCCCTGCAGCTGCGCGGACAGCGGGTACATCACAAAACCGGGCATGGGCGCCAGCATGGTGGCGCGCTGGCCCCTTCCATCCTTGTCCACGGGCTGTGCGCAGGCCAGCGCCAGCAGGGTGATGAGTTCGTCCGACCCGTTACCCAACACGATGCCATAGCCCTCGGGCATGCCCGCGTACTGCGCCAGGGCCGCCTTCAGGTCGGCAATGCGGTCGCCGGGGTAGCGGTTGAGTGCCAGCGCGCCCAGGCGCTGGCCCAGCGCTGCCTGCAAATGCGCGGGCAGGCGGAAGGGGTTCTCCATCGCGTCCATCTTGAGCATGCCGGTGGATGGCTGCACGACATAGGAGTGCATGGCACGCACGTCGGGGCGGATGCGGGCCAGGGCCTGGAGGGGGGACGACGCGGGAGTAGTCATTCGGTGGTGTCCAGTTCGTTGGGGGTGACAAGGAAAGGGTTGATGGGGCGCACGGCGTCCATCGGCTGATCGTGCGGCAGTGCCTCGGTCAGCAGGTAGCGGCAGCCTTGCTGGTGGGCGGACGAGAGGATGAGTGCATCCCAGTAGCCCAGGCGGTAGCGGTCCTGCAGGTCCCAGGCGCCGTCCACCGTGTAGGAGTCCAGGTGCGGCGGCAGCCACACGCGCAGGCGGCGCACCTGGGCGCGTACCTGCTGCAGCACGTGGGGGCCATCAAAACGCTGGATGGCCTGGTTGTACAGCTCGTTGAGCACCTGCGAGCTGATGCGGCCGCTGCGCGTCTGCCAGCAAAAGCTGATCCATTCGCGCGCCCGCGCCTGGCGCTCGGCATCGCGGTCGTCCACGCTGGCGAGCAGGATTTCGGTATCGACAAAGATGGGGACGGTGGCCATGCGTTCTGCCCCGTTCAGCGCAGAAACAGGGTTTCGCGCGGCACATAGGGCCCGCTCGAAGCACCCCAGCTTTCAAAACTCAGCGCCTCGCGCATGGCCTGGGCGTAGGCGTCTTCCTGGCGCATCTTTTCGGCCAGCCATTCACCGAGCAGGCGCGACACGCTGCTGCCGCGCTTGGCGGCTTCCACGCGCACCCATTCGGCAACGGTGTCGTCCATGGTCACGGTGATGTTTTTCATGGGTCAAATATTACACGAACTTCGTGCTACACGAACTTCGTGTTGTTTTTAAATTCACGCCGCCTTGCGCGGAGCCCCGCTTTGCAGCATCTGGCAGGCCATGTCACCCACGGTGCGCAAGGCCTCCAGGTGCGCGGGCGACCAGTCGCCGCCCACGCCGATGCGCAGGCAGTTGCGGAACCGCCCGCTGGCGCTGAACACCGTGCCGGGTGCGATCAATATCTGCCGGGCCAGGCAGGCTTCGTGCAGTTGCACCGAATCGAGCGCGCGCGGCAGCTCCAGCCACAGCAGCAGGCCGCCGGGCGGGTCGCTCACGCGCGTGCCCTGCGGGAAGTGCGCGGCAATCACATGGCGCACCTCGTCCATGCGCGCTGCCACGGCCGTGCGCAGCTGGCGCATGGCGGCGGCGTGGCCCGCCTGGGTGATGAGGTCGGCCAGGGCCAGTTCCAGCACGGCCGACTGGCCGCCAGCCTGCAGGTCCTTGATGGCGCGCAGCTTCTCGGCCCAGCGACCGGCCTCCAGCCACCCCAGGCGCAGGCCCGGCGCCAGCGTCTTGGAGAACGAGTCGCACAGCATCACATGGCCGGTCGTGTCGTACGACTTGACGGTGCGGCGCATCTCGTCCACCTCGACCAGGTCGTTGTAGATCGCATCCTCGATCACCGCCATGTCGTGCCGCGCCGCCATCTGCGCCAGGCGCTTGCGCTCGGCCTGGGGCATGCAGCTGCCCAGCGGGTTGCTGAGCGTGGGCACCACCATCACCGCCTTGACGGGCTGGGTGTCCAACGCCAACTGCAGCGCATCCAGCGAGAGGCCGTTGCGCGGGTGGGTGGGAATCTCCAGCGCCTTGAGGTGCAGGCCCTGCAGCACCTCCAGAAACGAAAAATGCGTGGGAGACTCCAGCGCCACCACGTCGCCCGGCTGCGTCACCGCGCGCAGGCACAGCGCAATGCTGTCCATGCAGCCTCCGGTGATCACGATGTTCTCGGGGTCCAGGCTGCAGCCCAGGCTGACGGCATAGCGCGCCAGCGCGCGGCGCGCGTCCTCATGGCCCGACGAACCGGGGTAGGTGCACAGCAGGTTGCGGTGGCGCTGCGCGGCGCGCACCACGGCGCGGCGCACGCGGTCAGGGTTGAACAGCTCGGGGCCAGGCGTGCCGCTGCTGTACGAAATGATGTCCACCGGCTGGTTGCGCCCCAAGATGCGCTGGCCCAGCCAATCCACCGACACCTCGCGGGGGCGGCGCATGGGGCGCGGTGTGCTGGGCTCTGGCAGGCTCACGGGCCGCGCCGCGACGAAGAAGCCGGAGCGCGGGCGCGCGGTGATCAGGCGCGCATCCTCCAGCCAGTGGTAGGCCTGCACTACCGTGGTCTGCGCCACGCCGTGCTGGCGGGCCAGCTCACGCACTGAGGGCAGCTTTTCGCCGCGCGCCAGGGTGCCGTTGCGGATCAGCTGCGCAAGCTGTTCGGCGATTTGAAGGTACAGCGGGGGTGCGTCATCGGTGGCCATGCTGCATTCTGTACTGGCTCCCTGTTCAATAGGCAGTACAGAGGCATCCCAGCGCGACCAGTACAGATGGGTTAGTTCGCTGTTCTGTACTGGCCCAGATCGTCCATGCCTGTGGCTGGTGGCCTAAGGCTGCAGGCCGCACAGTGAAGGCATGAACACGCTGCACACCCCCACCCCACCGTCGCCCACGCTGCCCACCCAGCCTGCGGTGCCCCTCACCCTGCAATGGAAACGCCAGCCTCTGCCGCCACTACAGGCCGTCCAGGTGCTGGACTTCCGCGCGGGCGACATCGCCCTGCTCGAAGTCGAACAGGGCCGCGTCTGGGTGACCTGTGATGGTCTGCTGGAGGATTATTTTCTGGAGGCTGGGCAGCGCCTGTCGTTCGCCGGACCGGTGCGGCTGCGCGTCAGCGCCGAAGGCCACCGGCCTGCAAGGCTGAGCTGGGCGCAGCACCGGGCCGTGGAAGGCGCCGCTTATCCGCCTGCGCCCTCTATAGCCTCCGCGCCGGCCGCAACCCCTCAGCCCAGGACAACAGCCCCACGCAGGGCGCCCTGCCCCGGGGCGCGATCAGCGCGGCTTGACGGGCGTGGTCAGCCGCATCTCAGCGGCCTGCGCGTGGGCCTGCAGGCCCTCGCCGTAGGCCAGCTCGGCAGCGATGGTACCCAGCACCTGGGCACCGGCCTCGCTCACCTCGATGAGGCTGCTGCGTTTCTGGAAGTCGTACACGCCCAGGGGCGACGAGAAACGCGCCGTGCCGCTGGTGGGCAGCACGTGGTTGGGGCCGGCGCAGTAGTCACCCAGGGATTCGCTGGTGTAGGCACCGAGGAAGATCGCCCCGGCGTGGCGCAGCAACGGCTCCCAGCGGTGTGGGTCGGTGCTGCTCACTTCCAAATGCTCCGGCGCGATGCGGTTGCTGATCGCGCAGGCTTCTTCCATGTCCTTGGTGAGGATCAGTGCGCCCCGGCCAGTCAGGCTCTTGGCGATGATCTCAGCGCGCGGCATGGTGGGCAGCAGGCGGTCGATCTCGCGCTGCACGGCGTCGAGGTAAGCAGCGTCGGGGCACAGCAGGATGCTCTGGGCCAGTTCGTCGTGTTCGGCCTGGCTGAAGAGATCCATCGCCACCCAGTCGGGGGGCGTGGTTCCATCGGCCAACACCAGGATTTCGCTCGGGCCCGCAATCATGTCGATGCCCACGGTACCGAACACGCGCTTCTTGGCGCTGGCCACATAGGCATTGCCGGGCCCGGTGATCTTGTCCACCTTGGGCACGGTCGCCGTACCGTAGGCCAATGCTGCCACGGCCTGTGCACCGCCGATGGTGAACGCGCGGGTGACGCCCGCCACGTAGGCTGCCGCCAGCACCAGCTCGTTGCGCTCGCCCTGGGTGGAAGTGCCCTCGCCCGTTCCGCCAGTCGCCACGCTGCCACGCACGGGCGTGGGCACGACCATGATGATTTCCTTCACACCCGCCACATGGGCCGGGATGGCGTTCATCAGCAGGCTCGACGGGTACGCAGCCTTGCCGCCGGGCACGTAGATGCCCACGCGGTCCAGCGGCGTGACCTTCTGGCCCAGCAG
>ERZ778025.1069-NODE-1069-length-24864-cov-4.460921_pt1 | contig 24864 bp, 30 predicted proteins | sample MGYA00375755_ERZ778025 | MGnify/ENA primary metagenome ERZ778025 (study PRJEB29350, sample SAMN05389825) | bioreactor metagenome | isolation source: Thiocyanate bioreactor | place: South Africa: University of Cape Town | collected 2014-03-17 ... | reverse complement strand
TCGCGGCGCTGGCCGGCATCGCCGTCGCCGCCGTGTGGAACTTCGCCCTGTCCTCCCGCTTCGTCTGGGGACGGTACTGAACCGACGGGTCAGCGCCAGCTGCCGATCCACATCCAATGGGTGAAGCCCTGGCTGTCCGCCAGCGGGGCGGCCGAGAGGATCGGATAGAAATAGCCGAACACCAGCAGCGAGAGCGCGGCGAACCATTCTTCCCAACCGCGATTCCGGCCCCGGTCGAAATGCTGGAAGGCGATGGGCAGCGCCATGCACAGGAAGATGCTGCTCGGATGATAGTAATAATAGAAGCCGATCGACTTGGGGATCACGACATAGATCGCCAGCGATGCGGTCCATAGCAGCGCCACTGCCAGCGGCCGGATCGCCTTGTCCCGGAACCACGCCCAATAGCAGGCGGCTACCGCGACCAGCCCGCCCCACATGATCAGCGGGTTGCCGATCAGCAGCACGCCGCGCTGGGCGCCGCGATCCCATTCGTAGAAATACCAGATCGGCCGCAGCATCAGCGGCCAGCTCCACCAGCTCGACTGATAGGTGTGGTGCGGCAGGATCTGGGTCTGCATCTGCCACATGTGCAGCTGCTGGGCGAACAGGCCGGAGAGCGAGGTCAGCGGATCGGTGGTGTAGAAGAAGGCCGGCGCGAAGGTGACGAAATAGGTGGCCACGCTGACCACGCCCATCGCCAGGATCGCCGGGATCGCGGGCAGGCCGGGCCAGTGCGGCTGGTCCCTGCCCGAGAGCGCGGAGAGCAGCGGCCGCTTCGCCAGGCGCGCGTCGCGGGCGCGAATGACGAGGAAAGCCAGGGCGGCAAGCACGATATAGGGCACCCCCGCCCATTTGACTGCGGTGGTGAGCCCGAGCAGCACGCTCCCCGCGATCCAGCGCTGCCAGCTGGCGCCCCTGCCGGGGGCCTTCATCGCCCAGAGGAACGCCACCAGCGCCCAGATCAGGAAGGCGCCGAGGAATATGTCGAGCATGCCGGTGCGTGCCTGGACATAGACGGTCTGGTTGAGCGTGGTGAGCACCGCGCCGACCAGCGCGGTGCGCATGTTGCCGGCGAGCAGCCAGAGGAATGCGAAGACGCCGAGCACCGTGGCGGTGCCTGCCAGAGTCGAGGCGATGCGCCAGCCGAACGGATTGTCGCCGAACAGCGCCATGCCCGCCGCGATCAGCTCCTTGCCGAGCATCGGGTGCTCGACGTTGCGCGGGCCCGACAGGTCGAGCAGCGCCTGGGCGGCGGGCAGATAGTGGACCTCGTCGAACATGATCACGCTCGGCTGGTCGAGATGGACCAGGAACAGCGCCTGCACGGCGATGGCGAGGAGCAGGGCGACGAGCCAGGGGCGGTCCTGCAGGGCCTTGAGGCGATCGAGCATGGCGCGTTGATTAGCCGAGCGTTTGGTGGCCGTCATGCTGAACTTGGTTTCCGGATCCGCGGAGCGACGAAGCAGGACTTGTCGGCGCCCAAGTGACGAGCGGTGTTGACGCCCCGTCCCCTCAGCCGCAAAGCATCTCGCACTATGAAGCGTCGTACCGGCCAAGACCGCAGCGTAACCCGCAACTGGAAACCCGCCACCCAGGCCGTGCGCGGGGGCACCGCGCGTTCCGAATGGGGCGAGACGAGCGAGGCGATGTTCCTCACGTCCGGCTATGCCTATGATTGCGCGGGCGACGCCGCCGCGCGCTTCGCGGGCGAGCAGCAGGGCATGACCTATTCGCGCCTGCAGAACCCGACGGTGGAGATGCTCGAGGAGCGGATCGCCCTGCTCGAAGGCGCCGAGGCCTGCCGCACCATGTCGTCGGGCATGGCGGCGATGACGGCGGCGATCCTGTGCCAGGTGAGCGCGGGCGACCATATCGTCCAGGGCCGCGCCGCCTTCGGTTCCTGCCGCTGGCTGACCGACAGCCTGCTCCCGCGCTTCGGCGTGGAGACGACGGTGATCGACGCGCGCGATCCGCAGCAGTTCGCGGACGCGGTGCGCCCGAACACCAAGGTCTTCTTCTTCGAGACGCCGGCCAACCCGACGATGGACGTGGTCGACCTGGAAGCGGTGTGCGGCATTGCCCGGAAGCACGGCATCACCAGCGTGGTCGACAATGCCTTCGCCACGCCCGCGCTCCAGCGCCCGCTCGAATTCGGCGCGGACGTGGTGGCCTATTCGGCGACCAAGATGATGGACGGGCAGGGCCGCCTTGTCGCCGTTCAACGCCTGGGTGGTGCTCAAGGGGCTGGAGACGCTCGACCTGCGTATCCGCCGGCAGAGCGAGAATGCGCTGAAGGTGGGCAGCTTCCTCGAGCAGCGGGTGCCCCGGATCAACTTCCCGGCGCTGCCGAGCCACCCGCAGCACAATCTGTTCAACCGCCAGATGGACGCGGCCGGCCCGATCTTCTCGTTCGAGGTCGATGGCGGCCGTGCACAGGCGCACGCGCTGCTCGATGCGCTCGAGCTGGTCGACATCTCGAACAATATCGGTGATTCGCGCTCGCTGATGACGCATCCGGCCTCCACCACCCATTCGAGCGTGGCCGAGGAGAAGCGCTTGGAGATGGGCGTGACCGAGGGCATGCTGCGGCTCAATGTCGGGCTGGAGGATTCCGAGGACGTGATCGCCGATCTGGACCAGGCGCTGAGGGCCGCCGGCTTGTGATGGACGCATTGTTCACCGATGCGGCGGAAACGCGCGGGATCACCGTGCGCGTGTCGGTGAGCTATCTGCCCGAGCAGAGCGAGCCCGATCGCGGCCGCTGGTTCTGGGCCTATCACATCCGCATCGAGAATAGCGGGCCGATGACGGTGCAGCTGCTGACGCGGCACTGGATCATCACCGACGGCCGGGGCGCGCGCCACACGGTGGAAGGCGAAGGCGTGGTCGGCGAGCAGCCGATGATCGCGCCGGGGGCGAGCTTCGACTATGTCTCGGGCTGCCCGCTGAGCACGCCGATGGGGAACATGCAGGGCAGCTATCACATGATCGGAGAGGACGGCTCGGCGTTCGACGTCGCCATCCCCAAATTCGCACTCACGGCGCCGGCGGTGGCGGAATGAAGCGGACGCATCTTCCCCTCAACGGCCTGCGCGTGCTCGACGCGGCGGCGCGGCATTTGAGCTTCACCCGCGCGGCGGACGAGCTGGCGGTGACGCCGGCGGCGGTCGGCCAGCAGATTCGCGCGCTCGAGGACACGCTGGGCGTCGTCCTGTTCCGCCGTACCACTAAGGGGCTGGAGCTGACGCCGGAGGCCGAGGCGGGGCTGGCGGCGCTGCGGGCGGGCTTCCTCCAGTTCGAGGAAAGCGTGCGCGCGATGCAGGCGGGGCAATCGTCCAAGTCGCTGACCATCGCCGCGCCGCGCGACCTGACCGCGAAATGGCTGATGCCGCGCCTGGCCGAGATCGCGCGCGAGGACAGCGACCTGCGCTTCATGCTCGTCCCCGCGGACGAGGCGATCGACTTCACCGAAGCCAATCTCGATCTCGCGATCCGCTGGGGCGAAGGGCCCGGCGAGCATGAGGGCGAGGCGCTGGAGAGCGACGGGATGGTCACGGTCGAGCGGCCGGGCGGCAGCATCGACGTGCGCATCTCGTGGCCCGGTTGCATGGCCGAGGATGCCGGCTCGCTGGTGCGGGTCGCCGATGCCGGGCTTGCGCTCGACGCGGCGGCCGAGGGGCTGGGCCGTGCCACCGTGCCCGAGCTGCTGGCCCGTAGCGACATCGAATCGGGCCGGGTCGTCGTCGTCGGCGAGCCTAAGAGTTCGAAGCTCGGCTATTGGCTGGTCGCGCCCTTGCCCCAGTGGCGGCAGAAGAAGGTGAAGACGCTGGTCGACGCGCTGGCGGCGTGAGCGCGCTCCGATCGCGGGCCGATGCGCATCGGCCTTCATCGGTGCGGCGAAGCCGGATAAGGAGGCGCAAAACCGCAGGAGCGAACACCCATGCCGCAAAGCCCTTGGAGCCATAGCCGCAGCGCCGGCATTGCCGACGACATCGATTTCGAGATCAAGGGACAGGAGCTTCAGTTCGTCGAGATCGAGCTCGATCCGGGCGAGAGCGCGGTGGCGGAGGCGGGCGCGCTGGTGTGGAAGGACGCCGCGGTGGGGATGACCACCGTGTTCGGCGACGGCAGCGGCGGGCAGGGCGGCGGCTTCATGGGCGCGCTGCTCGGCGCCGGCAAGCGGCTGGTCACCGGCGAGAGCCTGTTCACCACCGTCTTCACCCATAACGGTTCGGGCAAGGCGCGCGTCGCCTTCGCGGCGCCGGTGCCGGGCGCGATCGTGCCGCTGAAGCTCGATTCGGTCGGCGGCACGCTGATCTGCCAGAAGGACGCGTTCCTCTGTGCGGCCAAGGGCGTGTCGATGGGCATCGCGTTTCAGCGGCGGATCATGACCGGCCTGTTCGGCGGCGAGGGTTTCATCATGCAGAAGCTCGACGGCGATGGCTGGGTGTTCGTCCAGTTCGGCGGCATGGTCGTCGAGCGCGAGCTGGCGGCGGACGAGGAGCTCCACGTCGACACTGGCTGCGTCGCCGCCTTCACCCCTTCGGTGGAGTTCGACCTGGTCGGCGCCGGCGGGGTGCGCAGCGCGATCTTCGGCGGCGAGGGCTTGTTCTTCGCGCGGTTGCGCGGCCCGGGCAAGGTCTGGATCCAGTCGCTGCCCTTTTCCCGCCTAGCCGGGCGGATGATGGCGGCGGCGAGCAGCCATGGCGGGCAGAATCGCGGCGAAGGCTCGGTGCTGGGCGGGCTTGGCGACCTGATCGGAGGCAATCGTTGAGCCGGCCGATCCCCGATCTGCGCGATCCCGAGCAGCGCAGCGCCTATCGTCGCGAGCTGATGCAGGTGGCCAAGGGGCCGCGCCGCCTGGGCGTGGCGCTGGCGGTGATCGGGTCGGCGCTGATCCTGATCAACGCCTATTGGACGCCGATTCCGAACCTCGTCACGCTGGCGGCCATCGTCACGGGCTTCGCGTTGATGCTGATGGGGATCGGCATGCGCACCAAATATCACAAGCGGCGGATGCGCGGAGAGATTTAGGGTCCGGGGCAACCGGCATCTAGCTGCAGCAGCTCCCCGGCGAAGGGCGGGCCCCAGTATCGGGGCGGCTGTTTGGGCGGTCGAACCTCTCGAACGACGTGGCAACTGGGCCCCGGCCTTCGCCGGGGGTCAGCTTCCGCAAATTCGTCGCTTGACGTGCCATTAGCTAAGGCGCGGTCAGCTCCGCCGCCTTGCCGATCAGCGAGGCGAAGCGGCTCTCGTCGACGGCCTTCTGCATATCGTTCCAGCTGCCCGTGACGACGTACCAGTCGCCGTTCCGCGCCTGGAGCAGCAGGGTCATGTTCATCACGCCGGGTTCCGATCCGCCCTTGTAGCCGATCCATTGCCACTTGCCGCGCACATCGGGGCTGACGCCCGGATTGGTGGACAGGATCCTGCGTGCGTCGGTGCCGGCCATGCCCTCGGTGTTCCGCCGCAGCCAGTCCATCACCCGGACCAGATCGTTCGGGGTCTCGAACCATTCGAGCGTGTCGATGCGGTTGGGGATCTTCCGGGTGAAGCTGGTCGCGTCGATCAGGATCGGCGGGATGCCGGCTACTTCCCCTTCAAGCAGCTTGCGGCGCCCGGCCTCGTCCAGCGCCAGATAGCGGTCGCCCAGTCCGGCGACGCCCTTCAGCCGGAAGACGTCGAGCGTACCCAGAAAGGGCCGATTGCGCGCCGGATCGGCGATGCCGAGCACCGGCATCATCGCCTCGACCTTCGCGCGGCCGAGATGCTGGAGCAGGATGTCGGTCGCGCTGTTGTCGCTGATCGAGATCATCTGGGTGGCGAGCTCGCGCAGGGTCACCTGCGTGCCCTTGGGCTTCATGGTGTAGCCGCCACCGGGCAGCATGCCGCCGTCGAGCGTGACGAGATCGTCCCATTTGCGCTCGCCGGCATTGGTGGCGCGGACCAGCTCGGCGAGGATCACCAGCTTGAACGCCGATCCGATCGCATAGGGCTTGTCGGCATTGCGGCCGGCGAGCGGCTGCGGCGCACCGCTGCCCAGTTTCGCGATCGCATAGCCGACATCGCCGGGCAGGGTGGCAAGGGCGCTTTCGACTTGCGGCAGCGTCTTCTCGGCACTCTCGAATCCGCGGACGAGCAGCCCGCCCACCCGGTGCGGCGGCGCCGGGTCGGCCACGAGGAGGACGTTCGCCACCGCTTTCTCATACTGGACGCGGATATTGGCCCGCCACGGCGTCTCCTGCGTCACGCCGAGGATCGCGAGCGGCTTGCCATTGGCGGCGATCAGCTGCGCGGTGACGCTCTGGAGCATCGCCTGCGGCACTTTCTCCTGGAAGGCGGGCGTGAAATAGCCGGCATAGTCCCCGCCTCCGTTCAGGATCGCGATAAGCTCCCCGAGCCGCAGGGTGAAGGCGGGGTCGGCCCGAACCGGCTGCGGCGGCGCAGTCTGCGCGGAAGCGGGTGCGGCGAGCAGGAAAGCGGCGAGAAGCGGGAGCAGGCGCATCATTGCCTCGGCGGCTGTGGACGCGCTGCTTCTACGCGAGGTAAATCATGATATCAAGATTATTGCTGCACATTTCCCGCTCGGTCATCCCCGCGAAGGCGGGATGACGCGGGAGGGGAGCGCGAACCCTTTCAGGCGTCGATCACTTCCTCGTCGAGCCGTGCCGCGTTCTCCTGGATAAAGGCGAAACGATGGGCGGGATTGTTGCCCATGAGGCGATCCACCAGATCCTTCACCCCGGCACGCTCCTCATATTCCTGGGGCAGGGTGATGCGCAGCAGGCCCCGGGTCGCCGGGTCCATCGTGGTTTCCTTGAGCTGGTTCGGGTTCATTTCCCCCAGGCCCTTGAAGCGGCTGACCTCCACCTTCTTGCCCTTGAACGCCGTCGCCTCGATCTCGAGCCGGTGCGCGTCGTCGCGCGCATAGAGCGACTTGGAGCCCACCGTCAGGCGATAGAGCGGCGGCTGGGCGAGATAGAGATGCCCCTGGCGGACCAGGTCGGGCATCTCCTGGAAGAAGAAGGTCATCAGCAGCGTGGCGATATGGGCGCCGTCCACGTCCGCGTCGGTCATGATGATGATGCGCTCGTAGCGCAGGTTGCTGGGGTCGCAATCCTTGCGGGTGCCGCAGCCCATGGCGAGGATCAGGTCGGCGATCTCCTGGTTGGCCAGGATCTTCGCCGAGGTGGCGGAGGCGACGTTCAGGATCTTGCCGCGGATCGGCAGGATCGCCTGGGTCTTGCGGTCGCGCGCCTGCTTGGCGGAACCGCCGGCCGAATCGCCTTCGACGATGAACAGCTCGGTGCCCGCCGGATCGTCGGCCGAGCAATCGGTGAGCTTGCCGGGCAGGCGGAGCTTGCGCGCGCTGGTCGCGGTCTTGCGCTTGACCTCGCGTTCCTGCTTGCGGCGCAGGCGGTCGTCCATCCGCTCGAGCACATAGCCGAGCAGCGCCTTGCCGCGGTCCATATTGTCGGCGAGGAAATGGTCGAAATGGTCGCGCACCGCCTTTTCGACCAGGCCGGCGGCCTCGGGCGAGGTCAGCCGGTCCTTGGTCTGCGACTGGAATTGCGGATCGCGGATGAAGACCGACAACATCAGCTCGGAACCGGTCATCACGTCGTCCGCGGTGATGTCCTTGGCCTTCTTGTTGCCGATCAGTTCGCCAAAGGCACGGATGCCCTTGGTCAACGCGGCGCGCAGGCCCGCCTCATGGGTGCCGCCATCGGGCGTCGGGATGGTGTTGCAGTACCAGCTGTACGACCCGTCGGACCATAGCGGCCAGGCGACTGCCCATTCGACGCGGCCGTTATGCTCGCCCGGGAAATCCTGGCGCCCGGCGAAGAAATCGGCGGTGGCGCATTCGCGGGCGCCGAGCTGCTCCTTCAAATGGTCGGCCAGGCCGCCGGGGAACTGGAACACGGCTTCGGGCGGCGTCTCGTCGCCGATCAGCTCGGCGTCGCACTTCCAGCGGATCTCGACGCCGGCGAACAGATAGGCCTTGGAACGGACCAGCTTGTAGAGCCGGCCCGGCTTGAACAGCATCTCGCCGAAGATCTCGGTATCAGGTACGAAGCTGACGGAAGTGCCGCGCCGGTTGGGCGTGCCGCCGACATGCTCGAGCGGCCCCAGCGTCTTCCCCTGGCTGAAGCGCTGGCGATAGAGCTGCTTGTCGCGCGCGACCTCCACGGTGGTGTCGATCGACAGCGCGTTGACCACCGAGATGCCGACGCCGTGCAGGCCGCCGCTGGTGGCATAGGCCTTGCCGGAGAATTTGCCGCCCGAGTGGAGCATCGAGAGAATCACCTCGAGCGCCGACTTGTCGGGGAATTTCGGATGCGGATCGATCGGCATGCCGCGGCCATTGTCGACGATGGTGATGCGGTTGCCGGCCTCGAGCGTGACTTCGATGCGGTTGGCATGGCCGGCCACCGCCTCGTCCATCGCATTGTCGAGGATCTCGGCGGCGAGATGGTGCAGCGCGCGTTCGTCGGTGCCGCCGATATACATGCCCGGGCGGCGCCGTACCGGCTCCAGCCCTTCGAGGACTTCGATCGAGGAGGCGTCATAGGTGCCGGAGGGCACGCCCGGCGCGGCAAACAGGTCTTCAGCGGCCATGGAGAACGTATAGGGGGTGCGGGGTGAGGGGCGCAAGGGATGGAGCCGTCCAATTCCTCCTCCGGCTTGCCGGGGAGGAATTTGGGAATCACGCCGCCTTGAGCTGGGCGATGAACTTGTCGGTCGCCGCTTCCAGCGCCACTGCCGCCTCGGAAAGCCCGGTCGCGGCGCTGGAGACCCGGTCGGACAGCGCCTCGGTGTCGCTTGCCACGGTGGCGACGGCGCCGATCCGCTCGGCCATGCGGGTGGCGCCCATGGCCGTGTCGTGGGCAGTCGCTTCGATCATGCCCGCGGCCTGGCGCTGCCCGTCGACTTCGCTGCGGATCGCCTCCGCGGCCGCGGCAACCTCGGCGACGGTGGCGGCGATCTCGTCGAGCGCGCCGTGCGCCAGGGTGGCGCCGCCCTGGACGGTGCCGGCGAGGGTGCGAATCTCCTCGGTGGCGGAGCCGGTCTGGTTGGCGAGTGCCTTCACTTCGTGCGCAACCACCGCGAAGCCGCGGCCGATATCTCCGGCACGCGCCGCTTCGATCGTGGCGTTCAGCGCCAGCAGGTTGGTCCGGGCGGCGATCTCCTGGATCGATTCGGCGAAGCGGGTGATGGTGTTCGCGCGCTCGGCCAGTGCGCGCACCGCATTCTCGCCCGAACGCGAGACGCCGCGCGCCGCGCCGCTCAGATTCGCCTGCTGGTCGACGCTGGTGGCGATCGCCACGATCGAGGCGGTGAGCTGGCGCACGCCGCTGGCGAGCCCGCCCGCGGTGTCCGAAGCCTGGCTGGCGATATGCGCGGTCGCGGCGAGCTCCACGCTCGCCGTATGGGCCAGCGAATTGAGCGCATGGGCCGAGCGATCGAGGTCGCTCGCGGCCCGGGTGACGTCGCGCACGGTCTCGGCGACCGAGTCCTGAAAGGCGGTGGCGAGCGCCAGCATCTCGCGGCGGCGCTCGGCGGTCGCGTCGCGCTCGCTCGCTTCGCGGCGCGCGCGCTCGGCGCGCTCGCGCGATTCGGCGGCGCGCATCGCGGTGAGCGCCGCCTCGGCATCGTCGCGCCGCGCGGTGGCATCCGCGGCGAAGCGGTCGCTCTGGGCGCGGGCATCGGCCTGCGCCTCGATCAGGCGGACGAGCTGGGTGGTGAGATAGGCGAGCACCGCGAATTCGAGCAGCACCGCCACGGCATGGAAGACGACGCGTCCGAAGTTGCCGCCGCCCTCGAACACCCAGGCAGGCACCGCGAGCTGGAAGACGATGTGATGGACCGCGATCATCGCGCAGGCGAGCGCGATCGGCCGCCAGTCGTAGAGCAGCGTCAGGCCCGAGAGCGCGACGAAGAAATACATGTGCGAGTCCATCTGCCAGGGATGGCCGGTCAGCGCATAGACGGCGAGCGCGGGCTGGATCGCGGCGAGCGTGCCGACGATCAGCCGCGCGGCGGCATCGTAGCGGCGGCGCAGCGCGACGATCGTCGGGACGATGTTCGCCGCGGCACCCAGCAAAAGGGTCATCCACTCGCGCTGGCTGCCGAGCAGCAGGCCGAGCAGGAAGACCACGCCGACAGTCGCCCAGCTCGCCACGACCAGCGTCCGGACGCCGCGGCGCCGAAGGCGATCGATCTCGTTCATGCGGCCGCGCCTCCGCACAGGGCCGGCGGCGCCGCGAGGATCAGGATTGCCCGGCCCCGGAGCGCCGAGGCGATGGCGGGATGCGTGCCCGTGACGACGAAGCTGCCCGGCAGCGGCCCGTCGCCGAGCAGTTGCGCGCCGCTGTCGATTGCCTGGGCGAGCATGTGGTCCGCCGCACCCGGCAGCATGGGCACGAGCAGCATCCGCCCCTGGCTGGGAGGCCAGAAGGCTGCGCAGGCCACTGCCAGCCCGGCGAGCACGAGCTGCGCGGGCAGGGCGTGACGGGCGAGGATTGATCCGAAACGGTTCATTCCGCGCGTCTAGCGGGGATTAGGTTAGAAACACGTAAACCACAGTATTTGCGCAGATTACGATATTCGTCGCGCGTCTCCGATGGCCCTTGGCCCGGACCGGCGATGCATGCCGATCCAGATCACCGCCTCGGTCGCGATGCCGACGCCGACGTCGAGGACGCGCTGGAGGAGGCCGCCCCGCAGATGCGCCGCCGATCGATCGTGATGCTCCTGCTCCTCCTCGACGATGTCCAGGAGGATGGCGACCGCGGCGGGATCGCTGGATCCGAGCGCCGCGATCTGCGCGGCCATGTGGCGCAGCACGACTCGTTCGATCGCAACCGTGGTGGCGGCGATCGCGTGGCAGCCGAGCAGGCCCGTAATGGTGCCGAGCAGGGTGCCCAGCGCCGCGCACAGGGCATAGCTGGGGCAGCGCGCTTGTCGGCGGCGAACAGCGCGCGGTGGCGCATCTCGTGCGCGATGAACGCCTCGATCTCGGCCAGCAGGCCCGGCGCGGTCCAGCGGGCGAGCCGTCGCTGCGCCCGATAGACGCATACCGCGCCGTGCTCGCCGGCATGGTCGACGCGCAGCACGCGGTCACCCAGCGTCTCGCCAGGTGCCAGGCGTGCCGCGATCGGCATCGATGATTAGCGGACGCGCGGGCCGCCAAAGGGCAGGGGCGGCGGCGGACGGCGATCGCGGCGGGGCAGCTGCGCCTGATAGGCATGGCCGCAATGCTCGACGCAATAGGGGAAGCCCGGGTTCACCTTGTCGCCGCAGAAATGGAAGTCCGGCTCGCCCGGATGGCCGATCGGCCATTTGCAGATCTTGTCGTTGAGATCGAGCAGGCTCGTCTTGCCCGCGATCGCCTCGGACGGCTTGGCGGGGACAAGCCGGCGCGGCGGGGCCGGCGAGATCGGCGGGGTCTGCTCGCCGGGGTTCTGGCGGACGAAGCCACCCGGGCCGACCGAACGGAGCACCGGTCCGTCGGAAGCGGGCTTGGGCTCGGCCGGAGCGGAGGGCGTGGCGGCCGGCGCGGCGGCGCGCGGAGCCGGCGACTCGGCGGGAGTGGCGGTGGCGGCCGGCGTCGGGCGCGGCGCGGGCGCCGGCTTGGGCTCGGCCGCGGCCTTGGGCTCGTTGGGCTTCACGGGGGACGGACGCGCGGGCAGGCCCAGGCGGTGCGCCTTGCCGATCACGGCATTGCGGCTCACCCCGCCCAGCTCCTCGGCGATCTGGGTCGCGGTCAGCCCGCTGTCCCACATCTTCTTCAGCGTATCGATCCGCTCTTCGGTCCAGCTCAAAACTTCTCTTCCTTCACCTTGCAGGCGGCCCGCGCAGCGGTTACGCGAACGCGCGATGAGCAGCCAGCCTGAATTCGGTCAACAGCTCCCCGAGCCCGGCGTTCCGGTGATCCGCAACGTCAACTGGGGAGGTTTGCGCACCCTCTATATCAAGGAGGTGCGCCGTTTCTTCAAGGTGCAGCTCCAGACGGTATGGGCACCGGCGGTCACGACGCTGCTGTTTCTGGTGATCTTCACCGTCGCGCTGGGCGGCGGCGGGCGGATGGTGACGCTCCAGCACCGCGAGATTCACTTCGCCGAATTCATTGCGCCCGGCCTGATCGTGATGGGCATGCTGCAGAACGCCTTCGCCAATGCCAGCTTCTCGCTGCTGGTCGGCAAGATCCAGGGCACGATCGTCGACTATCTCATGCCCCCGCTCTCGACCACCGAGGTGCTCGCGGCCTTGTGCGGCGGTGCGGTGACGCGCGCCTTCTGCGTGGGCGGCACGGTGTGGCTGGCGATGGCGATCTGGGGCGTGAACCTGTGGCCGCAGCATCTCTGGGCGGTGCTGTGGTTCGGTTTCCTCGGCTCGCTCTTCCTCGCGCTGATGGGCGTGCTGACGTCGATCTGGGCGGAGAAGTTCGATCATGCCGCGGCGGTGACCAATTTCGTCGTCGCGCCGCTCGCCCTGCTCTCGGGCACCTTCTATTCGGTCGAGCGGCTGGCCCCGACCTTCCAGGCGATCAGCCACGCCAACCCGTTCTTCTACATCATCTCGGGCTTCCGCTACGGCTTCCTCGGAGTCGCCGATTCGCCGATCCTGGTCGGCAGCCTGGTGATCCTGGGGCTCGACGTGCTGCTGGGCTTCGTCTGCTACACGCTGCTGCGGCGTGGATGGAAGATCAAGAACTAGGCCGATTCCAGGTCGATAGCGTGGGCGCATGCGCCTCGCCGAAACGATTATTGCCTCTCCGGCTGGAGGCTCGTAAACACCCGCCTCGGGCGGTCCCGACAGGCCGCCCTTTTGCGTTTCTGGAGTCTCGTTTCGAGCTTTTCACGAAGGAGTATGTTCCCATGACCATCACCCCGCTCATGCCCGTCTATCCGCGGTGCGCTGTGCGGCCGGTGCGAGGCGAGGGCGTGTATCTCTATGGCGAGCGCGGCGAGCAGTATCTGGACTTCGCCGCGGGCATCGCGGTCAACGCGCTCGGCCATGGCCATCCCCACCTGACCAAGGTGCTGCAGGACCAGGTCGCCACGCTGATGCACGTGTCGAACCTCTATGGCAGCCCCCAGGGCGAGGCGCTGGCCCAGCGGATCGTCGACAACAGCTTCGCCGACACGGTGTTCTTCACCAATTCGGGCGTCGAGGCGATCGAGTGCGCGATCAAGACCGCCCGCCGCTATCACTATGTCAGCGGCAACCCCCAGCGCCACAAGCTGATCACCTTCAAGAACGCCTTTCACGGCCGTTCGATCGGCGCGATCTCGGCGACCGACCAGCCCAAGATGCGCGACGGCTTCGAGCCGCTGCTGCCGGGCTTCGACTATGTGAAGTTCAACGACCTCGAAGGCGCGCTGGCGAAGATCGACGACGAGACGGCGGGCTTCCTGGTCGAGACGGTGCAGGGCGAGGGCGGCATGACCGCGGGCACGCCCGAGTTCATCCAGGGCCTGCGCAAGGCGTGCGACGAGCATGGCCTGCTGCTCATCCTCGACGAGATCCAGTGCGGCTATGGCCGCACCGGCAAGATGTGGGCCTATGAGCATTACGGCATCACTCCGGACATCATGACCGCCGCCAAGGGCATCGGTGGCGGCTTCCCGCTCGGCGCCTGCCTGGCGACCGAGGAAGCGGCCAAGGGCATGGTGATCGGCACGCACGGCTCCACCTATGGCGGCAATCCGCTGGCCATGGCGGTGGGGCAGGCGGTGCTCGACGTGATGCTCGAGCCGGGCTTCCTCGATCACGTTACCAAGATGGGCGAGCGCCTCCGCCAGGCCTTCGAGCAGATGATCCCCAACCATGATCATTTGTTCGAGGAGATCCGCGGCAAGGGGCTGATGCTGGGCATCAAGATGAAGGAGCCGGCGGTGAGCCGCGACTTCGTGGCGCACCTGCGCGACAATCACGGGCTGCTGACTGTCGCGGCGGGCGAGAACGTGTTCCGCGTGCTGCCGCCGCTGGTGATCGACGAGGATCACATCGCCGAATGCATCGAGCGCCTCAGCGAGGGCGCCCGCAGCTTCGCGCCGCCGAGCGGTGGCTGAAACCAAGATCCTCCCCGGGACGGGGAGGGGGACCATGCCGAAGGCATGGCGGAGGGGGAGCGCCCCAAGCGATTCGCTGGTGGAGGGCCCCCTCCACCACCGCTTCGCGGCGGTCCCCCTCCCCGTGTCGGGGAGGATTTAAGATGCGCCACTTCCTTGATCTGTCCGACGCCGGCGCCGCCGGCATCCAGGCGATGCTCGACGATGCCATTGCCCGCAAGCAAGCCCGTGCCGGCTGGCCGAAGGGGAAGGTGGACGCCGATGCTCCGCTCGCCGGTCGCGTGCTGGCGATGGTGTTCGAGAAGAACTCCACGCGCACGCGGGTTTCGTTCGACATGGCGATCCGCCAGCTCGGCGGCACGTCGATCGTGATGGACGCGGGCTCGATGCAGCTCGGCCGCGGCGAGAGCATTGCCGATACCGCGCGCATCCTCTCGGGCTATGTCGACGCGATCATGATCCGCACCGACGATCACCAGAAGGTGGTCGACATGGCGCGATATGCCAGCGTGCCGGTGATCAACGGCCTTACCGACGCTTCGCACCCCTGCCAGATCATGGCGGACCTGGAGACGATCCTCGAGGCCGGCTTCGCGCTGCCGGGGCTGAAGGTCGCCTGGCTGGGCGACGGCAACAATGTCCTCGCCTCGATCATGGAGGCCGGCGGGCTGATGGGCTTCGATGTCGTCGCGGCCTGCCCCCAGGGCTATCAGCCGAGCGACGCGGACGTGGCGCGCGGCAAGGGCCGGGCGAAAGTGGTCGGCACGCCGCAGGAAGCGGTGGAGGGCGCCGACATCGTCGTCACCGATACCTGGATCTCGATGGGCCAGGCGCATGCCGAGACCAAGCTCGCCGCGATGATGCCCTTCCAGGTGACCGAGGCGCTGATGGGCGTCGCCAAGCCGGGCGCCAGGTTCCTCCACTGCCTGCCCGCGCATCGCGGCGAGGAAGTGGTCGACGAAGTGATCGACGGGCCGCAGTCGCTGATCTGGCAGGAGGCGGAAAATCGCCTCCACGCGCAGAAAGCTGTGCTACGGTGGTGCTTCGGGCAGATCTAGGAGGCGTGCCTTGCCGTCGGTTCGCATCGCAGCGTTGGTTGCCTTGGGCCTCGCGGTGCTGCTCTGGGTGCTCTGGCTCGTGCCTCGTGAAGCCGACTATGCCGATCGGTTGACCTGCCTGGCCGCGCTGTTCGTTGCCGCCGCGAACTCGGCAATGGTTGCCCATCTCGGGCGCATCCGCCGTGCAGAGTTGTCCGGTTCGGCGCTCTGGCTCGTGATGATCGGGGTCGGCATAGCGATCGCGCTCGGAAGCTTCGAAGACTGGGCCGGGCTTGTGCTTCCGAGTGACGGCAGCCTCACCGGCGCCCTTGCGGCCATCGCGGTGGCGCGTTGGATCGCCGTGGCACTCTTCCTTGCCGGCTTGTCCGCGCTGGCCGCGGGATGGGTGCTCTGGTTCGCATCGCGGCTCGCCGGGCGCGCTCGCGCGGCCTGAGTTGTCTCGGGCCCGCAAGGCCCTACATAGCGGGCAACTTCCGACAAACTGTGCCACAAGCGGCAACCCGGCTTCGGCCGGGCAGCGAGGAATTTCGACGTGACCAACACTGCCCCCACCACCGATCTCGATCGCGTGATCGGCTTCACCATTCCTGGCCGCCACACCCGTGGCCGCGTTGCGCGGCTGGGGCCGGTGCTCGACGAGATCCTGTCGGCCCATGCCTATCCCGAGCAGATCGAGCGGCTGCTGGCCGAGGCGCTGACGCTCACTGCCTTGCTCGGCTCCACGCTCAAGCAGGCCGAAGGGCAGATGACGCTCCAGGCGCAGACGCAGGGCGGCATCGTCAGCCTGCTGGTGTGCGACTACAAGAATGGCGAGCTGCGCGGCTATGTGCAGTTCGATGCCCTGCGCCTGTCGCAGCTCGGCAAGAACCCGTCGCTGTTCGCGCTGTTCCATAAGGGCCATCTGGCGATCACTTTCGACCAGGCGACCACCAAGGAGCGCTACCAGGGCATCGTGCCGCTCGACGCCGGCTCGCTGGCCGAGGCGGCGCAGAGCTATTTCCTCCAGTCGGAGCAGATCCCCAGCCTGGTGCGGCTGGGCGCGCGGCGCGACAGGGAAACCGGCAAGTGGATCGGCGGCGGCCTGTTCCTCCAGCATCTGCCGGAGGGCGAGGCGGGGCGCGAGCGGCTGCATGTGCGGCTCGACCATCCCGAATGGCAGCATGTCGAGGCGCTGGGCTCGACCATGGGCGTCGACGAGCTGGCCGATGCGGCAATCCCGCTCGAATCGCTGGTCTGGCGGCTGTTCAACGAAGAGGAAGAGGTGCGCGTTCTCAGCGGTGCGGATCTCGCGCGCGGCTGTCGGTGCGACCCCGGCTACATCACCGGGGTGCTTGCCAAGTTCCCGGAAGAGGAGCGGGCGGCGATGGCGGACGAAGCGGGGGTGATCGCCGTCGATTGCGTCTTTTGCTCGAAAAAATTCCCGGTGAAGCTCGCCGATTTCGTTCCGCCACCGTTGTAATCCGGCGGACTCGCGCCATATCGGCTGCAAAGGGCGCGGGCTCTCGAGCTCGCGACGGGAGGACGTTGCGCATGTTGTTCAAGCGTCTGGTGTGTGCGGCATTTGCCGGCGCATCGCTGTTTATCGTGGGCGATGGGCCGGCTGCGGCCCATCGTTCCTCCACCCAGGCAGTGCTTTCGCAGATCGAGCGCGGCCAATGGCTGCTCAAGGAGCGGCGCGGCGGCGAGCGCAAGGTCTGCTTCGCCGGGCCGAACAGCTTCATCCAGCTCGCCCATGGCACGGCATCCTGCGAGCAGTTCGTGGTCGCCCAGGACCAGCATGCGGCGACGGTGCGCTATACCTGCACCGGGCATGGCCAGGGCCGCACCACGATCACGGTGGAGACGCCGCGGCTGGTGCGGATCGAGACCCAGGGCGTGCTCGACGGCTCGCCGTTCGAGCAGGAATATGAGGCGCGCCGGGCCGGTGCCTGCGGCTGAACGGGATTTAACCCTTATTTCACTGCTGCCGGGCTATATTGCACCTCGCTCCTAGTGAGCACTTTCCTCTCTGGCATGGGTTATCCCAAGAAACTGGGCCGCTTACGGGCGGCCCATTTTGCGCTTGGCGACGCGTTTTGCCTCGCGGCGAAATCCGGAGTAGGGCGCGCCGATGACAGACAGCGTTGCAATTGTACTGGTTTCCGGCGGACTCGATTCGATGATCTCGGCCGCGCTTGCGCGCGAGGCGGGGTATCGGCTGTACGCGCTCTCCTTCGACTATAACCAGCGCCACCAGATCGAACTCGCCGCCGCCCGCCGCATCGCCGCGACGCTGGGCGCGGAACGCCATATCGTGATGCCGATGGACCTGCGCGCATTCGGCGGATCGGCGCTCACCGCCGATATCGACGTGCCCAAGGACGGTGTGGGCGACGATATCCCCGTCACCTATGTGCCGGCGCGCAACACCATCTTCCTCAGCCTCGCGCTCGGCTGGGCCGAGGCCTCGGGCGCGCGCGACATCTATATCGGCGTCAATGCGCTCGATTATTCGGGCTATCCGGATTGCCGCCCGGAGTTCATCGAAGGCTTCGAGAAGCTGGCGGAGCTGGCGACCAAGGCCGGGGTGGAAGGCGCGCCCTTCCGCATCCGCGCGCCGCTCCAGCACATGACCAAGGCGGATATCGCGCGCGAAGGCACGCGGCTCGGGCTCGACATGGGCCTCAGCTGGTCGTGCTACGATCCGGCGCCGGGCGGGCTGCATTGCGGCTTGTGCGACAGCTGCCGGCTGCGGGCGAAGGGCTTCGAGGAAGCCGGCATCCCCGACCCGACCCGGTACGCGACCCATCCATAGGGGGCCGGGGCCATGACCTATAGCGTCAAGGAAATGTTCCTCACCCTTCAGGGCGAAGGCGTGAATGCCGGCGCGCGGGCGGTGTTCGTGCGCTTCGCCGGGTGCAATCTGTGGACCGGGCGCGAGGCCGACCGGGCCGGCGCGGTCTGCCGGTTCTGCGACACCGATTTCGTCGGCACCGACGGGCTGGGTGGCGGCAAGTTCGCTGATGCCGCTGCGCTGGCCGACGCGGTGGCCGGGCATTGGGGCGAGGGGGCGGAGGCGCGCTTCGCCGTGCTCACCGGCGGCGAGCCGATGCTCCAGGTGGACGATGCGCTGGTCGATGCGCTCCACGGCCGCGGCTTCCGCATCGCGATCGAGAGCAACGGCACCCTGCCGGTGCATCCGGGAATCGACTGGGTGTGCATCAGCCCCAAGGCGGGCAGCGAAGTCGTCCAGCGCGCCGGCGACGAGCTCAAGCTGGTCTGGCCGCAGCCCGGCACCGATGTCGAGATGCTCGAGGGCTGGGATTTCGCCAACTTCCTCATCCAGCCGATGGACAGCGCGGCAGCGCAGGAGAATATCGAGGCCGCGATCGCCTTCGCGATGGACCGGCCGAAATGGCGGCTGACGCTCCAGACGCACAAGATGCTGGGGCTGCGCTAGGAGCGGCCTCGCTCGCCCAGCTGGGAGGGCGCGCGAACGCGGCGCGCCAGGCGGGGCGGTAGCCGAAAACGGAAAAGGCCGGGCATCGGGCCCGGCCTTTTCAAACGCGCCCCTGGCCCCTCCCTTTCAGGAGGGGGAGGCACCCGAACTCAATCGATCAGCAGCGGGCCGCACTTCTTGACCTGATACTGGCCCTTCTTCCAGCACTTGTCGTTGCCGAAGGGCGGCATCTTCACGCCGTACATGCCGGTGACGATATAGCCCGACGGACGATATTGCTCGCCCCAGGGCCCCAGGCTGGCACGGAGTTCCTTGATCCGGTCCTGTGCCAGGTCGCCGAACTTGCCCGGCTTCACGAAGACGGCATCATGGCCGATTGCGGCCGCCGTCTGGCAGAAAGAAAGCTGCCCCTGAACAGTCGAGAAGCCCGAGTAGATGCGGGTGCCGTACTTGTCGAGCTCTAGCTGGCCCTGCTTCTTGTTCTTGTATGCTCGTTCAAAATATTTCTCGAGCACAGCGTAGGAATCACGCAGTTCGATCGCGTGATCCTTGATCAGCGAATTGTAGTTGTCGACCGACAACAGCGTGGGCTCGAACTGGCACTGGAGCGCCGCGACGTTGAGCGCGGCGCGCAGGTTCCAGGCGAGCGCGGCGCGCAGCTCGGCGGCGGTGGCGCCCGGCAGCGCCGGGCCGGTCATGCCCGGCTCGGCGCCGGTGACTCGCCCGCTCTCGAGATTGGCGGGCTTGAGGAAGAATTGCGCCGAAGCCGGCGCGGATCCGAACAGGCCGATCCCCCCGGCCAGCATAAGTGCGATACGCGATGCGAACATGCTGCCTCGAAAACTACCAGTTGACCCCGTGCGCACGGGTTACGGCGTTCCGAGTCCGGGTTGAAGCCCTTTTTTACCATCCGGGCCGTGCCATGCCGGCATTTCATCGCAAATCGGCAAGCGAAAAGGGCCGCCCGGTCGCCCGGACGGCCCTTTCTTCAAACACCCTACCGGGCGCGCGATCAGTGCGCGTTGGTGGTGTTGGTCTCGACGGTGGTGGCGTTCTCGACCACGGCGCCGTTCTCGGTGGCGGCGGCGTCGATGTTGGTCACCATGGTGTCGGTGGTCACGTTCTCGGTCGGAACGACTTCGGTGGTGTTGGTCACGTTGGTCGACTCGTTGCTGGTGCACGCCGAGGCCAGGAGGGCCGCGCCGGCGATCATCGAGCCCGCAACGATCTTCGAAATGACTGCACGCATGTAGAAAGCTCCCTAGATAATGGATTTGGATTACGGTTACGCCGTTTAATACCCAAACCGGAGTGGACATTAGACGGTTCGGGCAAACCCCTCAAGACTCGATTTGACCTGCGCTCAGGTGAGAGCGTCCAAAAATGGCAAAAATGTGGCATGGAGCGCCGAATCGAATTGCCGGGATGTTACCGGCTTGCCGAGCGCGGCTGCGCTGGTGACGGGGAACTCGGCGATGCCGCACGGGACGATTCCGCCGAAATCGCTCAGGTTCGGCGAGAGATTCACTGCGAAGCCATGCATGGTCACCCATTGCCGGATGCGTACGCCGATCGCGCCGATCTTGGCTTCCCGGCCGGTCTGGTCGAGCGTCCAGATGCCGATCCGCCCCTCGGCGCGGAACGCTTCGATCCCCAGCTCGCCCAGCGCGGCGATCACCCAGCCTTCCACGGCATGGACATAGCCGCGCACGTCGCGCTTCCGCCGGCGCAGGTCGAGCATCAGATAGCCGATACGCTGGCCGGGCCCATGATAGGTATAGCGGCCGCCGCGCCCGGTGCGGAACACGGGGAAGCGCGGGTCGATCAGCTCGCCCGCATCGGTGGCGCTGGTGCCGGCGGTGTAGACGCTCGGATGCTCGAGCAGCCAGATGCGTTCGGGCGCGGTGCCGGCGGTCAGCGCCGCGACATGCGCCTCCATCTCGGCCAGCGCGGCGCCATATTCGATCGGCTCCGGCGCGACCCGCCATTCGATATCCTGGTCCATCGGCATGCGAATTGCGCATCCGAAAGCGATTGCGCAAGCATTGGCAACATAATGCGCGCCCGCTAACACCGGTTGGAGGGAGGACATCGGGCGCATGGCGAAGATGGGCACCGTCTGGGATCGGACGGCGGAGTTTCTGAGCGACAATCTGGGCGCGATCCTGCCCGTGGCGCTGCTCGCCTTCTTCGTGCCGGCCTCGATCGAGGGCAGCTTCCAGGCGGCCAAGACCGGGGGGAGCCCCGGGCTGGTGCTGTCGCTCTACCTTGTCCAGCTCGCCTTCGGCATCCTCTCGCTCTGGGGCTCGCTCACCATCTCGGCGATGGCGCTCGACATGGCGAGCGTGCGCGGCGCCGGCGTGATCGGGCGGGACCGGCTGCTGCCGGCGCTCGCGGTCTCGGTGCTGCTGTTCGCGGTGATGTTCGTGCTGGTGCTGCCGATCCCGCTGGCGCTGCAGCTGAACGGCTACGACCTGATGGAGATCGCGCGCGGCGCCAATGTCGGGCTCGGCCCGCAGATCGCCGGCGGCATCGCGCTCTACGGGCTGGTGCTGGTCGCATTGCTCCTGTGGGTCGGCGCGCGGCTGTTCGTCACCAATCCGGTGATCGTGCGCGAGAAGCGGATGTTCTCCGCGCTTCGCCAGTCGTGGAAGCTCACCCGTGGCATGACCTGGCGAATCATCGGCGTGATCCTGCTCTTCGCGCTCGTCTCCTGGGTTTCCATGCTCGCCGCCAACATGGTGTTCGGCAGCATCTTCGCGCTCGTCACCGGCGGCCCGGCCGAGGGGATCACGCTGGCCGGCGTGCTCACTTCGATCGTGGTCGCCGCGGTGCAGACCGGCTTCACCGTGCTGGTGCCCGCCTTCACCGCCAAGCTCTATCTCGCTCTGGCGGCCGATGCCGGGCTGCGCGAAGGCGCGTTCCGGGCATGAGCCTTACCAGCCGCGGCATCCTCGCCGATGCCGTCACCCTGTGGCGCGCCGAGCGCGAACTCCTCGTGGCGCTGGCGGGCATGTTCTTCGTCGTGCCGATGCTGGGTGCGGCGCTGCTCCTTGCGGGCCTCGCGCTGCCGGCCACCGAGGATCCCGAGAAGCTGCGCCAGGCGCTGACGGCCTTCTATACCGCCAACCTGCCGGCGATCCTGGCGATCAACATCGCCATCGATTTCGGCACCTTCGCGATATTCAACCTCTATCTCCAGGGCGGCGGGCGCACGCTCGGCGAAGTGCTGCTGATCACGCTGAAGCGCTTTGCCGCCTTCTTCGTGCTCAACCTGATCGCCGGGCTGCTCTTTTCCTTCGGCCTTTCGCTGTTCGTGATCCCCGGCCTGTTCGTGGTGGCGCGGACCTGGCTGGCGGGGCCCGCCCTGGCCGCCGATCCGGCCGCGGGCGTGCTGGGCGCCTTTCGCGAGGGATGGCGGCGCAGCGCCGGCCTCACGGGCTTCGCGCTGCTGGGCCTGGCATCGATGACGATGTTCCTGGCGTTCGGGCTGGTGATCCTCACCGGCGGGATATTGGGGACCATCGCCGCGCTCATTGGCGGCGCGCAGGCGGTTGCGCCCGTCTCCTATCTCGTCACCGCGCTGCTCGGCGGCGGCGCCTGGGTCGCGCTCGCGTTGATCCGCATCGCCGCCTATCGGCTGGCCGGGGCGCCCAGGCAGGGGATCTGAGGCGCGGCGCCGGGCGCCAGCACGCCCGCCAGCCGCGGATCGGCGAACGTCTCCACCGTGCGCTTGTAGGGCACGAAGCCATGCTTGCGGTAGAAGCCGAGCGCGCCCGGATGGTCGAGCGTGCAGGTGTGCACCCAGACGCGCGTCACGTCCGGCGTCCAGGCGAGCGTCAGTGCCTGCGCCATCAGCCAGCCGCCATGCCCCTTGCCCGCCAGCTCGGGCACCAGCCCGACAAAGCCCAGCTCGCAAGTCGCCTCGGTGCGGAAATCGAGCTCGAGCATGCCGACTTCGATCCCCGCGCGATCGACCACCGCGAAGACATGGACCCCGGGGTCGTGGAGGATCGCGGCCAGGCGCTCCGCGTCCATCACGAGCCGCGAGAACCAGAGCCAGGGCTCGCCGACGCGCCGGAACAGCGCGCGATACTTGGCCGGATCGGGCGTGGGCCAGCGCACCAGCCGCAGCGGCGAATCGGGCAGGGGCCGGGGCCGCGGGCGGGCCAGCATCTCGAGCGCGGTGACGATGGTGGCGACCTGGTCGTCGGCGACGGGAATCAGGCCCATGCTCAGCTCCACGCCGCCATCGGGGGCAGGCTCATCAGGATCGCGTCGATATTGCCGCCGGTCTTCAGCCCGAACAGGGTGCCCCGGTCGTAGATCAGGTTGAACTCGGCATAGCGGCCGCGCCATTCGAGCTGCTGCCGGCGTTCGGCCTCGCCAAAGGGCAGGCCCATCCGCCGCCGCACGATGCGGGGATAGACGTCCAGGAACGTCCGGCCGACATCCTGGGTGAAGGCGAAGTCCGCCTCCCAGTCCTTCTCCAGATGGTCGTAGAAGATCCCGCCCACGCCGCGATGCGCCTTGCGGTGCGGGATGTAGAAATATTCGTCCGCCCATTTCTTGAAGCGCGGATAATGTTCGGGATCGTGCGCATCGCAGGCGGCCGCGAGCGCGGCGTGGAATTCGCCGGTATCCTCTGCATAGGGGATGGGCGGGTTCAGGTCCGCCCCGCCGCCGAACCAGCGCCTGGTGGTGGTGAGGAAGCGCGTGTTCATATGCACGGCGGGCACATGCGGATTGGCCATATGCGCGACGAGGCTGATGCCGGTGGCGAAGAATTTGGGGTCGTCGCCGGCGCCGTGGATCGACTTGGCGAATTCCCCCTCGAACGTGCCGCCGACGGTGGAGACGTTGACGCCCACCTTCTCGAACACCTTGCCCTTCATCACGCCGCGCACGCCGCCGCCGCCGGGCTCGCCCGAGGGATCGGTGCGATCCCAGGGGATATATTCGAAGCGCGCGTCCGATCCGGCTTCCGCCTCGATCGCCTCGAATGCGGTGCAGATCGATGTGCGCAGGCTCTCGAACCAGGTGCGGGCGCGCTGCTGCTGTTCGTCGAGTCGGTTCATTCGGGATAGCCCTGGGTCTGGCGGAGCGCCTCGGAGAGCGCGATGCCCGCCGATACGGCGAGGTTCAGCGAGCGCAACCCCGCCCGGATCGGGATGCGCACGGCAAGATCGGCGCGGGCGTGGACGTGATCGGGAGCGCCGCGGCTCTCCGATCCGAACAGCAAGGTGTCGCCCGGCTGGAAGCGGGCGATGTCCAGCCGCTCGGCGCCGCGGGTGGTGAACAGCACCAGCCGGCCGGTCAGCCCGGCGGCGAAGGCATCGAAATCGACATGGCGGATCACATCGGCCTGGCCGCCATAGTCCATCGCGGCGCGGCGCAGCGCCGCATCGTTCCAGGCGAATCCCATCGGTTCGATCAGATCCACGGGTGCGCCGAAACAGGCGCCGAGGCGCAGCACGGCACCCACATTGCCGGCGATATCGGGCTCGAACAGGGCTAGTCGCATGGTGTCGCTCCTAGCGTCCCCGCGCCCGGCGCAGCAAGTCGTTCAAAATCCCTGTTGCCGAAGCGCTTGGGCGCCGTCTATCAGGCCAGCTGGCTTAGCCGGGAGACACCGGTGGGCCGCGAGGGGGGCCTTAGCGCCCGTGTCTGCGTCACGTCCTACCCGCGCGTCCGCCGCGGCAAGTTCGAAGTGCAAGGGGTAAACATGGCAATTGAAGGCGATCTCGCCGGTCTCGAAAATCCCCGCCGCCGCGATTATCTGCAATATGCCGCCGTTTCGGTGGCGGCTGTGGGTGCGGGCGTCGTGGTGCTGCCGCTCGTCAATTCGATGAACCCGTCGGCCGATGTGCTCGCACAGTCCACCACCGAGGTGGACGTGTCGAAGATCGAACCGGGCCAGGCGATCAAGACGAGCTTCCGCAAGCAGCCGCTGTTCGTGCGCAACCTGACGCCGAAGGAGATCGCCGAGGCGGACGCGGTGCCGCTCTCCAGCCTGCGCGATCCGCAGACGCTCGAGCAGCGCACGGCGAAGGGCCATACCAACTGGCTGATCACGCTGGGCGTCTGCACCCATCTCGGCTGCGTGCCGCTGGGCGCGGGCGAGGGCGAGAATCGCGGGCCGTTCGGCGGCTATTTCTGCCCCTGCCACGGCTCGGCCTATGATACCGCCGGCCGCATCCGCCAGGGGCCGGCGCCGAAGAACCTCGAGGTTCCGAAATATAATTTCACGTCCGACTCTGTCGTCGTGGTTGGCGGAGGATAGAGC
>ERZ778025.1063-NODE-1063-length-24978-cov-7.238133_pt1 | contig 24978 bp, 19 predicted proteins | sample MGYA00375755_ERZ778025 | MGnify/ENA primary metagenome ERZ778025 (study PRJEB29350, sample SAMN05389825) | bioreactor metagenome | isolation source: Thiocyanate bioreactor | place: South Africa: University of Cape Town | collected 2014-03-17 ... | reverse complement strand
GGCGTGATGGGCGGCCCCATGCAAAGCCAGGGCCACACCCAGATGGCGCTGCGCGTGCTGCGCTACGGCCAGAACCCGCAGGCGGCGGCCGATGCGCCCCGCTGGCGCGTGACGGGTGGCAAGGGCGTGGCCGTGGAGCCAGGCTTTGACCCCGCCGTGGTCGCCGCGCTGCGCGCACGCGGGCACGAGGTGACGGTGGAAGAGGGCAACGGCGTGTTCGCCTTTGGCGGCGCCCAGCTGGTGCTGAAGAACGGCAACAGCTACATCGCCGGTTCGGACCCGCGCAAGGACGGGCACGCGGTGGCGTTCTGATCCATGCCGTAGGTAGCAGGTTTGGCGCTATTGAATGTGTAGCTGCTCAGGCATATTGCACTAGCGCTATCGGCTGTTTTGGCGCTTAACGTGTCTCGCGCACGGTCAGCCACGCGCTGGCTGCGCCGCTGAGCACGATGGCCGCGATGCCCGCCATCGACCACGCATCCGGCACATGGCGGTACACCAGCCAGCCTGCCAGCATGGCAAACCCGATCTGCGAATACAGAAACGGTGCAATCGTCACCGGCGTGGTGCGCGCATAGGCGTTGAGCAACAGCATGTGGCCCACCGCGCTCGACAGGCCCATAGTGAACATGCCCGCCCACATCCACGGGTCGCTCACCGCCTGCCAGAAGAACGGCACGCCCAGCGACACCAGCGCGGTGGCGATCCAGCTGGTGTAGAGCTGCGTGGTGGCGGGGCTCTCCTGGCCCGCCATCTTGCTGCTGAGTACCTGGTAGCCCGTGCCCGCAGCCAGCATGCACAGCGGCCACAGCAGCGCCCAGGTGAAGGCCTCACCGCCGGGCCGGATGATGGCCAGCGTGCCCGCCAGGCCCGTCACCACCAGCAGCCAGCGCAAAGGGCTCACCGGCTGGTGTAGCCACAGGGCCGCCACCACCGTCACACACAAAGGTACTGTGGCCACGATGGCCGTGAACTCCGCCAGCGGCAAGGCCGTGAGGCTGATGAAGCCGAACAGGCTGGTCATGGCGAACAGCGCGCCGCGCAAGGCCTGGAAGCGGGGCTGTGTGGTGCGCAGCGCCGTGCGCCCCGCGCGCTGCAGCACAAAGGCCGTGGTCAGCAGTGACTGGAACACATAGCGCATCCACAGCGCCATGACGATGGGCACGCCCAGGCTGACCAGCTTGCTCGCGGTGTCCAGCAGCGCAAAGAACGCGCAGGCTGTGACGGCGAGCGCGATGCCCGCCAGCGCCGCACGCCGGCTGGCTGCAGGGCTGGTCGACGGCGCAGGGCCGGGGGAACTCACGGCGTGCCGCGCGCACGCTCCAGCAGCATGGCGTCGCCATAACTGAAGAAGCGGTACTGATGCGCAATGGCGTGCCGGTACAGGCCCATGATGTGGGCATAACCCGCAAACGCGCTCACCAGCATCATCAGCGTGCTCTTGGGCAGGTGGAAGTTGGTGATCAGCACATCCACCACCTGGAACGCAAAGCCCGGTGTGATGAAGATGTTGGTGTCGCCAGAGGCCTGGCCCGTCTTAGCCCAGGATTCGAGTGTGCGCACGGTGGTGGTGCCCACGGCCACCACGCGGCCGCCGCGCTGGCGGCAGCGCTCCAGCGCGGCCAGCGTGGCCAGCGGAATCTCGTACCACTCGCTGTGCATCTGGTGCTCGGCCAGGTTCTCGGTCTTGCAGGGTTGGAAGGTGCCTGCGCCCACGTGCAACGTGACGCTGGCGCGCTCGATGCCGCGCGCCGCCAAGTCGGCCAGCACGCCTTCGTCAAAATGCAGCGCGGCCGTGGGCGCTGCCACGGCGCCGGGGTTGCGGGCAAACACGGTCTGGTAGCGCTGGCTGTCCTCGGCCTCGTCGGGGTCGTGGTCGGTGTTTTGCTGGCGCTCGATGTAGGGCGGCAGCGGGAGGTGGCCGTGGCGGTCCATCAGCTCCCAGGGCGATTCGCCTGCGGGGCCGTGCAGCGCAAAGCGGAACAGCGGGCCGTCCTCGGTGGGCCAGCGGCCCAGCAACTGCGCGTCAAAGCCGCCCGCCTTGCGGCCACCGGCCATGTGCACCACGCTGCCGGGCAGGGGCTTCTTGCTGACCTTCATGTGGGCCACGACTTCGTTGCCCGGGTTGCCCGCCTCGGCGGGCAGCACGCGCTCGATCAGCAACTCCAGCTTGCCGCCACTGGCCTTCTCGCCAAAGATGCGCGCCTTGACCACGCGCGTGTCGTTGAAGACCAGCAAATCGCCTTCGCGCAGCAGGCCGGGCAGCTCGCGGAAGATGCGGTCCACCGGCTGCATGGCACGGCCGTCCAGCAGGCGCGAGGCGCTGCGCTCGGGGGCAGGGTGCTGGGCAATGAGTTCGGGGGGCAGCGAGAAGTCGAAGTCGCTGAGGGTGAACACGCGGGGAGCGTGGGGCGCGCTGGCTGCGCCGGAGGAAAGATCGGTCATCGTGCTTGAGGGCCGAACGGGCCCGTGCCAAGGTAAAAATTGCGGAAGGCGCGATTGTCCCACGGGGCTGCAGGCCCTGCAGGCAGGGTGCTATGGCTGGATGTTGAATGCCACCGGTGCGGGCACGTTGCGCACCAGCCGTTGCACGTCATCGGCCTGGGCCAGGCTGGTGCCCGGGTGCAGCAGCGCGGCAGCGCCTGCGGCCACGCCCCAGCGCAGCGCCTCGGCAGGCGCATCGCCCCGGTCCAGCGCCCAGACCAGCGCGGCCAGAAAGCAGTCCCCCGCGCCGGTGGTGCCGGTGGTGGCGGGCACGTTGAGGGCGGGGGCTTGCCATACGCCCTCCCGCGTGGCCAGCACCGCGCCTTGTTCGCCTATTGACAGGGCCACGGTGTCGGCCGCGCCGCTGCGCACCAGCGACTGGGCGGCCTTGCACCAGTCGGCGGCGTGCTCCAGCGGCTGCTGCAACAGGTCGCGCAGCTCGCGCAGGCTGGGTTTGACCAGCCCCACCCCGGCTTTCAATGCCGCCGCCAGCGGCGGGCCCGAGGTATCAACGGCTACCCGCACGCCCTGGCCGGACACGGCGGATACAGCGCGTACCAGCTGGGCATAGAAGTCGTCGGGCGTGCCGGGCGGCAGGCTACCGCTGGCAATGAGCCAGCGGGGTGGTGGGGCGTGGGTTGCCAGCGCATCCAGGCAGGCCTGCCACTCGCTGGCCTGCAGCGTGGGGCCAGGCAGCACAAACCGAAACTCCTGGCCCGTGGTGGTCTCGACCACCGAGAAGTTCTCGCGCGTGTCGCCCGCAATGCGCTGCAGCTGCGTGGGCACGCCCTCGTCGGCCAGTAGCTGTTGCACCTGGGTGCCCGCCGCACCGCCCGCCAGTGCCCAGGCGCACACGTCCGCGCCCAGGCGGTGCAGCACCCGCGCCACGTTGATGCCGCCGCCGCCCGCAAACCGCCGTACCGGGCCGCAGCGCAGCTTGTGCGTGGGGGCCACGTGGTCGGTGGTGGTCGCCAGGTCGAGGGCGGGGTTGAGCGTCAGGGTGATCAGTGCGGGCATGGGCTACCAGACCTTGTCGGAGAAGCCGGACCACAGCTCGTCCAGGTCGGGAAAGCGCCACTTCTCGGGGTCTTCGCGTGCCACGATCTTCTCGTTGCAGTCCGGGGCGGCCAGGTTGACTACCTCGGGCGGAATGCGCAGGTCGGACTTGGTGGAGAAGAACACCTTGACGATGGGAGTGGTGAGCGCGGTGGGCGATTGTTCCGTCACGATCCCGATGCGGCCTGAGGTCAGCCGCACCAGCGAGCCCACGGGGTAGATGCCGATGCTTTTGACAAACGCCTGGAAGATGCGCGCGTCGAAGTGGTCCTTGGTCCACTCGGCCATGCGGCGCAGCGATTCGGCCGGGTCCCAGCCGCGCTTGTAGGGCCGGTCGGAGGTGATGGCGTCGTACACGTCGCAGATGGCGGTCATGCGGGCGATCACGCTGATGCCTTCGCCCGACAGTTTGTCGGGGTAGCCCGATCCGTCCACCTTTTCGTGGTGGTGCAGGCAGGCGTCCAGCACCGCATCGGGCACGTTGCCGCCCTCCTTGAGCATGTGATAGCCCTCCACCGGGTGGCTGCGCACCACGGTGAATTCCTGGTCGGTGAGCTTGCCGGGCTTGTTGAGCACGGCCAGCGGAATGGCCGCCTTGCCCAGGTCATGCAGCAGGCCCGCCATGCCGGCGAGCCGCTGCTGGTCTTCCTTGAGCTTGAGCTGCTTGGCCAGCGCCACCATGAGCGCACACACGGCCACCGAGTGCATGTAGGTGTAGTCGTCGGCCGTCTTGAGCCGCGCCAGGCTGATGAGCGCGCCGGGGTTGCGGGTGACGGAGTCCGAAATCTCCTCCACCAGGCTTTGGGCGCCCGCAGAATCCACCGCCCGGCCCATGCGGGCCTCGTTGAACATGGATACCACGGCTTCTTTGGACTTCACGCAGATGGCGGCGGCCATCTTGAGTTCGCTGTGCATGTCAGCCGGTTTGCGGTCGCGTTTGGGGGGCGGGGGGGGCGACGGCAGCTTGACCTTGACTGGGGGCAGTTCTTCCAGGCGGCTGAAGTCGGTTTCGATCTGCGCATCCACCTCTTCGCGGGACATCGACGCGGTGCCCTCCGCCACGTCCAGTCCCTTATCGGTGTCAATCCAGATTTCCTGGATGGCCGTGGCCTGGATGCGGGCGAGGTCCTTGGGGTCCTTGAGCAGGAACTTGGCCCGCCAGAAGGGGTGCTCCATCCAAGAGCCGCAAAACTCATGCAGGTACATGCCCAGGGTAAGGTGTTGGATGTGGATGCGCTTGAGCATGGCAGAAACCCGGGACTCGAAAACACGCCCTGGTCAGGCGTGAGCAATAGTAACCATGGTAGCCTTTTCGGGCTGCCATCTCCGCTCGTTTTCCCTAGCAAATTGCTCTCCATGCCCGCTGCCGCCCCAGCCCCCGCCAAAGCCCCCGCGCGTGCCGCCACCCCAGCAGCGCGGGGCCAAGGCGCGGCCTCGGTCGCGCAGAAGGCGTTGCAAAAGCTGGGCCTGCGCCGCGACATTGACCTGGCCCTGCACCTGCCCCTGCGCTACGAGGACGAAACCCGCATCACCCCGTTGGCCAACGCGCGGGACGGGCAGACGGTGCAGATCGAGGCCACAGTCACGGCCTGCGAGGTGCAACTGCGCCCCCGCCGCCAGTTGCTGGTGCAGGTGGAGGACGACACCGGCAGTTGCGAGCTGCGCTTCTTCAGCTTTTACCCGTCGCACCAGAAGACCCTGGCCGTGGGAAACCGGCTGCGCATCCGGGGCGAGGTCAAGGGCGGCTTCTGGGGGCGGCAGATGCTGCACCCCGCATTTCGCCTGGCCGGGGGGGAACTGCCCGCCGCGCTCACGCCTGTGTACCCCACCACCGCCGGGCTGCCCCAGCCTTACCTGCGCCGCGCCGTGGTCAGTGCCCTGACCCGGGTGGACTTGTCAGACACGCTGCCGCCGGGTGCAGAGCCGCCCTGGGCGCGGTTTTATGGTCAAAATGGCCTGCACCGCGCATTCAGCTTGCGCGAGGCGCTCACATTTTTGCACCACCCCACACCCGACGTGGCGCTGTCCACGCTGGAGGACCACAGCCACCCCGCCTGGCAGCGCCTGAAGGCTGAGGAACTGCTGGCCCAGCAGTTGTCCCAACAGCAATCGCGGCGCGAACGCGACATGCTGCGTGCACCTGTGCTGCGGCCCCGGCCCGGTGCCCAGGGCGCCGTGCCCTTGCACGAACAGCTGATGGCCGTGCTGCCGTTCGACCTGACGGCCGCCCAGCGCCGGGTGGGGGAAGAGATTGCCGCCGATCTGGCCCGCCAGGTGCCCATGCACCGCCTGCTCCAGGGCGATGTGGGATCGGGCAAGACGGTGGTGTCGGCCCTGGCCGCCTGCCTGGCGATGGACGCGGGCTGGCAATGTGCGCTGATGGCACCCACCGAAATCCTGGCCGAGCAGCACTTTGCCAAGATGATCGGCTGGCTCGAACCCCTGCTGGCCGCGCACGGCCGCAAGGTGGCCTGGCTGGTGGGCGGGCAGAAAAAGAAGGACCGCACCGCCATGCTGGCCCTGGTGGCCAGCGGTGAGGCTGCGCTGGTGGTGGGCACGCACGCCGTGATCCAGGAACAAGTGCAGTTCAAGAACCTGGCGCTGGCCATCATTGACGAGCAGCACCGCTTTGGCGTGGCGCAGCGGCTGGCGCTGCGGCAAAAGCTCGCCGCACACGGCATGGAGCCGCACATGCTGATGATGAGTGCCACACCTATTCCACGCACCTTGGCGATGAGCTACTACGCCGACCTCGATGTGTCGGTGATCGACGAGCTGCCCCCGGGCCGCACCCCCATCGTCACCAAACTGATCGCCGACAGCCGCAAGGACGAAGTGATCGAGCGCATCGGCGCGCAGGTGGAGGCCGGGCGGCAGGTGTACTGGGTGTGCCCGCTGATCGAAGAGAGCGAGGCGCTGGACCTCTCCAACGCCACCGCCACGCACGCCGACCTGAGCGAGGCCCTGCCCGGCGTGATGGTCGGGCTTCTGCACTCGCGCATGCCCACGGCCGAGAAGAAGGCCGTGATGGCGCTATTCACCAGCGGCCAGATGGGCGTGCTGGTCAGCACCACCGTGATTGAAGTGGGGGTGGATGTGCCCAACGCATCGCTCATGGTCATCGAGCACGCCGAGCGTTTTGGCCTGAGCCAGCTGCACCAGCTGCGCGGCCGGGTGGGGCGGGGCGCGGCGGCGTCGGCCTGCGTGCTGCTGTACGCCACCAACGACAGCGGCCGCTTGGGCGAAACGGCTAAAGAGCGCCTGCGCGCCATGGCCGAGACCAACGACGGCTTCGAGATCGCCCGGCGCGACCTGGAAATCCGCGGCCCCGGAGAGTTCCTGGGCGCGCGCCAGTCGGGCGATGCGCTGCTGCGTTTTGCCGACCTGGCCACAGACACCCACCTGCTGGAATGGGCGCGCGAACTGGCGCCGCAGATGCTGGACCGGTATCCTGACCTGGCCGCCAAACACGTGGCGCGCTGGTTGGGTGGAAAATCGGACTATCTCAAGGCATGACACCATGACCCTCACCGAACTCAAGTACATCGTTGCGGTGGCCCGCGAGAAGCACTTCGGCCATGCAGCCGATGCCTGCTATGTATCGCAACCCACGCTCTCGGTGGCCATCAAGAAGCTGGAAGAAGAGCTGGACGTGAAGCTCTTCGAGCGCAGTGCGGGCGAGGTGACGGTGACGCCGCTGGGCGAAGACATCGTGCGCCAGGCGCAGAGCGTGCTGGAGCAGGCAGCGGCCATCAAGGAAATCGCCAAGCGTGGCAAGGACCCGCTGGCCGGGCCGCTCACACTGGGCGTGATCTACACCATCGGCCCCTATCTGCTGCCTGAGCTGGTGCGCCAGTCCATCACGCGCACGCCGCAAATGCCGCTGATGCTGCAGGAGAACTTCACCGTGAAGCTCCTGGAGATGCTGCGCACGGGTGAGATCGACTGCGCCATCCTTGCTGAGCCCTTCCCTGATACCGGTCTGGCCATGGCGCCGCTGTATGACGAGCCTTTCATGGCTGCTGTGCCCAGCACGCACCCGCTAGCATCCAAGAAGTCGGTCACGGCGGCGGAACTCAAGAACGAAACCATGCTGCTGCTGGGCGCAGGCCATTGCTTTCGCGACCATGTGCTGGAGGTCTGCCCCGAGTTCGCGCGCTTCGCCAGCAACGCCGAGGGCATCCGCAAGTCGTTCGAGGGCTCGTCGCTGGAGACCATCAAGCACATGGTGGCCGCAGGTATGGGCGTGACGCTGGTGCCCCGCCTGTCGGTGCCACGCGATGCGCTGCTCACCGTGTCGCGCCGCCGCAAGAGTGACGAGACCTACATCCGCTACCTGCCCATCCGTGAGGAAGACGGCGGCCCGCCGCCCATGCGCCGCGTGGTGTTGGCCTGGCGCCGCAGCTTCACCCGTTATGAAGCCATTGCGGCCCTGCGCAATGCCATCTATGCGTGTGAACTGCCGGGCGTGACTCGACTGTCCTGACCGCGTCAGCACTCTGATTCGCGGCCGAGGATCGGCGCTACACTCGCGCCGCCCCTGCGCAGGTCCATCCGGCCTGGGCAGGCGATGCTCCCTCCTCGGCACCCTCCGCCCATCGGCGGTCGGTGCCTTTGCCCCCACAAGAGGTTCCTATGAAGACGCTTTGGCTCACCGCCACGCTGGCCGCTGCCCTGACCGCATGCTCCACCCCCGCCACTCCGCCTGCCACCCAGACGCTGAAGAAGCCCGCACTCGACCGCATTGCGGCGGCGCCTGCGGCAGCAACGTCGGCGGACTTCCGCCAGTTCCTGGCGCTGGCCGCGCAGATGCAGCCGCAGCTGCAAACTGCCGTGTCGGCGTATCTGGCCCACAAGCCCCTGGCGGGCGATGACCTGGTCAATATCAGCCGCCTGCTGGGCTTGCACAACCGCCTGCGCAACCAGGCGGCGGTGATCGACGCCACAGCGAAGATGGTGGCCATTCCCACCGTGCGCGCCGACAAGGTGCCGCCGCACGAAGACAAACACATCATTGCGTTTGGTGCCCTGGTGGAGGGCATGGCCAAAGAGTTTGGCCTGCAGTACCGCAATGTGGACAACCGCATCTTTGAAGTGAAGCTGCCCGGCAGCGGCCCTGAGGAGTTCGGCATCCTCACGCACGCCGACGTGGTGCCCGTGGTGGCCGACGAATGGGTGCTGGACGACGGCACCCGGCTCGACCCCTTCAAGCTGACCCGCGTGGGCGGCAACCTGTATGGCCGGGGCTCCATCGACGACAAAGGCTCCATCGCCACCGTGCTGTTCGCGATGAAGGCCGTGAAGGACAGCGGCCTGCCGCCGGCCCGCACCATTCGCCTGATGATCGAAACCACCGAAGAAACCGGCGGCGATGCGATGAAGTACTACCGCGCCAAGACCGCGCTGCCCGAGTACAACATCGTGCTCGACAGCAAGTACCCGGCCGTGGTGGCCGAAAAGGGATCGGGCGCACTGCGCGCCTCCTTCCCGCTGTCACCGGCTGCCAACCCGGGCGCTACGGCCATCACCGCCATGGCGGGTGCTGCATCGGCCAACGCTGTGCCCCAGACGGCCACCGCCCGCCTGCAGGGCGGCAACCTGGCCGACGTGGCTGCGCGGCTGAACGCGGCGAAGGGCGCCTTTGTCGCCAAGTACCAGCCGCAAGGCGGCGCATTCAGCATCGACGTGGCGCAGGACGGCGGCGCGGTGGTGGTGAAGGTCACGGGCGCTTCGGCCCACGGATCGCGCCCCGAAGAAGGCGTGAACCCCCTGCCGCGCCTGGCGCTGTTCCTGAAGGAGTCGGGCCTTGCGCTGGCACCCAACGGCTACGCGCAGGCCGTGCGCTACCTGACCGACCTCTACGGCACCGACTACCTGGGGCGCACGATGGGCTTGGCCTACAGCGACGACTTCATGGGCCCGCTCACGATGTCGCCCAACCTCATCCGTGAAAAGGACGGCAAGGTCGATGTGCTGGTGAACGTGCGCATGCCCCGTGGCAGCGCGCCTGAGGCGCTCACGCAGGCTACGTCGGCCAAGATCAAGGCCTGGGGCGCCCAGGCCGGTGTGGCGGTGGAAGTGGACCACCAGCAGGGCAATTGGATGGCGCGCGACCCCAAGGGCGCCTGGCTGGCCACGCTGCTCAACACCTTCGGCGACACCACTGGCCTCGAAGCCAAGCCCGTGCCCACGGCCGGCAGCACCACCGCCAAGCTGATGCCCAATGCCATCAACTTTGGCCCTGCCATGCCGGGCAAGAAGTACACGGCCCACAACGCCAAGGAGTTCAAGGAATTGGCGGACCTGGATGCCGATATGCAGATGTTCACCGAGATGCTGGTGCGCATCGGCAACTTGCCGAAGATGCAATAAACCAGCCGATGGGGGCGCCCGCGCTGGTTTGTTGACCCTGGTACAAGGCATCGGCCTTGGCTGACACAGGGGCGCTGCGGCTTGCGCTACAGTGTTTGCGGACCCCGCACGGCGCGGGGTGTTTCATGTTTTCCGCACGGAAGGAACCTCCCCCATGGCCAAAGCTCCTGGCAAAACCTCTGCCCCCAGCATCAACATCGGCATCAGCGACAAAGACCGCGCTGCCATCGCCCAAGGCCTGTCGCGCCTGCTGGCCGACACCTACACGCTGTATCTCACCACCCACAACTTCCACTGGAACGTGACGGGTCCGATGTTCAACACGCTGCACACCATGTTCATGGCGCAGTACACCGAGCTGTGGAACGCGGTGGACCCGATTGCCGAGCGCATCCGCTCGCTGGGCCATGTGGCTCCGGGCTCTTATGCCGAGTTTGGCAAGCTGGCCACCGTGCCTGACGCACCGGCCAAGCCGCCCAAGGCGATGGACATGGTGCGCGTGCTGGTCGAGGGCCACGAGGCCGTGGCCCGCACCGCGCGCAGCCTGTTCCCCCTGGCCGACAAGGCCAGCGACGAGCCCACGGCCGACCTGCTGACCCAGCGCCTCACGGTGCACGAGCAGACGGCGTGGATGCTGCGCTCTTTGCTGGAAGAATAAGAAGGCCAGTTGCATCCGCCTGCGTCAGCCGAAGTCAGGGTTGGCCAGCGCGGGAGCAATGGGCTCCGGGGTGCAAAAGAGCGCCTTGTCCTACACGGTGCAACACTCTCGCCTGCGCATGATGCGGGTTTGGACCATGTCCTCTCTTCGCAGGGCGGCATGGCGGATCAACCCCCTCTGATGTATGCGAATCCTGTACGTTGAAGACAATCCGGAGCTGCGCGAGACCATTGGCATGCTCATGGAAGGTGAAGGCCGGACGGTCACGCCCTGCGCCTCTGCCGAGGAGGCGATGGCCCTGGATGCTGGCGATCCCTTTGACGTGCTGGTGACCGATGTCAGCCTGCCCGGCCTCTCGGGCACGGACCTGGCCCGCCAGCTGCTGGCGGACGACCCGCAGCGGTGGGTGGTGCTGTGCTCCGGCTACGAACTGGGCAGCCATCCAACCCAATGGGGCCCCAATGTGCGCGTCTTGCTCAAGCCTTTCGAGCTGGAAGAGCTGGAACAGCTCCTGACTTCCATTCATACCGCGCTGGCTGCAGCCGCCGGTTAAGAGCGGGTCACAAAACTCTTCTGGCGTCGTTGCTGTGTCTTGTCGTACTGCTCGTACTGCCTGCGACACAGCGCCTAGCCAGAACCGCTTCGCTGAGTTTTGCTAGCCTTTCTAAGTCTGGCGGGCGGCCACCCCTCGCGTTTCCTGCCTTCCTCTTTCCTTCTTCCCCATCGCGCCTCCCTGGACCCTGAGGGTCTGGGACGTGTGATGGGGCTGCGCTGCGTCAACTGCGGGGGCTGCGTGCGGGCGCGTGGCGTGGCAACGTCACCCGAAAGCTCGTCACATCGTTGTGTGACCGGGCCTCAATGGTTCCATGGTGGGCCCGCACGATCTGGTGCGCAATGAACAACCCCAGCCCCAGCCCCTGGTGGCGGCCGGGCTCGCGCTCACCGCCCCGGAACGGGTCAAACAGATGTGGCAGCAGTCCGGCGGGGATGGTGCCACCGTTGGACACCGTGATGCTCACCTCCTCCGGGCGGGAACCGTCCACCGCAATGCGCACCGGGTGGTCGGCGCTGCCATGGTGCAGGGCGTTGCCCACCAGGTTGGTGATCACCTGGCACAGGCGCTCGGCGTCCCAGGTGCCGGCCAGATCCCCTGCGAGCGTGGAGTCGATGGGGCGTTCCGGGTGGCTGGTCGCCACCTCGTCCAGCGTGCGCTGCACCAGCGTTTGCATGTGGGCAGGGCCCAGTTGCAGGGCCAAGCCGCCCGCCTGGCGTATACGGGTCACGTCCAGCAGGTCTTCGATCATGTGGCCCATGCGCTGGCTCGCGCCCAGAACCCGGTCGGCCATCAGGGCAGTCTTGTCGGGCGACGGCAGACGCTTGAGTACGGAGGCCGCAGCGACGATGGACTGCAGGGGGGTGCGCAGGTCATGGCTCAGCACGGCCATGAACATCTCGTTGATGCGCAACGCCTCGGTGCGTGCGCGCAGCTCGTGCGCCAGCGCCTGCTTGCGCCGGTGCAGTTCAAAGAACACGCTCGCCTTGTTGGTGAGCATGTGCGGGTCGATGGGCTTGTACAGAAAGTCCACCGCACCGCTCTCGTACCCCCGGAACTGCCAGTTCTGCTCGCGCGAGCCCGCCGTCATGAAGATGAGCGGAATGTGCCGGGTGCGTTCGCTGCCCCGGATCAGCTCTGCCAGCTCAAAGCCGTTCATTTCAGGCATCTGCACGTCCAGCAAGGCCAGGGCCACATCGTCGTGGGCCAGCAGCAGCTCCAGGGCCTCGGGGCCCGACTGGGCCTTGAGGATGTCCAGCCCGTCACGCTGCAGCAGCGCCTCCAGGGCGATGAGGTTTTCCTCGACATCGTCAACGAGCAGGCATTTGGTGCGGTCGGTCTGGGGCATGGGCGGTGGGGAGGGTGGGTGGGGTTCTCAAAAAGGGACGCATGCGCCCGGATCAAAGCTGCTGGCGCTGGTGCAGGTCCGCCAGCAGCCTTGCAATGCCTTCAGGGGGCAGGATGTGGTCCACCGCCACGGCCGTGAGGGCCGCCTGCGGCATGTTGGGCATGCTGGCGCTGGCAGGGTCTTGCACGACGGTGAGGCCGCCCGCCGCCTGAATGGCTTGCAGGCCGTGCACGCCGTCTTCGTTGGCGCCCGACAGCAGAATGCCCAACAGCCGCTGGCCATAGTGGTCCGCCGCCGACTCGAACAGTACGTCGATGGAGGGGCGCGAAAAATGCAGGGGCGGGTCCACCGACAGCCCCACATGCGGGCCCTGGGGCCCAGCATCGACCAGCAGGTGGTAGTCCGGTGGCGCAAAGCTCACCGATCCTGGCGTGATGGCATCCTTGTCCTGCGCCTCGCGCAGCGGCAGGGCGCAGCGGGGCTGAAAAATCTCCACCAGCAGGCTGCGCCGGTCCCGGGGTAGATGCAGCACCACCAGCACCGCCGCCTGCAGGGTGGCGGGCAGCGCGGGCAGCAGTTCCAGCAAGGCGTCAATACCGCCCGAAGACCCGCCCACCACGATGGCGGCGTAGCCCCCGGGGGGCACTGGCCTGGGTGCGCGGTCGGTGGTGCTCACAGCCCGGCCTTCTTGCGGTAAATGCGGTCTTGCAGCACGAAGTCGTCGAATGCATCGGTGTGCGCCGAAAACCGCAGCGACTCCTTGGAGCCCAGGCCCAGAAACCCCCGGTGGCACAGTGACTCGCGGAACAGCCCCAGGGCGCGGTCCTGCAGGTCGCGCTCGAAGTAGATGAGCACATTGCGGCACGACACCAGATGGACTTCGGCGAACACGCTGTCGGTGGCCAGGCTGTGGTCGGAGAACACCATGTGCTCACGCAGCCCCTTGTCGAACACCACGCGGCCATAGGCAGCGGCGTAGTAGTCCGACAACGAGCTGCGGGCGCCGGAGCGCGCATGGTTCTCGGTGAACGCCGCCACCCGCGACACGTCGAACACGCCCGACTCGGCGGCGCGCAGCGCGTGCGGGTTGATGTCGGTAGCGTAGATCAGGGTGCGGTCCAGCAGGCCTTCTTCCTGCAGCAGGATGGCCAGCGAATACACCTCCTCCCCCGCGCTGCATCCGGCCACCCAGACCTTGAGTGACGGGTAGGTGCGCAGCAGCGGCACCACCTCCTGGCGCAGCGCCTGGAAGTAGCTGGGGTCGCGGAACATGTCGCTCACCTGCACGGTGAGGTATTCGAGCAGCGCAGGGAACACGGCGGGCTCGTGCAGCACGCGGTCCTGCAGCTGCGACAGCGTCTTGCAGTCGAACTGCACCAGCGCCGATGCCAGCCGCCGCTTGAGCGACGCCTGCGCGTAGCCCCGGAAGTCGTAGTGGTAGCGGTGGTAGATCGCATCGATCAGCAGGCGCTGCTCAATGTCTGCGGTGCGGGCCTTGCGGTGGGGCATGGCGGGACCTACTTGGGCATCCACACCCGCACGAGGGACAGCAGCTTCTCCACGTCCAGCGGTTTGGCGATGTAGTCATTGGCCCCGGCGGCCAGGCATTTTTCTTGGTCGTCCTTCATGGCCTTGGCGGTCAGCGCGATGATGGGCAGGCGGCGCCAATCGGGGCGGCTGCGGATCTCGCGCATGGCGGTGTAGCCGTCCATCTCCGGCATCATGATGTCCATCAGCACCAGGTCGATGGCGGGCTGGCCGCCGCTGCCGGTGCGCTCCAGCGCCTGCAGGGCCTCCAGGCCGTTGCGCGCGATCTCCACGCGGATGCCGGTGGGCTCCAGGATGCTGGAGAGCGCAAACACGTTGCGCACATCGTCTTCCACCACCAGCACGTTGCGGCCTTCCAGGGCAGTCTCGCGGTTGCGGGCCACCTGCAGCATCTGGCGGTGCTCGGCCGACAGCTCAGACTCCACCTGGTGCAGGAACAGCGTGACTTCGTCGAGCAGCCGCTCGGGCGAGCGCGCGTCCTTGATGATGATGGACTTGGAGAACCGGCGCAGTTGCTGCTCCTCGTCGCGCGACAGGGCACGGCCCGTGTACACGATGACGGGCGGGAAGGAGACGCCGTCCTGCTCCGTCATCTGCTGCAGCAGCTCGTAGCCGCTCAGGTCGGGAAGGTTCAGGTCCATCACCATGCAGTCAAACGTCGAGTTGCGCAGCTGCGCGAGCGCCTCGGCCGCTGTGCCTGCGCCCACAATTTCCACGTCGTCGTTGGCCAGCAGGTGGCGCACGCTCTCGCGCTGGCGCTCGTCGTCTTCCACCACCAGCACGCGCCGCAGGTTCTGGGTGAACTTGGCTTCGAGCCGTTGCAGGGCATGCACCAGTTCGTCGCGCTTGACGGGCTTGAGGGCATAGCCCACGGCACCCCGGCCCAGGGCCTCCTGCGAGTAGTCGGCCACCGAAACCACATGCACCGGGATGTGGCGCGTGGCCGGGTTGCGCTTGAGCTGGTCGAGCACGCCCAGGCCCGAGAAGTCGGGCAGGTTCACGTCCAGCACGATGGCGCTGGGCAGGCTGTGTATCGCATAGGCCAGGCCGTCGGCCGCGTTGTGCGCCAGGTGGCAGTCAAAGTCCATCTCCCGCGCCAGGTCGCTCAGGATCTGTGCAAAGCGCACGTCGTCTTCGATCACCAGGATGCTGCGCGCGCCCGCACGGCGCGGGGCTGCGGGTGGGACTGGAGTTGCCACGGGTGGCAACGCGGAGGCCGTAGGAATCGGTGCGACGACCGGTGCCGCCGCATGGGCTGGAGCAGGTGCCGCCAGCGGCGCTGCGGGGGCCGCTTCTGGCGACGGGGGCACCAGCTTCTGGGGCAGCACCAGGGTGAAGACGCTGCCCTCACCTGGCGTGCTGTGCACGTGGATCGATCCGCCCAGCAGCTGCGCCAGATCGCGCGAGATCGACAGGCCCAGGCCTGTGCCGCCGTATTTGCGGTGCGTGCTGCCATCGGCCTGGCGGAAGGCTTCGAAGATCAGTTCCTGCTGGTGCGCCGGGATGCCGATGCCCGTGTCCTTGACGGCGAACGACAGGGTGTCGTCCGGGTTGCGCGACACATGCAGCGCCACCGAGCCCTTCTCGGTGAACTTGAGCGCGTTGGACAGCAGATTCTTCAGCACCTGTCCCAGGCGCTGCGGGTCGGTGTCCAGCGTGGCGGGGGCGTCGGGCGCCACGGTGGCCGTGAGCGTCAGGCCCTTCTCTTGTGCCAGCGGGCGCAGCGGGTCGATGAGGGTTTGCAGCGCCTTGGACAGCGTCACCGTTTCCACCGATACGGTGGCCTGACCAGCCTCGATCTTGGCCAAATCCAGAATGTCGTTGATCAGGGCCAGCAGGTCGTTGCCCGCCGCGTAAATGGTCTGCGCATACTTCACCTGCTCGGCGCTCAGGTTGCCTGGCTTGTTGTCTGACAGCAGCTTGGCCAGGATCAGCGTGGAGTTGAGCGGTGTGCGTAGCTCGTGGCTCATGTTGGCCAGGAACTCGCTCTTGTACTGGCTGGCCAGCTCCAGCTCACGGGCCTTGTCCGTCATGGCGCTTTGGGCGCGCAGCAGTTGCTCGCGCTGATATTCCAGCTGCTGCGTCTGCGCCTCCAGGTGGGCGTTGGTCTGCTCCAGCTCGGTCTGCTGCACCTCCATCTGGGCTTGCGACTCTTGCAGGATGCGGCTTTGCTGCTCCAGCTCCTCGTTGCTCACGCGCAGTTCTTCTTGCTGGGTCTGCAGCTCTTCGGACTGGCGCTGGGTTTCTTCCAGCAAGGCTTCCAGGCGGTTGCGGTCAATACCCGCGCGGATCGCCACAGCCAGGATGCTCGAGGCGCGCTCCATCAGGGTGCGCTCAGGCTCCGTCAGCGGGCGATGAAAGCCCAGCTCGATCACGGCAAACACTTCGCCGTTCTCGATGGCGGGCGCCAGCAGCAGTTCGGTGGGTGCGGACTGGCCGGTGCTGGACGACACCATCAGGTGCCCGGCGGGCACGTCGCGCACATGCAGCATTTGGCGCGAGCGCGCCACCTGGCCCACCAGGCCTTCGCCGGGTAGCAGGCGCTGCTCCAGCCGCTCGCGGGGCAGGGCGTAGCCGCCAAACAGGGTGAGTGCGCCGTTGCAGTCGGCCACGTAGCCCGCACCCACGGCGGCGCGCAGATACTGCGCCAGGTATTCGAGTGTGAGCTGGCCCAGGTCTTCCAGCCGGTGGTCGCCCTGGATGCGCTGGCTCAGTCCGTTGAGGCCGGCCGCCACCCAGGACTGCTGCGCCTTGAGGCGGTATTCCCGCGCATTGGCAGCGGCCGACAGGCAGATGAGCACCAGCAGCACGAACGAGCCGCCCCAGGAGTAGTAGGTGGACATGGCCGCTGCCTCCACCCATTGCTTGCGGTCATTCTCCAGTTGCTGGTTCAGCAGTGTGGACAGGTCCGACGCCAGGTCGCGGATGCGGTCCATCAGCACGCGGCCGGCATCATTGCGGGTCACGGCCACGGCGGCTTCCTGGCCCTTGGAGCGGCGCAGTTCAATGGTCTCGCCCAGCTCGCGCAGTTTTTCGTGGCGCAGGTCGTCGATCTGCAGCACCAGGCGCCGCTGCACGGCGCTGTCGTCCGTCAGTTCCTTCAGGCGCGCCATGTTGCGCTCCAGGGCGCTCAGCGACAGGTTGTAGGGCTGCAGGTAGGTGTCGTCCCCCGTCAGCAGGTAGCCGCGCTGGCCGGTCTCGGCGTCCTTCAGCGACGACACGAACAGGTTGAGGTGGCGCATGGTCACCGTGGTCTCGTCCATGGCTTCCACCGCTTGCGCGCGCACCTGGGCGGTGCGGAAGTTCACCAGCGCGATCAGCACGGTGGCGAGGGCGGCAATCACAAATCCCACCAGCATTCCGCGGGGGACAGCAAAACGCGTGGCGGCCTGGGAGGTCGATGTATGGGGCATGCGTGGGTGCCCCAAAAAGGGCGGGTGCGTTGGGGGAGGACCGGAGACTGTAACGGGTTTTACGCGCCAGTAGGGCGCTGTTACTCGGCCTGCGCGGGCCGCACCAGCAGTTGGCGGCGCTGCTGCTACATTCGGTGCGCCCGTGGGTTGCCACCCGCCGCAGCGCCTTGCTGCCGGGCCTGCTCTTTCTGCATCCGATCGTCCCGCCATGTCGCCGCAATCTGTCCCTGCCCGCAGCCGTTTTTCGCTCTATCTCGACCTGATCCGCTGGGACCGGCCTGCGGGCTGGCTGGTGTGCCTGTGGCCCACGCTGAGTGCGCTGTGGATTGCGGCTGACGGGTTTCCGGGCTGGCACCTGCTCATCGTGTTTGTGCTGGGCACCATCCTCATGCGCAGCGCGGGCTGCTGTGTGAACGACGTGGCCGACCGCGACTTTGACAAGCACGTCAAGCGCACGGCGCAGCGCCCGGTGACCACCGGTGCAGTGTCGGTGAAGGAGGCGCTGGGCCTGGGCGCGGTGCTGGCGCTGGTGTCTTTTGGCCTGGTGCTCACTACCAACACCGCCGCCATCGCGTGGTCGGTACCCGCCGTGCTGGTGGCCATTGCCTACCCGTTCACCAAGCGCCTCATTTCCATGCCGCAAGCGGTGCTGGGCATTGCGTTCAACTTCGGCATCGTCATCGCGTTTGCCGCTGTGCAGGACAGCGTGCCCGCGGTGGCGTGGTGGATGTGGCTGGGCAACATGTTCTGGGTGCTGGCCTACGACACCGAATATGCGATGGTGGACCGCGACGACGACCTCAAGATCGGCATCAAGACCTCGGCCATCACCCTGGGGCGGCTGGATGTGGCCGCCATCGTGGTGTTCTATCTGCTTTTCTTGGGAATTTGGGCGGTAGCGCTACAACCATATGCCCTGGGTGCTATTTTTTATGTAGCGCTTGCAGTGGCGTTGGCACAGGCCGTGTGGCACTTCACGCTCATCCGCACCCGCACCCGCGAGGGCTGCTTCAAGGCGTTCCGCATCAACCACTGGCTGGGCGCCACGGTGTTTGCGGGCATTGCGGGCAGTTACCTCGTGCGCGCAATGCTCACCAATTGATAGCGGTCAGCGCTTGATCGACTAGCGCTACCGCCCCAAAACATCAAGATCCGAACTCGTTGCCCAGTTCGTTGGCACGTTTTTCGGCGGCGCGCATGGCGGCCTCGAACGCCTGCGATACGCCGCTGGCTTCCATCGACTGCAGGGCCGCGTAGGTGGTGCCGCCCTTGGACGTGACGCGTTCGCGCAGCACGGCGGGGGATTCGTCGGAACGGCGGGCCAGCTCGGACGCGCCCACAAACGTGCCCACGGCCAGCTGGTGCGCCTGCGCTTCGGTCAGGCCCATGTCCACGCCGGCGCGTGTCATGGCTTCGAGGAAGTAGAAAACATAGGCCGGGCCCGAGCCCGACAGGGCAGTGACGGCGTCCAGCTGGGTCTCGTTCTCCACCCACAGGAATTCGCCGGTGGACGCCATGATGGCCTCCACGCTCTGGCGCTCGCCGCTGGTCACGGCGGGGCGGGCGTAGATCGCGCTCATGCCCTTGCCCACCAGCGCGGGCGTGTTGGGCATGGTGCGCACGATGCGCTCGGTGCCGAGCCACTGGGCGATGCTGTCCGAGCGGATGCCTGCGGCCACGCTCAGGTGCAGGGCCTGCTGCGTGTGGGCCTTGGCCTGTGCCGCAGCGTCCTTGAAGGTCTGGGGCTTGACCGCCCAGACCACGATGCTGGCACTCTGCAGTGCGGGGCCCGCCTCGGGTTGCGCGGTGAGGCCGAAGTTTTGGAGCAGCGCCTCGCGCGTGGGAGCGTACGGCTCGACCACCTCGATCTGGCTGGCCGGGTGGCCCTGGCGGATCAGCCCGCCAATGATGGCGCTGGCCATGTTGCCGCCGCCGATGAAGGCGATGGTGGGGAGTTGGGAATTTGCTGCGGCGGAAGCGGAGGAGGTCATGCTACGGTCAGGCGAGAAAGGGAGGCGCCATGGTAGCGCCGGAGACCTGTGATTGTCCGAATGGCCTGCGCAACTGGCGCGGCCCATGCCAGTGCTCCCGCGTAAGGGCCGCCAGCATTCCCAGGTAGGGGCGCTGGGAGCGTCCCCCCGCCCGCAACGCGCAGCAATGCGAGAGCGGGGGGAAGGCGCCGAAGGCGACTCAGGGGGGCTACTCTGCAACAGTTTGGCGAACGGCGTGTTCCCAGTTCGCCATCAGCTCCTGTGCACGCGCGCTGCTGAGCGTGGGCACAAAGCGGCGGTCGGCGCGCCACAGCCGCGAGAGTTCATCCGTGCTGCGGTACACGCCGCTCGACAGCCCTGCCAGGTAGGCCGCGCCCAAAGCGGTGGTCTCGATGACCGCGGGCCGGACCACTGGGATGCCCAGCAGGTCGGCTTGGAACTGCATCAGCAAGTCGTTGATGCACGCGCCGCCGTCCACGCGCAGCTCGCTCACCGGGGCACCGCCCGCAGCCACGGCGTCGCGGCTCATGGCCAGCAGCAGGGCGGCGCTTTGGTAGGCGATGCTTTCGAGCGCAGCGCGCGCAATGTGCCCCAGTGTGGTGCCGCGCGTCAGGCCCGTGATGGTGCCGCGTGCGTCGGGCTTCCAGTAGGGGGCGCCCAGGCCGGTGAAGGCGGGCACCATCATCACGCCGCCCGAGTCGGGCACGCTTTGGGCCAGCGACTCGACCTCGCCGCTGGTGGAGATGGCGCGCAGGCCGTCGCGTAGCCACTGCACCACGGCGCCGCCCACAAACACGCTGCCTTCCATGGCGAATTCAGGCTGGGCCGTGGCCTGGGCCGCGCTGGTGGTGAGCAGGCCGTTCTGCGAGGTCTGGAACGTGCTGCCCGTGTGCATGAGCATGAAGCAGCCGGTGCCGTAGGTGTTCTTGGCCATGCCCGCCGTGAAGCAGGCCTGGCCGAACAACGCGCTTTGCTGGTCGCCCGCCACGCCGCCGATGCGGATGGCGTGGCCCAACAGGTCGACAGCAGTATCGCCAAAGTGGGCACTCGATGGCAGCACCTCGGGCATCAGCGCCTTGGGGATGCGCAGCAGCGCCAGCAGTTCGTCGTCCCACTGGTTGGTGTGCACATTGAACAGCATGGTGCGCGAGGCGTTGCTCACGTCCGTCACATGCACCTTGCCGTGGGTGAGCTTCCACATCAGCCAGCTGTCCACCGTGCCAAAGGCCAGTTCGCCGCGCTCGGCCGCGTCGCGCGCGCCGGGCACGTGGTCCAGCATCCACTGCAGCTTGGTGCCCGAGAAGTACGCATCCACCAGCAGGCCGGTCTTGGCCTGGATGGTGGCGGCGTGGCCTTGACTTCGCAGCTGGGCGCAGGCGGGCTCGGCGCGCCGGTCTTGCCACACGATAGCGTGGTGCACGGGCTGGCCGGTTTTGCGGTTCCACAGCACCGTGGTTTCGCGCTGGTTGGTGATGCCGACGGCACGGATGTCGCGGGCCGTAATGCCCGCTTTGGCCAGCGCATCGCGCGCGGTGGCGAGCTGGGTGCGCCAGATCTCCAGCGGGTCGTGCTCCACCCAGCCGGGCTGGGGGTAGATCTGCGGCAGCTCCAGCTGCGCCTGCGCCACGATGTGGCCGCCTTCGTCAAAAACGATGCTGCGGGAGCTGGAGGTGCCTTGGTCGAGGGCGAGCAAGTAGGTCATGGTGAGGAAGATTCAGGAATTCAGGCGGCGACTGTGCAGAGGACTTCGGCGTCTTGCAATAGGGCAGGAAACGGCTCGGGCGGCGGTGCATCGGTGAACAGGCGGTCGATCTGCGCCAGCGTGGCCAGTTGCACCATGGCAGGGCGATTGAATTTGCTGAAGTCGGCCGCCAGCCAGACCTCGCGCGCGTGTTCGATGATGGTTTGCGCCACCTTCACTTCGCGGTAGTCGAAGTCGCGCAGCGACCCGTCCGGCTCGATGCCCGAAATGCCGATGAGCGCAATGTCCACCTTGAACTGGCGGATGAAATCCACCGCCGCTTCGCCCACGATGCCCCGGTCGCGCGCGCGCACCACGCCGCCCGCCACGATGACCTCGCACTCGGGGTTGCCGCTCAGGATGGCGGCCACATTCAGGTTGTTGGTGATCACGCGGAGGCCCCGGTGGTGCAACAGCGCCTTGGCAATGGCCTCGGTGGTGGTGCCGATGTTCAGGATCAGCGAGCAGTCGTTGGGGACCTGCTCGGCCACGGCGCGCGCAATGCGCGCCTTGCCTTCGGCATGCAGGTTTTCGCGCTGGGTGTGTGCCAGGTTCTCCACCGTGGAGCTGGGCACGCGCACGCCGCCATGAAAGCGCGTGAGCAGTCCCGACTCCGCCAGGCGCTGCACATCGCGGCGCACCGTCTGCAGCGTGACCCCCAGGGTGTCGGCAAGTTGTTCCACCGTGGCGGACTTGCGCGCGCGCACTTCTTCGAGGAGTTGGAGTTGGCGGGGATTGGTGTTCACGGTGGGGTGTGGTGCGCAGTGGTTTGTCACCGAATCGTAACGAATCTGAAACATCCGTTTGGGCGCCCGGTGGCACGCTAAAGACTGTAAATCGAACAAAAACGAATTGATTAAGGGTAAACCTTGATTCGATTCGAACAAAAAAGAACAAAAATGAAAAAGATCGAAATTTGAGGGCTGCCGTGCGTGTGTGCAGCCCTTTCACACAGGCCGCAGGGCCGGAAGAGGATGCTTCATGCAGCTGGCGTTGGACAGCATCAGCAAAAAAGTCGGGGCGCAGACCTGGCTGTACGACATGAACCTGTCGCTGCAGCCCAATGCCGTGACGGTGTTGCTGGGGGCGACCCAGGCGGGCAAGACCAGCCTGATGCGCATCATGGCGGGGCTGGATGTGCCCACCCACGGGCGCGTGTTGGTGGATGGCAAGGACGTGACGGGCACCCCCGTGCGCGACCGCAATGTGGCCATGGTCTACCAGCAGTTCATCAACTACCCCTCGATGAAGGTGGCGGCCAACATCGCATCGCCCCTGAAGCTGCGCGGCGAAAAGAACATTGACGCCCGTGTGCGCGAAATCGCCAGCCGCCTGCACATCGACATGTTCCTGGACCGCTACCCGGCCGAGCTGTCTGGCGGGCAGCAGCAGCGCGTGGCCTTGGCCCGCGCCCTGGCCAAGGGTGCGCCGCTGATGCTGCTGGACGAACCCCTGGTGAACCTGGACTACAAGCTGCGTGAAGAACTGCGCGAGGAGCTGACCCAGCTGTTTGCTGCCGGTCAGTCCACCGTGGTCTACGCCACCACCGAGCCGGGCGAGGCCCTGCTGCTGGGCGGCTACACGGCGGTGCTGGACGAAGGCCAGCTGCTGCAGTACGGCCCCACGGCCGAGGTGTTCCATGCGCCCAATTCGCTGCGCGTGGCGCGCGCTTTCAGCGACCCGCCGATGAATCTGATTGCCGCCTCGGCAACCCCTGCCGGGGTGCGCTTGCAGGGCGGCCTGGAGCTGAGCGTGCCGCTGCCACAAGGCGTGGCGGCAGCCGCCGGCCTCACCGTGGGCGTGCGCGCCAGTGCGCTGCGGGTTGCGGCCCGCCCGGGCGACGTCAGCGTGGCGGGGGTGGTGGAGCTGGCCGAGATTTCGGGCTCCGACACCTTTGTGCACGCGGCCACGCCCTGGGGCGACCTGGTGGCGCAGCTGACCGGCGTGCATTACTTTGAACTGGGCACGCCCATCACGCTGCACCTGGACCCCGCCCAGGCCTACGTGTTTGGTGCCGACGGCCGACTGGCCTGGGCGCCCGCCCGGCCTGCTACCGCACAAGGAGGGCGCTGACATGGCCCGCATCAGCCTGGACTTGGCGCATTCGTACAAGCCCAACCCGCAGCAGGACAGCGACTACGCGCTGCTGCCGCTCAAGATGGAGTTCGAGGACGGCGGCGCCTATGCGCTGCTCGGCCCTTCGGGCTGTGGCAAGACCACCATGCTCAACATCATGTCGGGCCTGCTTGTGCCCTCGCATGGCAAGGTGCTGTTCGACGGCCGCGACGTGACGCGCGCCAGCCCGCAGGAGCGCAACATTGCGCAGGTGTTCCAGTTTCCCGTGATCTACGACACCATGACGGTGGCCGAGAACCTGGCTTTTCCGCTGCGCAACCGCAAGGTGCCCGAGGACCAGATCAAGCAGCGTGTGGGTGTGATCGCCGAGATGCTGGAGATGAGCGGCCAGCTCAACCAGCGCGCAGCAGGCCTGGCGGCCGATGCCAAGCAGAAGATCTCGCTGGGCCGTGGCCTGGTGCGCGCGGACGTGGCGGCCGTGCTGTTCGACGAGCCGCTCACGGTGATCGACCCACACCTCAAGTGGCAGCTGCGGCGCAAGCTCAAGCAGATCCACCACGAACTCAAGCTCACGCTGATCTATGTGACCCACGATCAGGTGGAGGCGCTGACCTTTGCCGACCAGGTGGTGGTGATGACGCGCGGCAAGGCCGTGCAGGTCGGCTCGGCAGACGCCTTGTTCGAGCGGCCCGCACACACCTTCGTGGGCCACTTCATTGGTTCGCCGGGCATGAACTTCCTGCCAGCGCGCAGCGAGGGCGACAGTCTCACCGTGGCCGGCAACCGCCTGGCCAGCCCCGTGGGCCGCACGCTGCCCGCAGGCGCCCTGCAGGTCGGCATCCGCCCTGAATACCTGGCGCTGGCCCAGCCGCAACAGGCTGGTGCACTGCCCGGCACGGTGGTGCAGGTGCAGGACATCGGCACCTACCAGATGCTGACCGCCAAGGTGGGCGAGCACACCGTCAAGGCGCGCTTTACGCCCGAGACGCGACTGCCATCGGCCGGTGACACGGCCTGGCTGCAGGTGCTGGGCGAGCACACCTGCTTTTACAAAAATGAGGAGTTGCTGGCATGAGCGCAACCACCAAACCCGTCAACCAGAAAGCCTGGTTCCTGATCCTGCCCGTGATTCTGTGTGTGGCCTTCTCGGCCATCCTGCCGCTGATGACGGTGGTGAACTACTCGGTGCAGGACATCATCAGCCCCGAGCGCCGCGTGTTTGTGGGCACCGAGTGGTTTGTGCAGGTGATGCGCGACGAGGAGCTGCACGCCGCGCTGTTGCGCCAGCTCACCTTCTCGCTGGCCGTGCTGGCGGTGGAGATTCCGCTGGGCATTCTGCTGGCGCTGTCCATGCCCGCGCAGGGCTGGAAGTCGTCCGCCGTTTTGGTGGTGGTGGCGCTGTCGCTGCTGATCCCCTGGAACGTGGTGGGCACCATCTGGCAGATCTATGGCCGTGCCGACATCGGACTCATGGGCCGGCTGCTGCAGGAGATGGGCATCGAATACAGCTACACCGGCAACGCCACGCAGGCCTGGCTCACGGTGCTGCTGATGGACGTCTGGCACTGGACGCCGCTGGTCGCGCTGCTGGCCTTTGCCGGGCTGCGCTCCATCCCCGACGCGTACTACCAGGCGGCCCGCATCGACGGCGCGAGCAAGTTCGCAGTGTTCCGCTACATCCAGCTGCCCAAGATGCGCGGCGTGCTCATGATCGCCGTGCTGCTGCGCTTCATGGACA
>ERZ778025.1057-NODE-1057-length-25275-cov-3.908882_pt1 | contig 25275 bp, 28 predicted proteins | sample MGYA00375755_ERZ778025 | MGnify/ENA primary metagenome ERZ778025 (study PRJEB29350, sample SAMN05389825) | bioreactor metagenome | isolation source: Thiocyanate bioreactor | place: South Africa: University of Cape Town | collected 2014-03-17 ... | reverse complement strand
GGCGAGCAGGGCCGCCGCATAGCCGCCCGCAGCGCCGATCAGCAGCACCTTGTCGGTCGGGCGGATTTCGGCGGCGGTGAGCAACCGCCCCGTTGCGAGCGGCAGGTTGTGGCTGCGCCCCCCGGCGAGCGGCAGCAGCGTGTCGCGATAGGCGATCGCGCGATGCGCCTCGGGAAGGAAGTCCTCGCGCGGCAGGCGCGCCATCGCCTCGACCACGCGAGCGTCGTTGACCGCGTTGGTGCGCAGCTGGCTGGCGACCATCGCATGGCGCATCACATCGAAGCGGTTCGCCTCGGCAGGCGCGGAATCTACCGTAAGAGCCATCATTACCCCGGCTATCTGGCACAACCGTGTTAGCTGTGCAATACACTGATTATGTAGGGCGGCTTGTATCCCCTTCGCAACCCTTCGCCAAGCAATGCGCGCAGCTATTTTTGCACTGCAATGTTGACATGTCGGCAGCAGCCTGCGCATTGCCGCCGCTCGCTCCGAGGCCCGATGGCGGAGTGGTGACGCAGAGGACTGCAAATCCTTGCACGCCGGTTCGATTCCGGCTCGGGCCTCCACTTCTTCTTGCGGCATCACCACTTCATTGCCCGCGTCCCGGCGCCGGCATTCCCGCCGCATGTGTGTCTTTCCCGCAACTCATCGATCGAATCGCACGGGCCATCGACACCATACCGGCCCGGATGCGGAACAAATCGCGATTCATTGCCGTTGGTCCCCCGATTATCGGGAGACGAGGCATGTATGATTTCGGCATCCGACACGCCCTAACCGGCTATCGCGTCGCGTACCGTCCGGAGCAGGAGAATTACTGTCCGGGCTGTGGCAGGTCGCATTGGGTGATCGGCCGGCTCACGGCGGAATGCGCCTTCTGCGCCACTGCCCTGCCGCTGATGGTGGGCGGGAGCACCGGCAGCGGGCTGATCCGTCAGCGGGGCGTGACGGCACTCGCCGCCTGAACCCGCTGCCGGCGCGCGTGCTTTCGCGGGCCGGCGCTCCGCGACTTTCCCTGTCGGGCGGATCGCGCGGGCTGTTGCCGCCGCCGTCGCGGGCGAGGCGCCTTGGGCTTGCAGCATGGCGACGAGCCGCTATGCCGCCGCTATGACCGGCGCTCAACTCACGCTCTACAATTCGCTGACCCGCGGGCTGGAAACCTTCCAGCCGCTCGATCCCGAGCGCGGCGTGCGCGTCTATTCCTGCGGGCCGACGGTCTACAACTACGCCCATCTCGGCAATCTGCGCGCCTATGTGTTCACCGATACGCTGAGCCGCGTGCTGACCTGGAAGGGATATGCCCTCACCCATGTGATCAACATCACCGATGTCGGCCATCTGACGTCCGATGCCGATGTCGGCGACGACAAGATGGAGGCGGCGGCCCGTGCCCAGGCGAAGAGCATCTGGGACATCGCGGCCCACTATACGGCGGCGTTCAAGCAGAACATCGCCGACCTCAACATCCGCCAGCCCTCGCGCTGGTCGGTCGCGACCGACCACATCGCCGAGATGATCGACTTCGCCGAGAAGATCGCGCCCGAGCATTGCTACGCGCTCGATTCGGGCCTGTATTTCGACGTGACCACCGTGCCCGATTATGGCCGCCTGGCCGGCAATCAGGACGACGCCGCCGAGGGGCGGATCGATCCGGTGGCCGGCAAGCGTCACCCGCAGGATTTCGCCATCTGGCGCAAGTCGCCGCCGGGCGAGCAGCGCCAGATGGAATGGGACAGCCCATGGGGCAAGGGGGCGCCGGGCTGGCACCTCGAATGCTCGGTGATGAGCATCAAGTATCTGGGAGCGCCGTTCGACATCCATACCGGCGGCATCGATCACCGCGAAATCCACCACCCCAACGAGATCGCGCAGAACCAGGCCTTTTGCGGGTGCGGCGATTCGGGGGCGCATTTCTGGATGCACAACAACTTCCTGGTGGATCGCCAGGGGAAGATGAGCAAGTCCAAGGGCGGCTTCACAACGCTCCAGTCGTTGATCGACGCCGGCGTGCATCCCCTCGCCTATCGCTTGATGTGCCTTTCCGCCCAGTATCGCAGCGAGCTGGAATTCTCCGCCGAGAACCTGGCGGCGGCGCTGACCCGACTGAAGCGGCTCGTGATGACCGTGACTGCCCTCAAGGCCCGGGCCGAAGGCGAAGGCATTGCGCCGGAGGCCTGGCTCGCTCGGCTCGACGAGGCGGTATCGGACGATCTCAACACGCCCAGGGCGCTGCCGGCGCTCGACGACCTCCTCGCCGAGAAGAAGCTGTCGCCCGCGGATCGCCTGGCTGGCCTGGCGGCATTCGACGCGGTGCTGGGCCTGCGGCTGCTCGACCTGACTCGCGAGGCGCTCCGCATGCGGCCCGTGAGCGCCACGATCACCGTGCAGGAGATCGAGGACCGGCTGGTCGAGCGCAAGGAAGCGCGGCTGGTGAAGGATTTCCAGCGTTCCGACACGATCCGCGACGAACTCGCCGCCGCCGGCGTGGAAGTGATGGACGGCGACGCGCTGGGCTGGGACTGGAAACCGGTGCTCGGCGAATAGGCGGGCGCAACTAAGGCCTTTGAACCCGGGCCGGCCACGCGCTAGCCTTTGATCCATGAAGGCCGTACTCCCCGCCCTCGCCCGCCCGCTGGTGGAGCCGCAGCTCCCGCCGGGGCTCGACGTCCATTGGTTCACGAGCACCGACGAAGCGGTCGCGCTCGTCGCGGATGCGGACATCGGCTGGCTCGACAACAACGATCCGCGCGAATGGGCGCGCGCGGTGGCGGCTGCGAGCAGGCTGCAATGGCTGTCGACCATCTATGCCGGGCTCGATGCGCTCGATACGAACCTGCTGCGGACGCGCGGCACGCGCGTGACCAACGGCAGCGGCGTCAATGCGCATACCGTCGCCGAATATGCCGTGATGGGGGCGCTGGTCGCGGCCAAGCGCTTCGACCAGGTGGTCCGCGCCGCGGATCGCCACGAATGGCCGACCGATGCGCCCGGCAAGCTCGAACTGTTCGAGAGCAAGGCGCTGGTGATCGGCTATGGCACGATCGGGCGGCTGATCGGCGAACGCCTCGCGGCATTCGGCGTCGAGGTGACCGGCGTCACCCGTTCCGGCGCTGCAGGTACGGTGGGCCCGGATGCCTGGCGCGCGCTGTTGCCCGAAACCGACTGGGTGTTCCTCGCCGCGCCCGCCACCCCCCAGAGCCGGGCGATGATCGGCGCCGAGGAGCTGGCCGCGATGAAACCCTCGGCCTGGATCGTGAATGTCGGCCGCGGCGAGCTGATCGACCAGGATGCGCTGATCGAGGCCTGCGCCAGGCGGCGTATCGGCGGCGCCTTTCTCGATACGGTGACGCCCGAGCCGCTGCCGCCCGAACATCCCCTGTGGAGCACGGCGAACGTCATCCATTCGATGCACCTCTCCGGCCGCAGCCAGACGCGGATGTTCCTGCGTGCCGCCGCGCTGTTCGTCGAGAATGCCCGGGCATTTGCGGAAGGGCGCCCGCTCAGGAACGAAGTCGACCTCGCCGCGGGATATTGAAACCTCCCTGCCCCTCCGAGTTTCGCTTGCATCGGGCGCCGTGCGGCGATTAGTTAGGCAAATGCCTAATCAAATCGACGCCGCATTCGCTGCCCTGGCCGACCCCACCCGCCGCGCGGTCGTCGAGCGGCTTGGCGACGGTCCGGCCAGCGTGAGCGCGCTCGCCGCCGGCTTCACCATGGCGATGCCGAGCTTCCTGCAGCACATCCGCCTGCTCGAGGGCGCCGGCCTGGTGCGCACCGCGAAGCAGGGCCGGGTACGCACCTGCACGCTGGAGCCGCTTGCCCTCGCCGCGGTGGAGCAATGGATCGTCGAGCGCCGCCGCACGACCGAGGCCCGCTACGACCGCCTCGCCCATTTCCTCGACGCGCAGGACAAGGAGAACGACCATGGCTGAAGCCGTCCACGACAAGTTCGTCATCGAGCGCCGTTTCAGGCAAGCCCCCGCCAGGGTGTTCGCCGCCTTCGCCACCGAAGAGGGCAAGGCGCGCTGGTTCTCGGGGCCGAACGAGGCCTGGGAAATGGTCGATCGCCACTTCGATTTCCGGGTGGGCGGCACCGAGCACCTGGAAGGCCGCTGGAAGAGCGGCACGGTCACGCGCTTCGACTGTTCCTATCACGACATCGTGCCGGATGGCCGCATCGTCTATGCCTATCGCATGAAGCTGAACGGCAAGCCGATCTCGGTGAACCTCTGCTCGATCGAGTTGCTGCCCGATGGCGACGGCACCCGCCTGCTCCACACCGAGCACGGCATCTATCTGGACGGCTATGAAGACAATGGGTCCCGCTTCCACGGGATCGGCCTTCAGTACGACAAGCTGGCCGAGACATTGCCGGGCTGACGGCTTCGTTGCGTCAGGGCGGGCATTCGTCGCGGAACGCTATGCTCGCCGCGCTCCGCACGCGAGCACGGCCTCCGTCCCTTCCCCGGGTTCAGGAGGACCGCCATGCCCGTTGCCGCTCGCCCCATCGTCTTCGCGCCCGCCTTGCTGCTCGCTGCGACCGCCTGTTTCGCCGGCGCCTCGGACAAGGCCGCCGCCAATGCCTCCGAAGCGGGGGCCGCGCCGGCGCAGCAGGGCGTATCCATCACCGGCGACGTCCAGGCACCGGCGGGCGCGCGGATGGAAGGTGGCAAGGTTGTCGCCTGCTCCTCGCCCTATCAGAGCTGCAAGACCAAGATCGAGGCGCCACTGCGGCAGGCCGGCGGCTCGAGCTGGGCCTATGAACTCAAGCTGCCCGATCGCGGGCCATGGCAGCTCATCGCATGGCAGGATGCGGATGGCGACGACGAAGCCTCTCCGGGCGATTATCTGGGCATTGCCCGCGACGGCGCCGAAATCTCGGCCCCGGCCAGTGCGGTGCGCATCGCGGTGAAGCTGGTCGCGGGAGACCAGGCGGCCGCCAAGGCTTCCAACGGCGACATTCCAGGGCTGGCGGGAAGCTGGTCGCAGTCCTCGACTGCCACGGAACTGGTGATCGGTTCCAAGATCAAGTTCCAGCCGAGCATGGCGACCGGCTATGGCACCAATCTGGGCGGCACCTTCGGCCCCGGATCGGCGACCAACACCACGATCGTGACCGAGTCCATGCCGGTGACCGTGCGGCGCCAGATGACCCTCGTCATCCGCCGGGACGGCACCTTCACCTGGCGGATCACCAAGATCCAGCCGGAAGGCAAGAGCTGCACCAAGACGATCAATCAGGAGAAGCTGGGCCGCATCCAGACGGCGGGCGGCAAGATGACCTTTGCGATCCAGGGCGGCAACGAGAGCTGGAGCGGGTGCGGCAAGGGCGGCTCGGGGACGATCTCGCCGCGTAGCGAGACATATGGCTACAGCAATGCAGGCGGCGGCCTGCGGCTGACCGGCCCGGGCGGCGTGAACTGGGCGTTCCGCCGCGGTTGAGCGATTTACCCTGGCGGGGAAATTTTTCGCTTGCACGATTTTACCCCGCCGGGGTAAGCCGTTCGGGCTATGACGACACTTGCAGGCACCAAGATTCGCCGCTTCCGCGAGGAACGCTCTCTTACCCGCGCCGCGTTCGGCGCGTGGTTCGATATTCCGGGCTCCACGGTCCAGGGCTGGGAGAAGGACGGCAAGCGCGCGAACGCCAAGGTGATGAACCTGATCGCCGCGCACGGCATCGCCGGCGCCGCCGACTGGAACGTCACCGTGCGCGATGCGGAGAACGACATGCATGCGAGCTGGAGCCCGTCGAGCTGGAAGGCGGCGGAGGCGCGCCAGCTGCCCAATTACCCCGATCAGGGCGCACTCGATGCAGCGACGACGCAGCTCACTTCCTTCCCGCCCCTGGTCTTCGCCGGCGAAGCGCGCGAGCTGACCAGCGAACTGGCCAAGGTTTCGCGCGGCGAGGCATTCCTTCTCCAGGGCGGCGACTGCGCCGAGAGCTTTGCCGAGTTCCACCCGAACAACATCCGCGACACGTTCCGCGTCATCCTCCAGATGGCGGTAGTGCTGACCTTCGCCTCGAAGCTGCCGACGGTGAAGCTCGGGCGCATGGCCGGCCAGTTCGCCAAGCCGCGTTCCGCCGATACCGAGACGATCGGCGGGGTGGAACTGCCCAGCTATCGCGGCGATAACGTCAACGACATCGCCTTCACGCCCGAGGGTCGCACGCCCGATCCGCAGCGGATGCTGCAGGGCTATTCGCAGTCCGCGGCGACGCTCAACCTGCTGCGCGCCTTTGCGCAGGGCGGCTATGCCAATCTGCACCAGGTCCACAAATGGACCCACGACTTCATGGGCCGCAGCCCCTGGGCCAAGAAATATGCCGATCTGGCCGACCGGATCGGGGAAGCGCTCGACTTCATGGCCGCCTGCGGCATCGATGCGGACAGCGTGCCGCAGCTCAAGGCGACCAATTTCTACACCAGCCACGAAGCGCTGCTCCTGCCCTATGAGGAAGCGCTTACGCGCCAGGACAGCCTCACCGGCGACTGGTACGACACCAGCGCGCACTTCCTCTGGATCGGCGACCGCACCCGCTTCGAAGGCTCGGCGCATGTCGAGTTCCTGCGCGGCATCGGCAATCCGATCGGCATGAAGTGCGGCCCCAGCCTCGAGCCCGACGCACTGCTGCGCCTGCTCGACGCACTCAACCCCAGCCGCACGCCGGGGCGGATGACGCTGATCACGCGATATGGCCATGACAAGATCGAGGCCGGCCTGCCCAAGCTGGTTCGCGCGGTGAAGCGCGAGGGACATCCGGTGGTGTGGAGCTGCGATCCGATGCACGGCAACGTGATCAAGGCGGCCAATGGCTACAAGACCCGCCCGTTCGAGCGAATCCTCGCCGAAGTGCGCGGCTTCTTCGCGGTGCATCGCGCCGAAGGCACCTTCGCCGGAGGCATCCATGCGGAGATGACGGGGCAGAACGTCACCGAATGCACCGGCGGTGCGATCGACATCACCGAACAGGGCCTCGCCGATCGCTACCACACCCATTGCGATCCACGTCTCAATGCGGGACAGAGCCTGGAACTTGCCTTCCTGTTGGCTGAAATGCTCAACGAGGAAATGGCGGAACGCCGCAAGGCCGCCGCTTGATCAATTGTTGCGGAACACATCCGTAATTTAGCGGATTTACATCGCTGTCAGCATCTTGGATGGACTGCGCTTTACGCGGAGTTTTAGTTGGCAACGGTGAGGGAGCGTCTGCCAGAGAACTGGGCTGCGTCGGTACGTCCGGCGCTAATGCTGTTTGCGGGCGCCTTGATCGGTTGCATTAGCTGGGCCCTGTGGCATCGCTTCACCGGCAGGAATCCTCCGATCGGCATCGCCATCGGAGTTTCGGTCAGCGGACTGATCCTGAGCAGCACCCGGCTCTGGCCGCTGCTCGCGATCGCCGTGCTCGCCACATATGAGATATTCGAGCCCCAATATCCGCTGGTGGCCAAGCTCGCCGCGGCGATGGGCCTGGCATTCGGCGCGCTGCTGACGGCATCGATCATCCGGCGTCGCGGCGTCCGGCCCACCGAATTGCTCGATCCGCGCTCGATCCTGTGGGTATTCGTCGCGGCGTTGGCCGGATCGCTGCTGGCGGCAGGGATCGTCGCACTCGGCACCATCGCGGCAGGGCGGCCGACCATCTTCGTCGAGAAGTTCGCACAACAGGGGCTCGGCATGATCCTGGCGGCGCCGTTCGTGCTCGTCTGGGCGACGCCGCTGCGCGAACGCTGGTCGGCCCTTCGATGGGCCGGCTTCGTCGTCACCATGCTCCTCTGCGGAATCGTGACGACGGCCGTCTTCCTGCTTCCGCGCGAGGATCCCGTGGCCTGGGCGATCTTCCCGCCGCTCGTACTCGCCGCCCTGGGCTGGCACCTGCGGGGCGCGACTACCGCCATGGCCATCTGCGCGGTGATCGTGTTGTTGAGCACCGAGATCGCCACCGGGCCGTTCGCGCTCGCTGCGCCCGGGAATCGCGTGCTGCTGGCGCAGATGTTCGTGGCGGTCACCTGCGCGACCATCGTCCTGCTCGCCGCCCATGCGGACGAGCGCCACGCCGAGGACAAGCTCCGCATCGCCGCCAGGCGGATCGAAGTTTCGCGGCGCAACCTCACCAACATGGCGCGCGACGCCGCCACCGCGGTGGCGATCCTCGACCGGGACATGCGCTATGTCGCCACCTCGCAGCGCTATGTCGCCGATCATCGCCTGCCCGAGGGCACGGCGCTCGAGGGGCGCAGCCACTTCGAGGTCTTTCCCGATTGCTCCCCCGAGCGCCGCGCGATGCTCGCGCGCGTGCTCGACGGCGAGCAGCTCTCGGGCTACGGCGATCCGCTGCGGCATCCCGATGGCAGCGTCGATTATGTGCGCTGGAGCCACCGCCCCTGGTATGACGAGGACGATCGCATTGCCGGCATCGTGCTGGCGAGCGAGATCGTCACCGCCGAGATGGAGGCGCGCCGCAAGCTGGAAGAGGCCGAGCGCCGCTATCGCGCCGTGTTCGAGCAGGCCGGGGTCGGCGTGGGCCGGCTCTCGCTTCAAGGCGTGTTCCTCGAAGTCAATGATCGGATCTGCGAGCTCACCGGCCATCCTCGCGAAGCGCTGATCGGCGAAAGCTGCCGCAAGACCAGCACCGCCGAGGAGTGGCCCGCGACGATGGACGGGATCCAGGCGCTCGCGCGCGGCGAGGTTGCCTATTATTCCGACGATCGCATGGTGGTGACGCATGAAGGCGCGCTGCGCCCCGTGCATTGCACCGCCAACCTCGTCCGCTCCGGCGACGGCACCGAAGACTATATCGCCGTCGTGCTCCAGGATATCTCGCCGCGCATCGCCGCGCAGCGCGCGCTGGAGGAGAGCGAGAAGCTGCTCCGGCTTGCCCAGGAAGCCGCCGGCGTGGGGGTGTGGGAGATCGACCTGGTGCGCGGCGGCTCGCGCCACTCCCCGCAGAGCGCGCGCCTGTTCGGCCTGGAATGGCACGAGGGCGAGTATCGCATGGCCGATGTCGCCGATCGGCTCGGCCCGGAACAGGTCGCCGAACTGCGCCGGGCGATCGGCAGCGCCAGACGGGTCAAGGGCCCGCTCGACATGACGCTGCGGCTGGCAATGCCCGATGGGGAGGCGCGCTGGGTGACGCTGCAGGGCCGCTACGACCCGCATGACGGCCAGCCGCGGCTGCTCGGCCTGGTGATCGACATCACGCACGACATGGAAGCCGATGCCCAGCTGCGCGAAGTGCACGAGAAGCTGCTCCGCCTCGCCCGGCTGAACGCCATGGGGGCAATGGCCTCGACGCTGGCGCACGAGCTCAACCAGCCGCTCGCGGCGATCACCAACTATATCGAGGCTTGCCGCTATCTCACGCGTTCGCGCGGCGAGCCGGACCACGACATCCTCGATGCGCTCGATCATGCGCGGGTGCAGGCGCTGCGAGCCGGCGACATCATCCGCAAGATCCGCTCCTTCACGGTGAGCGGCGAGATCGTCCAGGCAAGCTTCGACCTGAACGCGGTGATCTATTCGGCCAGTGCGGCGGTGCGGCAGCTCAAGATAGCGCAGGGCGCGCGGATCGACTGCGATTTCGACCCCGCGCCCGCCAATCTGATCGGCGACGCCCTCCAGATCGAACAGGTGCTGAGCAATCTGATCCGCAACGGCGTGGAGGCGACGACGGGTCGCGCCCGGCGCGAAGTGAGCGTGACCACTCGCGTCGGGCCGGAGGAAGTCGTCGTCCAGATCGCCGATAGCGGCGCCGGCCTCAGCGAAGCGATGCTCGACAATCTGTTCGAGCCCTTCCGCACCACGAAGGAGAGCGGCACCGGGCTCGGCCTGCCGATCTGCCGTACGATCGTCGAGGCGCATGGCGGGCGGCTCTGGGCCGAGAACGGCCCGGGCGGCGGGGCGATCTTCAGCTTCGCGCTGCCGATCGCGGAGACGCGCGAAACCGCCCCGCTCCATGACGAAACATACTGAAACACCCCTGCAAGACCGGCCTTCCAGGAGCGACCTCAGCCGGCGCCTTGCCCCTCTGTGCCGCCGGCTCCCCAAACTACGGGGCGGCCGGACTGCAACCTCCGGCCGCCCTGGCCTTTCTCAGCCCGGCCAAGCCCTTCTCAGCCCGGCGCGTGGCAGACCGCCTCGATGTTGAGCCCGTCGGGATCGCGCACGAAGGCCGCATAATAGTTCGGGTGATAGAGCGGCCTGAGCCCCGGGGCCCCGTGATCGCGCCCGCCCGCCGCCAGCGCCGCCGCATGGAAGGCATCCACCTCGGCGCGCGTGCCGGCGCGAAAGGCGATGTGCGTCCCCTCGCCCACGCGCTCATTGTCGCCGATCCAGAAAAAGGGATCGTCACCCCTCCCGAAGCCATGGGCGGTGCCGCCTGAGCCATTCTCCTGCGCCGGCACGGTCATCAGCAGCGTGATGCCCAGCGGAGCCAGGGTGGCCGCGTAGAATTGCCTCGAGGCCTCGGCGTCCGAAACCGCGAAGCCGACATGATCGAGCACCTGCCTGTTCCTTCCTGCTCAGGGATAGAGATCGACGATCTCCGCGCCCTCGCCTTCCGCCGCCAGCAGCAGCATGCGGTGACAATGTTCGGGATTGCGCTCGAAGCAGAGCAGCGCGCTCGGCCTTTCCACGGCCAACGCCCGCATCATCGCCGCCTCTGCCTGCGCCTCGGGCAGATGGAGCTGCCCGGCATAGACCTGGCGCAGCGTCTTCACATCGCCCTTCTTGGCGGCATCGCGGCCGAGCTTGGGCGTGCCCAGATTCTTGAGCAGCACATAATCGATCCCCGCGGCCTTCAGGCTCGCGGCGAGGATGTTCTTGGAAAAACCCGGCCGCCGCGAGAGCGGCACCGCGCGCACGTCGATCACCCGCTCCACCCCGGCCTTGCGTAGCGCGGCGATGAACGCGTCCATCGTCGTCGCCTCATAGCCGATGGTGAAGATCCTCATGCGGCCGCCTTCTCTCCCCGGAGCGCATGGACCGCGCCCCAGGCGATCAACGCCTGGCCGACGAAATAGGTCGGCCAGACCAGCAGCTGCGGGATCGGCGAGCCCGCCAGCGGGCCCAGCCGGCTGAGCATCGCCGAAGCGGTCATCAGCGCAAGGCCGAACACATAGACCGCGAGCAGTTCGGGATTGGGCAGCGTTCCGAACACGTACCAGGCGAACACCGCCACCGCGGCGGCGACCGGCGGGGCGATCCAATTGGCCGCGGGAATGCGGGGGTGGCGCAGGTACAGATAGCTCGCCAGCAAATGGCCGGCCATGAAGGCGACCGCGCCGGTGGTGAGCCCGTGCAGTTCGAGCAGCACATCGCCCAGCGCGCCGAGCGCCAGCACCGCACCGATCATCCGCCCGTCCTGGTTCACTGCCTTGCCGCGCGCCCAGAACGCGAGCAGGCCGACACCGGCCCCCTTCCAGACGATGGCGGCGATCCCGCCGGCCTCCAGCCAGTAATTGGCATAATAGCTTGCGCCGGCGACAAGGGCGGCGGCGAAGAGCGGTTCGATGCGGGAACGGTCCATGCCCCCTTGATGCCGCGTGACTGGCGCTCTGCCAAGCATGGCTCTATCGGAAGCCGATGCACGACATCCACATCATCGGCGGCGGCCTGGCCGGCTCGGAAGCCGCCTGGCAGCTCGCGAACAAGGGTTTCCGGGTCCGCCTCTCCGAAATGCGCGGCAGCGGCACCATGACCCCGGCGCATCAGACCGACGGGCTCGCGGAGCTGGTCTGCTCGAACAGCTTCCGTTCGGACGATGCGCAGAACAACGCCGTCGGCCTGCTCCACCAGGAGATGCGCGACCTGGGCTCGCTGATCATGGCCGAGGGCGACCGGCACAAGGTGCCCGCCGGCTCGGCCCTGGCGGTGGATCGCGACGGCTTCTCCGCGGGGGTGACCGCGGCGCTGGCGGCCCATCCGAACATCGAGATCGTCCGCGAGCGTGTGGACGCGCTGCCCGAGGCCGGGCCGACGATCGTCGCCACCGGCCCCCTCACCGCACCGGGTCTGGCCGAGAGCATCGGCACCGCGACCGGCAAGGACCAGCTCGCATTCTTCGACGCGATCGCGCCGATCGTGCATCGCGAGAGCATCGACATGGAAACCGCCTGGTTCCAGTCGCGCTGGAACAAGGTGGGACCCGGCGGCACGGGCAAGGACTATATCAACTGCCCGATGACCAAGGAGCAGTATCTCGCCTTCCACGCGGCCTTGCTCGCGGGCGAGAAGACCGAGTTCCGCGAATGGGAGAATGTCCCCTATTTCGAAGGCTGCATGCCGGTCGAGGTGATGGCCGAGCGGGGAGTCGATACCCTGCGCTTCGGGCCGATGAAGGGCGTAGGGCTCGACGATCCCAGAACCGGGCGCTGGCCCTATGCGGTGGTCCAGCTGCGGCAGGACAACGCCTCCGGCACGCTATGGAACATGGTCGGCTTCCAGACCAAGCTTAAATATGCCGAGCAAGTTGCTCTTTTCAGGACTATTCCTGGGCTTGAGAAGGCCGAGTTCGCGCGCCTTGGCGGGCTGCATCGCAATACTTTCATCAAGTCGCCCGAGCTGCTCGATGGCGAACTGCGCCTGAAGAGCGCCCCGCATATCCGCTTCGCCGGACAGATCACCGGCTGCGAAGGCTATGTCGAGAGCTCGGCGATCGGGCTGCTGGCGGGGCGCTTCGCGGCCGCGGAGCTGGCGGGCGAGGCGCTGGCGCCGCCACCGCGCGAAATGGCGCTGGGCGCCCTGCTCTCGCATATCACCGGAGAGGCGGAAGCCGAAACCTACCAGCCGATGAATGTCAATTTCGGGCTGTTCCGCCGATCCCGGGCAAGACCAAGAAGGCGGACCGCAAGCAGATGTATACCGGCCGCGCCCGCGAGGCGATGCAGGGCTGGATGGCTCAATCCTCGTTGTCGCCCGCTTCCTGACGCGGCGTTCCCGGCGCCTGCGTCCTCGCCGGGGCGCAGGCGCAGCGCGGCTTGGCATTGCGCTTCACCGCGGTAGTGGCGAACTCGGCGCGGGTGAGCGTGCCGGACTTGTCCTTGTCGGCGCCCTGGAAGCGCTCCACCGCCTTCACCGACCATTCCTCGAAGCTCAGCTTGCCGTCGCGATCGGTATCGAGCTTGGCGAAGAGCTTGCGGCGCAGGGCGAAATATTCGTCCTTGGCGATCGTGCCGTTCTTGTCCTTGTCGATACGGTCGAAGCGCTTCTGCTCGCGCGTCCTGGCCGTGGCGCTGGGCGGCTCGGCCGGGAGATCCTGCTCCGTTCCGGATGCAACTGCCTCTTTGGGTGCCGGAGGAAGCCTGGTTTCGGTGCTCGCACTGCCCCGGAACAGGAACAAACCGGCAACGACCAGCAACAACGCACCGCCCGCACCCACCAAATAGCGCCACATCACCTCTCTCCCCCTAGAGGATTCGAGGCTAGCCCGATGCCGCGGTCAGCGTCCAGTGAGGCGGTGCCAGAGCAGCCGGCCCACCCGGGCCGGCGCGCCCGCCGGCTTCGGCGTATCGGCTAGATCCAGCCGGGCCCTGTGCGCGAGCGCACCGAGCGCGCGCGCCGGGCGGCTCCAATGTGCCCGGCCGGCGGCGTCCAGCAGCGGGCGGGCGATGTCGCGCGCGGTGGCGCGCTCCTCCCCGGCCTGCAGGTTGTGCGCGAGGTCGGCCAGTGCCCAGCCCTGCCCCGCCGCCGACAGGGGATCGCCCCTGCTGCCGAGCACCATGCCCGCGGCGACGAACAACTGCCCTCGCCCCTCGCCGAAGCGACGCATGGCGTCGGCATCGAGAGTCTCCTCCTCGATCAGCACTTCCCAGCCATGGACGATCGGCACCAGCGACGCACCGGTGATGCCGTGACGCAGCACCTCGGCCTGGAGCGCCTTGAGCACCGGCTCGGCAGGCGCCGGCGCGTAGTCGAGCTTCTCCAGCGCCTCGCGCCACCAGGCGAGCCGCATCTGGCCGAGCGCGGGCTCGCGCGTGGTGCGCAACAGCCGGGCGAGCGCGTCGTCGAGCGCGAGCAGCGCCAGCAACCCTGCCCGGCGCGCGACCGGGGCATAGGTGAGGATCAGATCGCGTTCCGGATCCTCCACGATCCCCGTCATGCCGGCCCTCCGCTGCATAAGGGTAGCGTTAACCATCCGGATTTATACGTAATTAGCGACAATTGATCCAAGGTGCCTCGTTGATCGGGGACGGGGGGCCCTTCCATGCACGAAGGACGGCTGAATTTGGCGACCGCGCGCGCCTTCATGGGCAGGCTTGCGCGCGACGTGCGCGCCAACACGCTTGCCATCATGACCATGGCACTGATCCCGCTGGCGGGCATGGTGGGCGGCGGCGTGGACATCAGCCGCATGTACATCGTCAAGACGCGCCTGCAACATGCTTGCGACGCGGGTGCGCTCGCCGGACGCAAGGCGATGGGCGGCGGCGTGTGGAACTTCAACAATTATTACGCCCGCACCCAGGCCGAGAAGTTCTTCGATGCGAACTACAATGCGTCCGCCTATGGCGTGACCGCGCGTTCGCGTGCCTTCTCCGAGAATGCCGGCAAGGTGAGCGGCACGGCATCGGCCGACCTGCCGATGACGCTGATGCGCATCTTCGGCAAGACCAGCGAGACGCTGTCGGTAACCTGCGACGCCGAAATGCGCCTGCCCAATACCGACGTGATGTTCGTGCTCGACGTCACCGGATCGATGGGCAGCAAGGCAGTCAGCACCGACTCCGACACCAAGATCAATTCGCTCAAGACCGCGGTGAAGTGCTTCTACGAGATCGTGGCGCGGCTCGACACCGATGCAAACTGCACCACCGGCTCGCCCAGCGGCGGCACCGGCAGCCAGGTCCAGCTCCGCTTCGGCTTCGTGCCCTATTCGACCAATGTGAACGTGGGCAAGCTGCTGCCGACCAGCTTCTTCGCGAACAGCTGGGACTATCAGTCGCGCGTCAAGGTCGGGATGGACTGGAGCGCCTGGCGGGACAATCGCTACCACAGCAAGAGCGGCGGCGCCTGTGTGGCGCAGGCGAACACCTCGACCGCGCAATACCAGTCGAGCGCGACAGGGCGGAGCGGCAGCAATGCCTGCCTCGAACAGGTGCGCAACTATGTGCCCCAATGGAAATACGCGCAGATCAACACCTCGATCAGCGGCCTCAAGAACGGCACGCAGTGGAACAACAGCTTCGTCCTGCCGCTCAACAATGACGGCTCGAACCGATCGATCGGCTGGGACGGCTGCATCGAGGAGCGACGGCCAACCGTCAGCCAGTCGAGCTATTATCCGATCCCCAACACCGCCTATGACCTGAACATCGACCTGATGCCGAGCCAGGGCGACAGCAAGACGCTGTGGGGGCCGGCGCTTCCCGATCTCATCTATGCCCGGAGCATGACCAGCAGCTGGTCGCAGCTCAACACCGCCGAGACGACCACCACCGACAATTACTACAACTCGATCCCCTATTACTGCCCCGCCGAGGCGAAGAAGCTGCAGCAATGGCCGAGCGCCGATAGTTTCGACAATTATGTCGACAGCCTCTATCCCACCGGCAATACCTATCACGACATCGGCATCCTGTGGGGCGCGCGCTTCATGTCGCCGACGGGCATCTTCGGAACGGAGAACGCCTATACTCCGCAGGGCGGCGAGATCGAACGGCACATCATCTTCATGACCGATGGCGACGCCGTGTCGGCACCCTGCGACTATACGGCCTATGGCGTCGGCTATTTCGACAGGCGGACCACTTCCGACGTCGGCAGCGCGTCCAGCTGCGGCAGCGAACGCCAGTCGTTCGACGATCAGGTGAATGCCCGCTTCACCGCGCTGTGCACCGCGGTCAAGAACAAGAACATCACGCTATGGGTGATCTCGTTCGGCAGCGGCTCCAACGCGACGACCGAGAGCCGCCTGCAGACCTGCGCGAGCGACGGGCGCTATTTCACCGCCCGCAACTCGGCGGCCCTGCAGCAGACGTTCAAATCGATCGCCGACCAGATCTCGCAGCTCAGGCTTACCAAATGATGCGCTTCCGTTCCTTCCTCCTGCGGGCCCGGCCCCTGGCGCGCGACGCGCGCGGCGTGACCGTAGTCGAATTCGCGATCGTGGCGCCGGTGATGGGCCTGTTCCTGCTCGGCGGGTTCGACATCGCGCACACGCTCTACATGCGCGCGGTGCTGCAGGGCATCGTGCAGAAGACCGCGCGCGATTCCACGCTGGAGGACTCCGGGGACCCCGAGGTCCAGTCCCGGCTCGACGGCGCCGTGGTCGCCCAGGCCAAGGCGCTGGCGAACAACGCCGTAGTGGCGATCACGCGCCGCAACTACCGGACCTTCTCCGATGCCTCGGCGGCGCGGGCGGAAGCATGGACCGACACCGACCGCAACGGCACCTGCAACAATGGCGAACCCTATGAGGACGCCAACCAGAACGGCACCTGGGACAAGGACGGCGGCAATGCCGGCCAGGGCGGCGCCAAGGACGCCGTGCTCTACACGGTGAAGGTTTCCTATCCGCGCTTCTTCCCGATCTACAACTTCATCGGCGGATCGAGGACCACGACAGTGACGGCATCGACGGTTCTCAAGAACCAGCCCTTTGGCGACCAGGGCAGCTATGGCACGCCGACGGTCCGGTATTGCTCATGATCCGCGCCCTTCCCCACCTCGCGCGCCTGCGCCGCCTGGGCGACGACACCAGCGGGCTGGCGCTGCTCGAGTTCGCCTTCATCCTGCCGATCGTGCTGACCCTGAGCCTCGCCGGCGCGGAGATGACCAACTACATCATCACCAAGATGCGCATCAGCCAGATCGCCCTCCATCTGGCCGACAACGCCTCGCGCATCGGCACCGGCAGCCAGCTTCAGGCCAAGACGATCAGCGAGATCGACATCAACGACCTGCTGACCGGTGCGCAGCTGCAATCGGGGGAACTCGACCTGTTCACCAACGGCCGGGTGATCATCTCGGACCTCGAGCCGATGGCCAATCCCAATACCAGCGGGAAGTACAAGATCGTCTGGCAGCGCTGCAAAGGCGCGGTCACCGGCTTCTCGCCGCAATATGGCAATCTGAAGGATCCGACCACCACGACGTCCAACATGGATGGCATGGGCCCCCAGAACCGGCAGGTGATGGCACCCGATGGCGGCGCGACGATGTATGTCGAGGTCTATTACAACTACAAGCCGCTGATCAGGACTTCGCTCACCCCCGCCGGCACCATCTCCGAGATCGCATCGATGATGGTTCGCGACCGGCGCGACCTCAGCCAGATCTACAATGTCGAGAACGCTCCCAAGGCAGCGTGCTGATCGCATGAAAAAGGCCGGGGTCTCCCCCGGCCTCTTCCGTATCCGATCCGATCCCGCGGGGCGCGGCCCCGGTATCAACCCCTGTAGGTCACCTTCTTCACTGCCGCGACCACCTTGTCCGCAGTGATCAGCGCCAGCTTCTCGAGGTTCGCGGCATAGGGCAGCGGCACGTCCTCGTTGGTCACGCGCAGCACCGGCGCGTCCAGATCGTCGAAGCCCTGCTCCATCGCCACGGCGACGATCTCGGACGAGATCGAGCAGACCGGCCAGCCTTCCTCGACCACCACCATGCGGTTGGTCTTCTTCAGGCTCTCGAGCACCGTCGCGGTGTCGAGCGGGCGCAGCGTGCGCAGGTCGATGACTTCCGCGTCCACGCCCTCTGCCGCCAGCTTCTCGGCGGCTTCCAGCGCGACGCCGACGCCGATCGAATAGCTCACGATCGTCACGTCCTTGCCGGCGCGGACGATGCGCGCCTTGCCGATCGGCAGCACGTAATCGTCGAGCTTCGGCACTTCGAAGGTGCGGCCGTACATCAGCTCGTTCTCGAGGAACACGACCGGGTCTTCCGAGCGGATCGCCGCCTTGAGCAGCCCCTTCGCATCCTGTGCGTCATAGGGCGCGATCACGATCAGGCCGGGAACGCTGGCATACCAGGGGCCATAATTCTGCGAGTGCTGCGCGGCGACGCGCGAAGCGGCGCCGTTGGGGCCGCGGAACACGATCGGACAGCGCATCTGGCCGCCGGACATGTAGTTGGTCTTGGCCGCGGAGTTCACGATGTGGTCGATCGCCTGCATCGCGAAGTTGAAGGTCATGAACTCGACGATCGGCTTGAGGCCGCCCATCGCCGCGCCCGAGCCGAGGCCGGCAAAGCCATATTCGGTGATCGGCGTGTCGATCACGCGCTTGGCGCCGAACTCCTCGAGCAGGCCCTGGGTCACCTTGTAGGCGCCCTGATATTCGGCGACTTCCTCGCCCATCACGAAGACGCGCGGATCCTTGCGCATTTCCTCGGCCATCGCATCGCGCAGCGCCTCGCGGACGGTCGTCTTGACCATCTCGGTGCCTTCCGGGATCGCGGGATCCTTGACGGTGGCCGCCTTTTCGCTGGCGAGCTGCTTGGTGCCGCTATCGGCCTTTTTGGGGCCGCCATCCTCGCCGGCGGCAGGCTCCGCAGGAGCGGGCGCCGGGGCCGGTGCGGCGGCGGGCGCCGGTGCGGAGGCATCCTCGCCCTCGCCCGCGATCGTAGCGATCACGGTGCCGACCTTCACATTGTCGGTGCCTTCGGGGATCAGGATCTTGGCGATCGTGCCCTCGTCGACGGCCTCGAACTCCATCGTCGCCTTATCGGTCTCGATCTCGGCGAGGATGTCGCCCGACTTGACCGTGTCGCCTTCCTTGACGAGCCACTTGGCGAGCGTGCCCTCCTCCATGGTGGGCGACAGCGCCGGCATCTTCAGTTCGATCGCCATCTCAGTAGGACTCCACCAGCACGTCGGTATACAGTTCGGAAGGATCGGGCTCGGGCGTCTGCTCGGAGAAGTCCGCCGCCTCGTTCACGATCTTGCGAATCTCCGCCTCGATCGCCTTCAGCTCCGCCTCGGTGACCTTCATGTCCTCCAGCTCGTGCTTCACCTGCTCGATCGGGTCCGACTTGTCGCGGACCGACTGGACCTCCTCGCGGCTGCGATACTTGGCCGGATCGGACATCGAGTGGCCACGATAGCGATAGGTCTTCATCTCGAGGATGATCGGGCCCTTGCCCGCGCGGACCCAGGCCAGCGCCTCCTCGGCGGCACCGCGGCAGGCGAGCACGTCCATGCCGTCCACCTGGATGCCGGGGATGCGGAAGCTCTCGCCGCGCTTGTAGAGCTGGTCTTCCGCCGACGAGCGGTTCACGCTCGTGCCCATGGCGTACTGGTTGTTCTCGATCACGTAGATGATCGGAAGCTTCCACAGCTCGGCCATGTTGAACGATTCATAGACCTGGCCCTGGTTCGCGGCGCCGTCGCCGAAATAGGCCATGGCGACGCCACCATCCTCGTTATACTTGTGCGCGAACGCCAGGCCGGTGCCGAGCGCAACCTGCGCGCCGACGATGCCGTGCCCGCCGTAGAATTTCTTCTCGGTCGAGAACATGTGCATCGAGCCGCCCTTGCCCTTCGAGATGCCGGCGGCGCGACCCGTGAGCTCGGCCATGATCACCTTGGGATCGATGCCATAGGCGAGCATGTGGCCGTGATCGCGATAGCCCGTGATCACCGAATCCTTGTCGCCGTCGAGCGCCGACTGCAGGCCGACCGCAACCGCTTCCTGGCCGATATAGAGGTGGCAGAAACCACCGATGAAGCCGAGGCCGTAGAGCTGGCCCGCCTTCTCCTCGAAGCGGCGGATCAGGAGCATCTGCTTGTAGAACTCGAGCAGTTCCTCCTTCGAAGCCTGGTAGCGCTGCGGCTCTTCGGGCCGCTCGCGATTGGTCTTTGCGGGTTCAGTCGATTTGCGAGCCGGTGCTTTGGCCACGATCAGGAAATCCTCGTCCGGGGAGGGGGAAGGCGGGTGCCTATAAGCGCGTTTTCGCCCGCCGCGCAACTAACGCGGGAATGCGCGTGCCGTTCAGTTGACGCCACGGCAATTGCAGTCTGCGCAACCAGGGGTGCAGATTGCGTACGCTGCAATGCAGCGTCCAGAGATCAGCGCCCGGCGGGTGCCGGCGCATGCTTCTGGAGGGGGATCACGACCTCGTCCGGGCGGACGACGTTCAGCTGCTTGCGCGCCAGTTCATCGGCCAGGTCGGGGTCGACCCCACGCTTCTTGTCGAGCAGGTCGACGCGATTCTTGAGCGCGGCCCGCTGCTTGTCGAGCCCGGCATATTCCGCCTTCTTCTGCTCATACTCCACCTTGGTCTGCTTGGTCTGCATGATGCCGGTCGGCCCGAGCACGGCGTTGTAGCCGAAGAAGCCGATGGCGATCAGCGTCAGCGCGGGCAACCCGGCCCGGCGAAGCAAGGTCTGGAACGGAGAAGCGTTACGCGAGCGCATCTGGTGTTTTTCGCTTAACCACGCGCCGCACGCAAGGCCCGTATTGGTGCGGAGGCGCGAGTCGTCCCCTGCCCCCCTGCGGGCAGCTTGCGCCGGGCGAGAGCGTCAGAATGCCAGGCGAACGCGCGCGACCACGCGATCTCCGTCATGGCCCAGGTCTGCGAACGGCGAGGCGCTCGTCCGCCGGGCGAAGTCGGTGCCGACATAATCGAGGCCGATCGTGAAGGGGAATTGGCTGTACTCCAGCCCCAGCCGCCAGTCGGTATAGTCGCCCAGGGGCCTGAGCCGGGCGGCGCGCACCGGATCGTCCGTGCTTCCCGTGCTGCGCCCCAGCGTCGCGGATACGGACAGCGGCGTGGCCGGGATGCCCGCATCGGCCGACGCGAACAGATAGAGATTGTCCCCGCCGATGGCGCGCTGGCCCGGCGCATAGACCGCACCGGCGCCGAGCCGGAGCGGCCCCAGCGTATAGCTGCCCCGGGCACCCAGCTCGACATAGTCCATGCGCTCGCGCGCGCCGGCGAACAGATGCGCAGTCACATGCCCGCGCAGCCGGAACGGCCCGGCATCGGTCGCCGCCCCCAGTTCCAGGTCCGCCACGGCATCGGCATCGGCGTGCCTCGGCGCATTGCGCGTGCTGACGATCCGGACGGACGCGTCCGCCGCTCCGATCGCGACCAGCGCATCGGCAGAGGCCACTGCTCGCCCGCCGCTCCAGCTCAGGCCACGGCGGCTCTCGTCGGTTGCCAGCTCCACGCCACCGGAGATGTCCTGCGCATGCGCCGCCGCGCCCGAGAAGATTGCGAACGCCGCTGCCGGCAATGCGATTGCCCGTCTCACCCTCATGTCCCGCGGTTCACTCCCTTCGGTTCGATCTCGGCCTTCAGCATCGCCGTGTCCTCGTCCGCGATGGTCAACAGGCGCATGCGGATATCGTCGGCGCGTCGGGCGATTTCCTCCGTTACCGCATTCTCGCTCGCACCGCACCAGCCGGGGCGGCTGCCTTCCAGGATCGCCCTATGCTCGATGCTGCGATTCGAACGCAGTTTCTCGCCGGATCGTGCCTCGCGCTCGACGCGCAGATGCGCGCGCCAGGTACAGCGGAGCGTGGACGGCATGCCGGCCTTGGTGGCTGCGCCGACCTGCCGCCGAACGAGGACGACGCGCGCGCGATAATGCGTGTCGATCCGCTCGCCGGCATGGTCGAAGCTGGTGCGATGCTCCAGGGTGGAATGGACGGATCCCGGGGCTGCAAGCGCCAGCCCGATCGCGAGAACAATGCTCATGGCTCATCTCCGTGCGGCGCACCGGCTCCTGTCGGCCGGTGTCCCCCCGCGGATGGACAAGCAGGCGCCGGGCCGCAACCGCTGGGACCGGGCAGAAACACTTCCTCACGATAATCGCGCGGATTCGCTCGCGCTGCGGCAATCGGCGCCAGCCGGCCTGCCGTGGCGATGGATGCCAAGGCGCACGAGATAGCCGCCCCCATTCTTCACCGCCCTCCCCCAACCGTCATCTTCGCCAAGGCGAGGACGACGATCGGGAGGCGAGCGCACCGCTTCCGCGAACGGGAGGGAGGGCAGCCTTACTTCTTCAGCACCGAACGCCCGGCATAGACCGCAGCGTCGCCCAGCTCTTCCTCGATGCGGATCAGCTGGTTGTACTTCGCAAGCCGGTCCGAACGGGCCAGCGAGCCGGTCTTGATCTGGCCGCAGTTGGTGGCGACCGCGAGGTCGGCGATCGTCGCGTCCTCGGTCTCGCCCGAGCGGTGCGACATCACCGCGGTATAGGAGGAGCGCTGGGCCAGGCTGACGGCTTCCAGCGTCTCGGTCAGCGTGCCGATCTGGTTGACCTTCACCAGCAGCGAATTGGCATAGCCGCCCTCGATGCCGCGCAGCAGGCGCTTCGGGTTGGTGACGAACAGGTCGTCGCCGACCAGCTGGACCTTGCCGCCGAGCAGGTCGGTCAGCGCCTTCCAGCCTTCCCAATCGTCCTCGGCCATGCCGTCCTCGATCGAGAAGATCGGATATTTCGCCGCCAGGTCGGCCAGGAACGCCGCGTTCTCGGCCGACGACAGGGTCTTGCCCTCGCCCACCATCCGGTAGGCGCCGTCCTTGTAATATTCGGTGGCGGCGCAATCGAGCGCGAGCATCACGTCGTCGCCGGGCGTGTAGCCGGCGGCCTCGATCGACGACATGATGAAGTCCAGCGCCTCGGTGGTGCTGGCGATGTTCGGGGCGAAGCCGCCCTCGTCGCCCACGCCGGTGGCCAGGCCCTTCTCGTGCAGCTTCTTCTTCAGCGTGTGGAAGATCTCCGAGCCGCAGCGCACCGCCTCGACGATGTTCTCGGCGCCGACGGGAACGATCATGAATTCCTGGAAGTCGATCGGATTGTCGGCATGCTCGCCGCCATTGATGATGTTCATCATCGGCACCGGCAGGACATGGGCGTTGACACCACCGACATAGCGATAGAGCGGCAGCCCCCGCGCGTCGGCGGCGGCCTTGGCGGCGGCCAGGCTGACGCCGAGGATGGCGTTGGCGCCCAGGCGGCCCTTGTTCTCGGTGCCGTCGAGCTCGATCATCGCGGCGTCGAGATCGGCCTGGTCCTCGGCCTCCATGCCGACGACTTCCTCGAAGATCTCGCTGTTCACTGCTTCGACCGCGGCGTCGACGCCCTTGCCGAGCCAGCGCGACTTGTCGCCGTCGCGCTTCTCCACCGCCTCGTGCGCGCCGGTCGAGGCACCCGAGGGCACTGCGGCGCGGCCGAAGCTGCCATCCTCGAGCATCACGTCGACCTCCACGGTGGGGTTGCCCCGGCTGTCGAGAATCTGGCGGGCATGGATGTCGATGATTGCGGTCACGGAACGGTCTCCCTAGGTATGGCAGTGAGGGCGCGACGCGGCCTCTAACGGCAACGGATGGAACTCGCAAACGTGGCCGTGGTTGTTTCGCAATGGGCATGGAGGTTTTTTGGCATGGCTGACGAAACGACGGGTGATACGCTGAATGCTCCGGCTGCGGCCGAGGGTGGCTCCGCGACCAACAAGCTGCGCGAGGAAGCGAGCAAGCTCGGCAGCCAGGCCGCCGAGCGCGCCCGCGCGCTGGCCGGCGAGGGCAAGGAAAAGGCGACGGGTGCGCTCGACGAAGTCGCGAGCATGATGAAGTCGGCGGCCAACGACGTCGATGCCCGGCTCGGCGAGAATTACGGCAAATATGCCCGCTCCGCCGCGGACGGCATTTCGAACTTCGCGGAAAGCCTGCGCGGCAAGGAAGTGGACGATCTGGTCGCCGACGTCACGGCCTTCGTGCGCAAGAGCCCGGCGGTGGCGGTGGGTGTCGCGGCGGGCCTGGGCTTCGTGCTCGCGCGCCTGATCAAGTCGGGCGTGGACGCCGCGTCCGACGCCGGCGACAGCGACAAGTCGTAAGCGGCGAAGCGGGGGGTGGACGCGCCACAGCCTGACGAGAAGGGCATCGGCGAGCTGCTCCAGCAGCTCGCCGAGGACGGCAGGGCCTATGCCGATGCCGAGCTTGGCTATTATCGCACGTTGCTGCGCGCGAAGCTGCGTGACGCGCGCGAGATGCTGTGGATGGGCGCGGTTGCGCTCGCCCTCGCCCAGGCCGCGGCAGTGGCGCTGGTGGTCGGGCTGGTCCTCACCCTCGCCCCGCTGGTCGGCCCGGGACTGGCGACGCTGATCGTCGTCCTGGCGTTCCTTGCGATCGCCGGGCTGATGGGCTGGCTCGCCTGGACCCATGTGAAGCGCATCTTCAAGGAAAGGCCGTGAGCGAGAATCCGCACGACGTCGACGCCGCAAGGGCGCGGATCGCGGCGGCCCGGGCCCGGCTGTTCGGCACGCTCGGCCAGGTGCAGGAACGGCTGCGCCCCGCCAATCTGGCGCAGGACGCAGTGGAGACCGCCGCGCAAGGCGTCGCCACCGTCGCGCGCAAGGGTGCGGAGGCGGTGCGCAGCCGCGCCCTCGCCGCCGCCGGCATCGCCGCTACCATCGGCCTCGTCATGGCGCGCGGCTGGATCGGCGACATCCTCTCCAGGCGGCATGAAACTCGCGACCCGGCCACGGGTTTGAAGCACAAAGGCAAGAAAGGATCCTCCTGATGAGCACCAATCCCGCGAACGAGCAGGGCGAAAGCCTGGCCGAGAACCCCTATGTGCTGGTCGCCGGCGGCGTCGCGCTGGGCGTGCTGATCGGCATGCTGGTTCCGCGCAGCCGGAAGGAGCGCGAACTGCTCGAAGGCACCGGCCGCCAGATCGCCGGCAAGGTCACCGGCACCGTCCAGGCAGTGAAGGAGGCCGGCAAGGCGGAGTTCGACGCGCTGCTGCCCAGCCGCGACGACGCCAAGGAACGCGTCACCTCCCTGTTCGGCAATCTCGTCGATGCCGCGAAGGGTGCAGCGCAAAAGGCTTGAGGCCGGCGCCCCCCCTTCCTAGAGGCCTCTATAAACCAGAAAATGCTTTCGGAGGCCCAATGAGCAAGCTGCATCTCGTCTTCGGCGGTCGCGTGACCGATCCGCAGACGCTTGATTTCGTCGATCCGTCCAAGCTGGATGTCGTCGGCATCTATCCCGACTATGCCAGCGCCGAGAATGCCTGGCGCAGCGCCGCCCAGCGCACGGTGGACGATGCCGAGATGCGCTATGTGGTGGTGCACCTGCACCGCCTGCTCGAGCCCGATCTCAAGGGCTGAGCCGCGGGCACGGTGGAATTCAGGCCTTGCGCCAGTTCCACTGGAAAAGCGGCCGGGCCAATATCAGTCCGGCCGCGAAGCCGCCGATATGCGCGGCGGCGGCAATTCCCACATTCGCGGCCTGGAATGCCAGCCCGGTCATCAGGTTGATCGCCACCCAGGCGGCGGCGAGCCATGCGACGTGCACCGCGCGTGCCGGAATGGGCCCGATCGGCTTGGC
>ERZ778025.1055-NODE-1055-length-25361-cov-6.913933_pt1 | contig 25361 bp, 22 predicted proteins | sample MGYA00375755_ERZ778025 | MGnify/ENA primary metagenome ERZ778025 (study PRJEB29350, sample SAMN05389825) | bioreactor metagenome | isolation source: Thiocyanate bioreactor | place: South Africa: University of Cape Town | collected 2014-03-17 ... | reverse complement strand
ATCACCGACGCCATCTCCGGCATGGTGTCCAGCCTGGACCCGCACTCCCAGTATTTCGACAAGAAGTCCTTCAAGGAATTCCGCGAGGGCACCTCCGGCCGCTTTGTGGGCGTGGGCATCGAGATCACGCAGGAAGACGGCCTGATCAAGATCGTGTCTCCCATCGAGGGCTCTCCCGCCTTCCGCGCCGGCCTCAAGACCAACGATCTGATCACCAAGATCGACGAAACCGCTGTCAAAGGCCTGGCGCTGAATGACGCCGTCAAGCGCATGCGTGGCGAGCCCAGCACCAAGGTCACGCTCACCATCTTTCGCAAGGACGAGAACCGCACGTTCCCTGTCACCATCACCCGCGAAGAGATCAAGACCCAGTCCGTCAAGGGCAAGGTGATCGAGCCGGGCTACGCCTGGATCCGTCTGTCTCAATTCCAGGAACGCACGGTCGATGACTTTGTGCGCAAGGTGGAAGAGGTCTACAAGCAGGAGCCCAACCTCAAAGGCCTGGTGCTGGACCTGCGCAACGACCCGGGCGGCCTGCTGGATGCGGCCGTGGCCATCTCTGCGGCCTTCTTGCCCGAGAACGTGACGGTGGTGACCACCAACGGCCAGCTGGCCGACAGCAAGGCCACCTACAAAGCCGCGCCCGACTATTACCAGCGCCGGGGCGGCGGTGATCCGCTCAAGCGCCTGCCAGCGTCCCTCAAGTCGGTGCCGCTGGTGGTGCTGGTCAACGAGGGCTCGGCCTCCGCCAGTGAGATCGTGGCGGGCGCGTTGCAGGACCACAAGCGCGCCACCATCATGGGCAGCCAGACCTTCGGCAAGGGCTCGGTGCAGACCGTGCGGCCGTTGGGCCCTGACACGGGCATCAAGCTGACCACTGCCCGCTACTACACCCCCAGCGGCAAGTCAATCCAGGCCAAGGGCATCGTGCCCGACGTGATGATTGATGAGTCGGAAGAGGGCAACATCTTCGCCGCCCTGCGCATGCGCGAGGCGGACCTGGACAAGCATCTGAACAGCGGCCAGGGTGAAGAGAAGAAGGATGAGGCCCGCGAGAAAGCCCGCGAGGAAGCTCGCAAGCGCATGGAAGAAGAGGCCAAGAAGCCTGCGGCCGACCGCAAGGTGCCCGAGTTTGGCTCCGACAAGGACTTCCAGCTGGTGCAGGCCCTCAACCAACTCAAGGGCCGTCCTGTGCTGGTCAGCAAGACGCTGACTGAGCGCAAGGAAGAAAAGAAAGAGAATTGAGCCCTTCGCGCTCAGACCCCGGGCTGGATTTCGCGAGGAATCCAGCCTTTTTCATGTCCGCCTGTTTTACCGTTGATTTTTTGGCCGCTGCAGGCCAGCCTTCCCATGACCGACGACCAGCTCCTGCGCTATTCCCGCCACATCCTGCTCGACGAGGTCGGCATCGAAGGGCAGGAGCGGGTGCTGGCGGCCCATGCGCTCATCATCGGCGCTGGCGGATTGGGGTCGCCCGCTGCGCTGTATTTGGCATCCGCTGGTGTGGGGCGCATTACCCTCGTTGATGACGATGTGGTGGACCTAACCAACCTGCAGCGCCAGATCGCGCACACCACAGCCCGTGTGGGCACTCCCAAAGTCCAGTCGGCGGCGCAGGCCATGGCCGACATCAACCCGGAGGTGCAGGTCACTGCGCTGCAGGCCCGGGTGGATGCTGCGGCTTTGGACAGCCTGGTGCGCGATGCCACCGTGGTGCTCGACTGCAGCGACAACTACGCGACCCGCCAGGCGGTCAATGCGGCGTGTGTGCGCCATCACAAGCCTTTGGTGGCAGGGGCTGTGATCCAGTTTGACGGGCAGATCACGGTGGTGGACCCGCGCGATGCGCAGTCGCCTTGTTATGCCTGCATCTTCCCGCCCGACGCGGAGTTCGAAGAAGTCCGCTGCTCCACGATGGGGGTGTTTGCACCGCTGGTGGGTGTGGTGGGCGCGATGCAGGCGGCCGAAGCGCTCAAGCTTATCGCGGGGGTGGGGCAGTCGCTGGCGGGTCGGCTGCTCATGCTGGATGGCCGGGCCATGGAGTGGAACACCATGCGGGTGCAGCGCCATGCCGACTGTCCGGTATGTGTTGCGCGGTAGGACTCTTCCTACATGGCCAGCGTGCTGTGGCTGGCAGAATCCGGCGGACAGAAGCCTTAAATTCAAGGCTAGGACAGGGTGATCTGCGCTGTCCGTACAGATGGACCCGCCCGTGAAACTGCGCACCTACATTGTTGAAGACAACGCCACCATCCGAGAGAACCTGATCGGGACTCTGGAGGAGTTGGCGTCTGTGGAAGCAGTGGGCGTGGCAGAAACGGAAGACGAGGGCACGAACTGGTTGTCCACCCACCCCGAGGAATGGGACTTGGCCATCGTCGATCTGTTCTTGCGGCAAGGCAGCGGGCTGGGTGTGTTGGCGGCTTGCCGTACGCGTCGGCCGGGGCAAAAGATGGTCGTGCTCAGCAACTACGCCACGCCCGATGTGCGCATGCGCTGTGCGCAACTGGGCGTGGATGCGGTGTTCGACAAGTCCAACGAGATCGATGCCCTGGTGGACTATTGCGTGCAACACAGCAGCCTGTCGCACACCATGGGCGCCACCAGCAGCGGCGGAGCGCCAGCCGCCTCATCAGGCGCGGCCCAGTGACACAACCCGCTGCCGCGTGCGTACGTGCATGCGGTGGTCGCGGTGTTTGCTTTTCTTCCCTTTTTTGGAGTGCGGCAGGTGACCTTGCCCGGGCCCTGCGAGGCAGCAGGGCGCAGGCAGGCGAGGCGATGTCAGTCGATCAGGCGATTCTTGAGCGCGTAGTAGGTCAGGTCGCTGTTGGACGACAGGCTCATCTTTTCCATCAGGCGTGTGCGGTAGGTGCTCACCGTCTTCACGCTCAGCGACAGCGACTTGGCAATGTCCCCCGCCGTCTCTCCCTTGGCCAGCTTGAGGAACACTTGGAACTCGCGCTCCGACAGCTGCTCGTGCGGCGGCGCGTCGTCCTTGCGGTTGAGTTGCTGCGCAAGCAGCTCGGCAACGGCAGGCGTCAGGTAACGGCGGCCCAGTGCGATGGTGCGGATGGCTTCCACAATTTCCGACGGCTCGCACTCCTTGTTCAGGTAGCCGCTCGCGCCCTGGCGGATCAGGTTGATCGCATAGTGTTCTTCGGGGTACCCGCTCAGGATCAAGATGCCCATGTCAGGCGCCTTGGCGCGCAGCATGGCCAGGGCATCCAGCCCGCTTTGCCCGGGCATCGACAGGTCCATCAGCAGTACATCGATTTCCTTGTTGCGCACCAGGTCGATGGCCTCGCGGCCGTTGGCGGCTTCGCCCTCGACCCGAAGGTCCACATGCTCGGACAGGAACTGCTTGAGCCCGGAACGAACAATCGCATGGTCATCCACAATGCCGATCTTGATCATTGATGCTTCTTTCGAGGCGGCAGCCACAGACTGCCGGTGTGTGTTGAAGTCCAGATGCCCCATCGTGTCATGGCACGGCAGGGGCGTCAAAACGGTAGTCGGTCATTATCCAGAATAAGCGTATGAATCTCCAAGAAAACACCCGTCGTTGGTTACCAAAAGTCCGACAGATGGCCTTGAGCCTGCCCATGGCGCTGCTGGCGGCCATGGTGCTGGTGGGCATCAATGAAACGGGGCACATGCGTTCGCAAGATGCGGTGGAACAACTGGCCCAGGGGCTCACCACACGGTCTGATGTGAACAAGCTGCTGCAGAGCATGCTGGACGCGGAAACCGGTCAGCGCGGCTATCTGCTCACGGGCAATGAAACCTACCTGGAGCCCTACGACAAGGCCGTGGCCACCGTGCAGACCAATCTCGACAGCCTGCGCATGCAGTTCATGGCCTCGCCGGAAGACATGCAGGAGTTTGCGCTGTTGTCGCGGCAGATATCGCGCAAGCTGGCCGAGATGGAACTGAGCCTGCGCCTGCGCCGCCAGGGCAACGAAGACGCGTGGAAGTTCATCCTGAACACTGATGTGGGCAAGGAACACATGGAGGCGATCCGCCAACATGCGCAAGAGCTCATCGCCCGCAGTGACAAGCGCCTGCAGCAAGGCCGCGAGCAGATCGAGCAGTCGCTGATGCTGTCGCGCATCGGCATCGCCACGGTCACCGCCATCGGCCTGCTGGCCTTTTACATGTACCTGCGCCAGACGCAGGCCGTGCAAACGGTGAACCTGCGCGAGCAAGAGTTGCTGGAGCGCGAGCGCGACCGTCTGGAGGGCCTTGTGCGGGACCGCACCGCCACGTTGTCTGAACTGGCCAACCACCTGCAGCAGGTGCGCGAAGAAGAGCGCGGCCATCTGGCGCGAGAGCTGCATGACGAGCTGGGTGCGCTGCTGACGGCCGCCAAGCTCGATGTGGCGCGCCTCAAGTCCAAGATCGACGCCACCGCACCCGATGTGTCGGAGCGGCTCAAGCACCTGACGGAGACGCTCAACAGCGGCATTGCGCTCAAGCGCCGCATCATCGAAGACCTGCGGCCTTCGTCCCTGTCGAACCTGGGGCTCACGGCCGCGCTAGAGATCCTGACGCGCGAATACGCCGAGCGCGCGGGCATCGAAGTCGAGACCAGTCTGGAGCCGGTGCAATTGCCCGATGCCGCGCAGCTCACGGTGTACCGCATGGTGCAGGAGGCGCTGACCAACATCGGCAAATACGCCAAGGCCAGCAAGGTGCTGGTGTCGGTGCACGGCTACCCCACGCATGTGGCAGTGCAGGTGCGCGACGACGGTGTGGGGTTTGACCCTGGCAGCGTGCGTCCCACCTCGCATGGCCTGGCTGGCATGCGCCACCGGGTCGAGGCGGCGGGTGGGCGCCTCACGCTCACCTCGCGGCCGGGCAACGGCACGCTGCTATCGGCTGTTTTGCCGCTGCCGCGCAATGCCTCAGATACACGCCGCGACGCCGCTGCGCACGACGCCTGAAAGCCAGGCTTGCGGCTTTTCCCATCCCTCTTCTTTCCCTCTCGCCGCGATGCACGGCAAACCGGGTACGGCCATCACGGGCACAGGGCGCTGCACCTGGGCCGCAGTATCGCCCTGCGCGGCGTAGCCGTCGGTATCTGCCCGTGCGTGCCGTCCTACACCACCCCCACTGCGCCGCCGACACGGGAGCGCGCCGCACACCGGCATTCAGGGCGGCGGGCGACACCTACAGTTGACCCCAGGCGCTGAGGTTTTGGTGCCACCCGATCTGCCGGCAAGCCGGCCACCCTTAAGGAGATGGAAATGTTGCACTACGCAGTTGTTTTTCTGGTGATCGCGCTGATTGCAGCCCTCTTCGGTTTTGGCGGTATTGCTGCCGGCGCCGTGGGCATCGCAAAGATTCTGTTCTTTGTGTTCGTGATCATGGCCGTGGTTACCTTCGTGCTGGGTCTGCTCAAAAAGGGGTAAGCCTGGCCTGACGGCCCGGCCTTCGACCCGCCCCTCGCGCATTCCCCTTTTGCATATCCCAAGGAGTTTTCTGATGAGCCTTCAGACCGCAACCGACAAAGTGACGACTGGCGTTCGCAACCTCACCGATGACGTGCTGCAAAGCGCCCAAGAGGCTGTGCAGACCACCCGTGCTGCCGCAGACCAGTCGCTCGAAAAGGCCGAAGAGCGTGTGCGTACCCTGCGCCGCCAGGCCGACCCCGCCATTGACGACCTGGCCGCCCGCGCCCAGGACCTGGCAGCCCGCAGCATTGACTACTGCGCCGAGACCAGCGCGCGTGCACGCCGCCAGATGCAGCAGGCTGCAGAAGCCACCGGCAAGTACGTGGCTGAGCAGCCCGGCAAGTCGCTGGTGATCGCCGCCGCATCGGGTGCCCTGCTGGCCACCGTGGCGATGTGGATGTCGCGCCGCCGCGATGCATACTGAGCGTTGAAGGTGGGTGATGCCGGCGTTCATCCGCCGGTGCCCCGCCAGCGCTGATTTTTTGGCCCCTTTCCCACAGTCCGCCGGTCGCGGAGGGTGCAACAGACCGGTGGATTGAATATGTCCCAGCACCCGCGTTCCCAACCATTCTTGAACAAGGAAAACACCATGAAATACGCACGTGCCCTCGCTTTCGCCGCAGTCGCTGGCATCACCATCGTTACGGCCACGGGCTGCTCGGTGGCTCGCGAACAGCAGACTGTGGGTTCTTATGTGGATGACGCCGGCATCACCGCTGCCGTGAAGGCCAAGATGGCCGAAGACAAAAACGTGTCCGCCACCTCCATCAGCGTGGAAACGCTGAACGGCACGGTGCAACTGTCGGGCTTTGCCAAGTCGCAGACCGAAAAGAACCAGGCTGAAAACATTGCCCGCAACACCAAGCACGTGCGCGAAGTGCGCAACAGCATCGTTGTGCGTCCCTGACCGGACGGGGCTTGCGCCACGCGCATGGGCCTAGCGCTCACGCCCGATGGCGTTACCCCCTGAAGCAGGCTCCGGGCATATCTCGGGGCCTGTTTTTTTGTGGGCTCCTCCGGTGCTGTGTCGGGAGAGCCTGCGCTTCGTTCACTCTCATTGCCCCGACCCACGGGGTATAAGCTCCACACCATGCGGGTATTCAATTGCGACCATTGCGGTCATCTGGTGTTTTTTGACAGCGTGCAATGCCTGCATTGCGGCAGTGCTTTGGCGTTTCTGCCCGATGCGTTGACCATGGCCGCACTCACCCCTGCGCCGCAGGAGGGTGCCGACCTGTGGCGTCGCACAGAAGGGCAAGGCGACAAGGGCGGCGGAGGGCGCCTGTACCGCATGTGCCGCAACCATACGGATCACCAAGCCTGCAACTTTGCGGTGCCTGCCGAGGACGCTGCCGAGCTGTGCGTGTCGTGCCGCCAGACCCGCGTGATGCCCGACCTTTCCGAGCCTGCGAACATGGGTCGCTGGATGCAGATCGAAGCCGCCAAGCGGCGGCTGTTCTACAGCCTGGCCCGCCTGGGGCTGGAGCCCGCGCCCGGCGGCACGAGCCCGGTGTTTGAATTTTTGGCGGAGGTGCCGGGCGGCCCGCCCGTGCTGACGGGCCACAACAACGGCACCATCACTCTCAACGTGGCGGAGGCTGATGACGATGAGCGCGCGCGCCGCCGCATCGCGCTGGGTGAACCCTACCGCACGCTGATTGGCCACCTGCGCCACGAGTCCGGCCACTTCTACTGGGACCAGCTGGTGCGCGATGGCGGGCGGCTGGACGACTTTCGCCAGATGTTTGGTGACGAGCGCCAGGACTATGCAGCGGCCCTGGAGGCCCACTATGCCAAGGGCAATGAGGGCAACGACTGGGCCGACCACCATGTGAGCGCCTACGCCGCCGCCCACCCCTGGGAAGACTGGGCCGAAACCTGGGCGCACTACCTGCACATGATCGACCTGCTGGAAACCTCGGCCAGCTATGCCACCGAGGTCACCGTGCCCGGAATTTACGGCCCGCAGCGCAGCAGCGCCATCGACCCCTTTGCCAGCCCGGCGCCCGACTTTCAGTCCATGGTGCAGCACCTGGTGCCGCTGACGCTGCTGCTCAACAGCCTCACACGTAGCCTGGGGCAGCCTGACGCCTACCCGTTCGCGCTGGCGAGCGCGGTGCTGGCCAAGCTGCGCTTTGTGCACGACATGGTGCGCGAAGCCGCCTTGCGGCCGGCCCCTGTGGCCGCTTCGGCCCCCGTTCCGCTAGCCCCACCTGCTGCCAATCAAGGCATCAAAAAGAATAGCAAAACAGCCAATAAAGACCGGCGCTAGCAGGTGGTTTGGCTGAAATTTGGCGGCCATGCCGTCCGCTGGGCTTGAAAACGGCCTGGAACTTGCTTGAGGGCTTGCAGGAGATTGGCTCTCATGCAGAAGTTCGACGAGATGGTTACCCGGCTGCCCCTGGCCGGCCTGGACGGTGCGGCAGGCTGGGCGGGCAGCGATGTTCGGCCCCACTATGCGCGGTTTGCGCAATGGCTGGCGCGCCAGAGCGCCGAGTCCATGCAGGCGCGCCGCGCCGAGGCCGAGGTCATCTTCCGGCGCGTGGGTATTACCTTTGCCGTGTATGGCGCCAAGGACGAGGACGGCGCGGGCACCGAGCGGCTTATCCCCTTTGACCTGATCCCGCGCATCATCCCGCAGCAGGAATGGGCGCACATGCAGCGCGGCCTGGTGCAGCGGGTCACGGCGCTCAACCGCTTCATTCACGACGTGTACCACGGCCAGGACATCCTGCGCGCCGGCATCGTGCCGGCCGAGCAAATCCTGCGCAACGCCCAGTTCCGGCCCGAGATGGTCGGCGTTCATGTGCCGCTCGACGTCTACTCCCACATCAGCGGAATCGACATCGTGCGTGCGCCGGATGCGTCGGGCGAGGGCGTGTACTACGTGCTGGAAGACAACCTGCGCGTGCCCAGCGGCGTGAGCTACATGCTCGAAGACCGCAAGATGATGATGCGGCTGTTCCCCGAACTGTTCGCACAGCACCAGGTGTCACCGGTGGCGCACTACCCGGACCTGTTGCTGGACACCCTGCGCGCCAGCGCCCCGGCCGGTGCAGCCGACCCGACCGTGGTGGTGCTGACGCCCGGCATGTACAACAGCGCTTACTTCGAGCACGCGTTCCTCGCGCAGCAGATGGGCGTGGAGCTGGTCGAGGGGCAGGACCTCGTGGTCAAGGACCAGTTTGTGTACATGCGCACCACACGCGGGCTGCAGAGGGTGGACGTGATCTACCGCCGGGTGGATGACGATTTCCTCGACCCCGACGTTTTCCGCCCTACCTCCACCCTGGGCTGCGCGGGGCTCATGGCCGCCTACCGGGCGGGCAATGTCGCCATCTGCAACGCCGTGGGCACGGGCGTGGCCGACGACAAGTCCATCTACCCCTACGTGCCGGACATGATCCGCTTCTACCTGGGTGAGGAGCCCATCCTGCAGAACGTCCCCACCTGGATGTGTCGCAAGCCGGACGACCTGCGGTACGTGCTGGACCACCTGCACGAACTGGTGGTGAAGGAGGTGCACGGCGCGGGCGGCTACGGCATGCTGATTGGCCCCGCAGCGACCCGGGCCGAGATCGAGGCCTTTCGTGCCGCAGTCATCGCCAAGCCCGACGGCTACATCGCCCAGCCCACGCTCAGCCTCTCCAGCTGCCCCACCTATGTGGACAGCGGCATTGCACCCCGCCACATCGACCTGCGGCCCTTTGTGCTCAGCGGCCAGAAGGTGCAGATGGTGGCGGGCGGCTTGACGCGCGTGGCCCTCAAGGAGGGATCGCTGGTGGTCAATTCATCGCAGGGCGGAGGCACCAAGGACACCTGGGTGCTGGGCGATCAGCCTGCGGCAGCGCAGGCCTCGTCCTTGCCCAAGCAAACACAACGCCAAGGGAGGGAATGACCATGCTGAGCCGTACTGCCGATCCTTTGTTCTGGATGGCCCGTTACACCGAGCGGGCAGAAAAGCCCTGCGCAGCGGGGCTTTCGAAAAAATACCGCAAGCGTGTGCAACACGCTCGGGGTTCTCTGCCCTCGTCCAAGAAGGAGATCACATGCTAAGCCGCACCGCTGATCATTTGTTCTGGATGGCCCGTTACACCGAAAGGGCAGAGAACACCGCCCGGATGCTGGACGTCAACTACCAGAGCGCGTTGCTGCCCCAATCGACCGAGGTCGCCACCCTCGGCTGGCAGGGCTTGCTGTCCATCAGCGAGCTGCTGCCCGCCTACACCGCCCAGCATGGCGAGGTGACGCCCGCCAAGGTGCTCGACTTCATGGTCAAGGACCCGAGCAACCCCTCGTCCATCGTGGCCTGCCTGCAGGCCGCGCGCGAGAACGCGCGGGCGGTGCGCGGGGCGCTCAACACCGAGGCCTGGGAAATCCAGAACCAGACCTGGCTCGAAGTGAACCGCCTGATTGCGAGCGGTGCGCTGGAGCAAGACCCGGCGCGGTTCTTTGAGTGGGTGAAGTACCGCTCGCACCTGTCGCGCGGGGTGACGGTGGGCACCATGCTGCAGGACGAGGCGCTGCACTTCATGCGGCTGGGCACGTTTCTGGAGCGGGCCGACAACACGGCGCGGCTGCTGGACGTGAAGTTCCACGCGGTGCAAAGCGACTTCAGGGGCGCAGCCGCGGCGCAGGATCAAGACTACGACTTCTATCACTGGAGCGCCATCTTGCTCAGCGTGTCGGGCTTCGAGACCTACCGCAAGGTGTACCGCGACGTGATCACCCCCGAGCGTGTGGCTGAGCTGCTGATCCTGCGGGCTGACATGCCCCGCTCGCTGCACGCCTGCATGAAGGAGGTGTTGGGCAACCTCGACATGCTGGCCAGCGGCCAGTCGGCCGAGACCCAGCGGCACGCGGGGCGGCTGCTGGCGCACCTCAAATTCGCGCGCATCGATGAAATCCTGACCCATGGCCTGCACGCCTACCTCACCCAGTTCCTGGAGCGGGTGAACGACCTGGGGGCGCGGATCAGCCGGGACTTCCTGGTGCCTGCGGCGGTGTGAGGGGTGCGTCTGACGCAGTCAGTGCAGCGGCCGCAGCACTAGTGGCCGCGGCTTCGGGCACCGGCTCCACCGTCACCCCCACCTGCAGCACATGGTGGTCGCCGCCGTGTATCACACCGCGCAGCGGCGACACATCCGAAAAATCGCGGCCGATGGCCAGGGTCACGTAGTCTTCGCCTGCCGGGCGGTCGTTGGTGGGGTCCAGGTCAAACCAGGCGTTCTCGACCAGCGCGCCGCCCCTGTCATCCGCTGAAGGCGACCACACCGACACCCAGGCGTGCGAGGCATCGGCCCCCACCAGCCGGGGCTGGCCGGGTGGGGGCTCGGTCAGCAGGTAGCCGCTGACATACCGAGCCGCGAGGCCCAGGCTGCGCAGGCAGCCAATCATCACGTGGGCAAAGTCCTGGCACACGCCCCGGCGCAGCCGCAGCGATTCGAGCGCGGGCGTACCCGCGTCGGTGGCATTGGCGGTGTAGGCAAAGTCGGCATGGATGCGCGACATCAGGTGGCTGGCGGCCTGCATCAGCGGTCGGCCGGGCGCAAAGCTCTCGGTGGCATAGGCCACAAATTCGGCGTGCCGGGGGATATAGGGCGAGGCAAAGCTGAACTCGGTGGCCGCGTGGTAGGGCTGGCCGCGCCGATAGCTCAGCCGCTCGCGCACGGCCTCCCAGGGCTCGCCGGGCGGTGCGGCGGGCACGGGCAGGGTCTCCAGCAGGCTTTCGGCGCGTACCCGCAGCTGCTCGTGGGTGAAGGGCAGGCTGAAGAACGTGCGGGTGTTGCCAAACACGTCCTGCACCATGTTGCACTGGGTTGGGGCGGGGTCCACCTGGAGGCTGTGGGTCAGCACGCGCTGCACCATGCCGGTGCGCGGGCGCAAATGGGCCATGTGCTGGGCGTTTTGCACCGTGGGGGTGTAGTGGTACACCGTTTCGTGGATGACGCGCAGCTTCATGGTCAAGCTCCTACGCTGTGCCGCAACGCATCGATGGAGTGGGTGAAGTAGCGCGTGGCCAGCACATCCGACAAGCCCAACACGCCCCGCACACAGCGGCCCAGATAGTCCTCCAGCGCGGCATGGCGGCCCTCGGTATCCAGCGCGCACAGGGCTGCCAGCGACAGTTCGGACGCCTCTGGGATGCCCGTGGCAGCGGATTCGCCGGGCGTGCCCGCAGCCGCTTCGATCTTGGCAATGCGCCCGCGCAGCGTCTGCGCCACCCAGGCGAGCGAGCGGGGGTTGTCGCGGTCGATCACCAGCAGGTCCAGCAGGGCGGGCATGTCGCGCCGCTGCTGGTACTGCGCGTGGAAGGTGATGGTGCTGTCAAACAGTGCCACCATGGCCTCAAAGCCACCTTCATCGTGCACGGCGCCGGTCTGCAGGCCGCTTTCCAGTGCCGAGGCCAGAAAGCCCAGGCGCTCCAGATGGCGGCCGATGGACAGCAGGCGCCAGCCGTCGTCGCGGGTCATGCGGTCGGTCTGCTGGCCGGTCATGGCGGCGGTGTGGCCGCTCAGCACTTCCAGCTGGCGCAGCGCATCCAGTGGCGAATAGTCGCCGTCGTCTTCGGCCCCGGTGCGGGGCGCAAAAAATTCCGCTTCGGCCCGCACGATGAGGTTCCAGTGCTCTTGCGACAGGCGGTCGCGCACGGCCGATGCGGCGCCCAGAATGCCGCGCAGGTTGAAGCCCACGCTGGTCACCTGAGCGGGCTGCGTCAGCCCGGCGATCAGCGAGCGCTCGAACACGCGCCGCGCCTGCCCCGCGGCAGGCACCGTGGGCAGCACCAGCCCCTGGCTCACGCCCATCGCGCTCAGCCAGGTCAGCAGCGGCTGCGAGGTCTGGTCCTCCCCATTGAGGCATTGCAGCGTGATGCGCGCCAGGCGCGTGACGTTCTCGGTGCGTTCGGTATAGCGACCCAGCCAGAACAGGTTCTCGGCCGCGCGGCTGGTCACCTGGCGGCTGCGGTGCACCACGGCGGGCGCGGCCAGGTTGTGGGCTAGCAGCGTGGTGGTGTCCACGGGGCCATCGGTCTGCACCCATACGTCGGCACTGCTGCCGCCGCGCTGCATGGACGTGATGCCGCTGTCGCCCTGGGCCAGACGGGCCAGCCCGCCCGGCAACACGCGCCAGGAGCCCGGGCCATCACACACTGCAAACACGCGCAGCATCACCGAGCGGGGGGCGATGGGGCTGCTATTCGGCGCGGCATCCTCCGTGTCCTTCGTGCGCCAGGTGGGCATTTGCGACAGCGGCAGGTGGGCCTGCACGGTGTATTCATCGCCCTGCGCTTCGATGCGCGCAGACCACTGCATCAGGTCTTGCGCCGACAGCGCGCCGCCCAGCACGGGCACGCGCTGCGCCATGGGCCAGGTGGGGCGGATCACGCTGTGCGCGAGCTGCGGCAGCACCGCCTGCATGGCCGAGCGCTCGCCACACCACCAGGTGGGCAGCGACGGCAGGGCCAGCTCTTCGCCCAGCAGGTGGCGTGACAGCGCGGGCATGAAGCCCAGCAGCGCCGATGATTCGAGAAACGCCGAGCCCGGCGCATTGGCCACCAGCACGTTGCCCGCGCGGATGGCCTGTAGCAAGCCGGGCACGCCCAGGCGCGAGTCGCTGCGCAGCTCCAGCGGGTCCAGAAACTCGTCGTCCAGGCGCTTCAATATGCCATGCACCGGCTGCAGGCCGTGCAGTGTCTTGAGGTACAGGCGTGCATCGCGCACCGTGAGGTCGTTGCCCTCCACCAGCGTGAGGCCCAGATAGCGCGCCAGGTAGGCGTGCTCAAAGTAGGTTTCGTTGTACGGGCCGGGCGTGAGCAGCACGATGCGCGCATCCGCCCCCGCAGGGCTCATCTGCCGCAGCCCGTCGAGCAACGCGCGGTAGGTGGCGGCCAGGCGCTGCACATGCATCTGGCTGAACGCCTCGGGGAACAGGCGCGAGATGAGCAGCCGGTTCTCCAGCAAATACCCCAGGCCCGAGGGCGCTTGCGTGCGTTGTGTGACCACCCACCAGTCGCCCTGCGCATCGCGCGCCATGTCGAACGCCGCGATGTGCAAATGGGTGCCGCCCACGGGCTGCACGCCATGCATGGCGCGCAGGTAGCCCGGGTGCCCCTGCACCAGGGCGCTTGGCAGCAGGCCGCTGCGCAGCAGCTCCTGCGGGCCATACACGTCAGCCATCACGCGGTTGAGCAGGCGCGCGCGCTGCAACACGCCGCGCTCGATGTGCGCCCAGTCGCCCTGCGAGAGGATCAGCGGGAACAGGTCCACCGACCAGGGCCGCTGCGGGCCGTCGGCGTCGGCATAGACGTTGTAGGTGATGCCGTTGTCGCGCACCTGCCGCTGCAGGCTCTGCATGCGCCGGTCCAGATCCTGAAAACCTTCTGGACCTAATTGATCAAAGAATTGGGCCCAGGCGCTAGTGATATTTGGGTTGGTTGCTATTGATTTAGGAGCTGATGCTGCGGTGGCCGTGCTGGAGTCGTCCGGCACACGGGCACCCCGCAACTCGTCAAAATGCCCGGCCGCCGCAGCAGGCGCCAGCGCAGCCGCCCATTGGGCCGCGCTGTCGGAAGGGTCGGGAGGGGGAAGGCTGTCGTTAAGATGGTTCACTGCGCTCGATTTTCGGGCATTTGGTCTCCGGCACTCTGCGGGTTACCCACAGCCTGCAAAGCCAGCGCGGCCCCGACCCGTGGACGCCGTGGAACTGGCTTTGCCAGGCCACTGGCGTCGTCCCCCTTGGGGGAAGGCGCGCAGCGACTCAGGGGGGCTTTCCTACGGCCGCATCTTGCGCCGCAGATCCAGCGTGAACGGAAACTCCCGGCTGCCCGGCAGCTCAATCGTCGCAGGCGGCACAGCCAGCCGCCCCGGCGTGTGGCCCATGCGCGAGAAGCGCGCCAGGCGGCGGCTTTCGGCCTCGTAGGCGTTGACCGGGAAGGTGTCGTAGTTGCGCCCGCCCGGGTGCGCCACGTGGTACTGGCAGCCGCCCAGCGAGCGGTTCATCCAGGTGTCCACGATGTCGAACGTGAGCGGCGCATGCGCGCCAATGGTCGGGTGCAGGGCCGAAGGCGGGTTCCAGGCCTTGTAGCGCACGCCTGCCACAAATTCGCCGGTCGTGCCCGTGCTCTGCAGCGGCAGCGGTTGGCCGTTGACGGTGACCACATGGCGGCTTTCGTTCATGCCCGTCACGCGCACCTCGATGCGCTCCAGCGACGAGTCCACGTAGCGCACCGTGCCACCGGCAGAGCCTTCCTCGCCCATCACATGCCAGGGCTCCAGCGCGTTGCGCAGGGTCAGCTCCACGCCCATCGATTGGACAGTGCCGACCATGGGGAAGCGGAACTCGAACTGCGGCGCAAACCAGGCGGGGTCGAACGCGTAGCCTGCGGCGTTCATCTCGGCCACCACGTCGTGCATGTCCTGCTGGATGAAGGTGGGCAGCATCCAGCGGTCGTGCAACTCAGTGCCCCAGCGGGCGGCGGGGGCGCGGTAGGGCGCCTTCCAGAAGCGGGCGATCAAGGCGCGCAGCAGCAACTGCTGCACTACGCTCATGTGGGCATGGGGCGGCATCTCGAACGCGCGCAGCTCCAGCAGGCCCAGGCGGCCGGTGCTGCTGTCAGGCGAGAACATCTTGTCGATGCTGAACTCGCTGCGGTGCGTGTTGCCGGTCACGTCCACCAGGATGTTGCGCAGCGTGCGGTCCACCAGCCAGGGCGGCATGTCCTGGCCGTAGATCGCGCGGTTGGCCTCGATCTCGCGCAGGGCGATTTCCAGTTCGTACAGCTGGTCGTTGCGCGCCTCGTCCACACGCGGCGACTGGCTGGTGGGGCCGATGAACAGGCCGCTGAACAAATAGCTCAGGCTCGGGTGGTTGTGCCAGTACAGCAGCAGGCTGGCCAGCAGTTCGGGCTTGCGCAAGAAGGGCGAGTCGGCCGGTGTGGCGCCGCCCATCACAAAGTGGTTGCCGCCGCCGGTGCCGGTGTGGCGCCCGTCGGTCATGAACTTCTCGGCCGACAGACGGGTCTCCCACGCGGCCTGGTACAGAAACTCGGTGTGCTGCACCAGCTCCTTCCAGTGGCTGGCGGGGTGGATGTTCACCTCGATCACGCCGGGGTCGGGCGTCACGGCCAGCACCTTCAGGCGTGCGTCGCGCGGCGGCGGGTAGCCTTCCAGCACGATCTTCATGCCCAGCTCTTCGGCCGTGGCCTCGATGGCGGCTAGCAGGTCCAGGTAGTCGTCCAGGCGCGCCAGTGGGGGCATGAAGACGTACAAAACGCCGTACTTCTCGCCCACCTTCTCGGCCTTGGGACCGCTGGCGCGGCGCGGGTCGCGCACCTCCACACACAGGGCGGTGCGCGACAGGCCTGCGGCCGACTGGAACTTGCCCGGGGGCTGCGTGCCCGCATGCGGGTCGGGCTGTCCGGCCTGGCGTGCGTGGTCGCCACCTGCGGTGCCTTGCGTCATGCGGCGTGCTTCGCCCGGCGCGATGGCACCCACCAGGTAGGGCAGGTCGCGGTCGCCGGTGACCGGGCCCGCTGGACTGGAATACCGCGCCCGCAGCGTGGTCGCAGCGGGCAGCGGGCCTTGGGGTGCGGTCGGGTCTTGCGGGATCAGGTGCTCGGTGTCCGACGCCTTCACCCAGGGCAGGGCGTCCAGCGGCAGGCGGTAGCCCATGGGCGAATCGCCGGGGATGAGCAGCATCCGGTCGTCGCGGAAGAACCATGGACCGGTGCTCCACACGCTGCCTGCCAGCGTGCCGGTGCCCACACCCGCCTGCAGCGGCAGCACATAGCCCACCACGCTGTCGAGCTTTTGCTCGAACACGCGGCGCAGGCGGGCGCGCTCCAGCTCGTCGTCCAGGCGCGCGTCGAACGGGTCCACATTGATGGGCAGGCGCCGCTCCCGCCACAGGTAATAGAAGGTGTCTTCGTAACCCGGCTGAATGTAGCGGTCGGTGATGCCCAGCTTGCGCGTGAGGTGGCGCACAAAACGTTCAGCGTCGGCGCTGGTGTAGTGCGAGGGATCACGCTCGTCGGCAAACAACGCAGGGTTCTGCCACGCGGGCTGGCCGTCGGCGCGCCAGCAGATGGACAGCGCCCAGCGCGGCAACTGCTCGCCGGGGTACCACTTGCCTTGGCCAAAGTGCAGAAACCCACCCTGGCCGTATTCGGCACGCAGCTTGTGCGTGAGTTCGGTGGCAAAGCCGCGCTTGGTGGGGCCCAGGGCATCGGTGTTCCACTCCGGCGCGTCGCGGTCGCTCACAGCCACAAAGGTGGGCTCACCGCCCATCGTCAGCCGCACGTCGCCCGCCACCAGGTCGGCGTCCACCTGCTCGCCCAGGGCCAGCACGGCCTGCCACTGGTCTTCGGTGTAGGGCTTGGTCACGCGGGGCGATTCGTAGATGCGCGTCACGCGCATTTCGTGGCTGAAGTCCACCTCGGCCTTGTCCACGCCGCCTTCAATCGGCGCGGCCCCGGAGGGTTGGGGTGTGCAGGCCAGCGGAATGTGGCCCTCGCCCGCCATCAGGCCGCTGGTGGCATCCAGGCCAATCCAGCCCGCGCCGGGCAGGTAGACCTCGCACCAGGCGTGCAGGTCGGTGAAGTCGTGGTCGGTGCCACTGGGGCCGTCCAGCGCCTTCACATCGGGGGTCAGCTGGATCAGGTAGCCCGACACAAACCGCGCCGCCAGCCCCAGGTGGCGCAGCAGCTGCACCAGCAGCCAGCCCGAGTCGCGGCACGAGCCGCTGGCCTTTTGCAGCGTCTCCTCGGGCGTCTGCACGCCGGGCTCCAGGCGGATCAGGTAGCGGATGTCTTGCGACACCTGCTGGTTCAGCTTGACCAGAAAGTCCACTGTGCGCCGTTTGCTGCGGTCGATCTTGTCCAGGTACGCCTGCACCAGCGGCGTCATCGGCTCGGTGGCCAGGTAGGGCGCCAGCTCCTGCTGCACATCGCTGCTGTACTTGAAGGGGATGTGCTCGGCCTCGGGCTCCAGGAAGAAGTCGAAGGGGTTGTACACCGCCATCTCCACCACCAGGTCCACCGTGACCTTGAACTCGCGCGTCTTCTCCGGGAAGACGAGCCGTGCCTGGTAATTGGCAAACGGATCCTGCTGCCAGTTGATGAAGTGCTGCGCGGGCTCGACCTTGAGCGAGTACGAAATCACATTGCTGCGGCAATGGGGCGCAGGCCGCAATCGGATCGTCTGCGGCCCGAGGCCGACCAGCCGGTCGTATTGGTAATGCGTGACGTGGTGGAGCGCGGCGTGGATGGGCATATGCAGGCCATGCTAGCAAGTCCCGAGCCATCGCGGGCAACTATTCCGGGGGCGGTGACAAGCGGCCATCGGCTGTTCACAATGTGCGGTCCGTGCCCCGCTGCTGGGGCTGTCTGCATGCTTCTCATCGCGCACCAACTTGGTGATGCCTCTTTTCATCCATGTCCCACTCCCCCCAACTTCTGCTCCTGCCCGGTCTGGCCGCCGATGAACGCATGTGGCGCGGCGTGCTGCCGCTGCTGCCCGCCGCGCTGCGCCCCGAGGTCGCCACCGCCCACCAGGATGTGAACCTGCATCGCATCGAGGACTTTGCCGCACGGCTGCTGGCACAGCACGCGGGGCCGCTGGTGCTGGCCGGTGCGTCGATGGGCGGCATGATCGCCATGGAGGCCGCGCGCCAGGCGCCGCAGCGGGTTGCGGGGCTGGCCTTGCTGGGCACCACCGCGCGACCCGAGACACCCGACATGCGCGCCCTGCGCGAAGGCGCCATCGAACTGTTTGAACAGGGCCGGGTGCGCGAGGTCATCGAGCCCAACGTGGCCCTGGCCTTCCATCCCGTGAACGCCGCCAAGGCGGAGCTGGTGCAGGCCTATCTGGACTTTGTGCTGGACGCGGGCCCCGACCACCTGGTGCGCCAGAACCGTGCCGTGATCCACCGCCCCGATGCGCGCTTGCACCTGCCGCAGATGGCTTGCCCCGTGCTGGTGGTGTGCGGCGCGGCCGACCAGCTCACGCCGCCCGAATGTTCTGCAGAGATTGCTGCGCTGGTGCCCGGCGCCGAGCACCACCTGCTGCCGGACAGCGGCCACATGTTGACCATGGAGCAGCCCGAGGTGGTGACCCGCTTGCTGGTGCAGTGGCTGGCCCGCAACGGGTGGATTGACGTGATTTGAAGCGTTTTTGGCTGGAAGCGCTAGTGGAATTTGCCTGAGCAGCTATGAAAATGGTAGCTAATCAAAACTCCAGGTTGTCAATCAACCGCGTGCTGCCCAGCCGTGCCGCACCCAGCGCTACCAGCGTGCCTGCAACATCGTCGGCCGTGGCGGGCAGCAGGTCTGCCCGGCGGCGTACCGTGAGGTAGTCGGGCGCCCAGCCCCGCGCGCGCAGCGCGTCTTGCGCCTGGGCCTCCAGCGCGCTGCGGTCGCTGGCGTCCAGCCACTGCTGCGCCAGCCGCTTCAGGGCCTGCGACAGGGCCACGGCCTCCTGGCGTTCTTCCAGGCTGAGGTAGCCGTTGCGCGAACTCAGCGCCAGCCCATCGGCCGCGCGGCAGGTCTCGCACGCCACGATCTCGATGGGCAGCGCAAACTGCCGCACCATGTGGCGGATCACCATGAGCTGCTGGTAGTCCTTCTTGCCAAACACGGCCACGCCACCGGTGGCGCCCAGCACGCAGGCAAACAGCTTCATCACCACCGTGCTCACACCCACAAAAAAGCCGGGGCGAAAGTGCCCTTCCAGCATGTCGGCGAGTTGTGGGTCGGGGTGCACCTTGAAGGTCTGGGGCTCGGGGTAGAGGTCGGTCTCGCGCGGGGCAAACAGCACATCGCAACCAGCGGCCTGCAGTTTTGCGCAGTCGGCCTCCCAGGTGCGCGGGTAGCTGTCGAAGTCCTCGTGCGGCAGAAACTGCAGGCGGTTCACAAAGATGCTGGCTACGGTCACATCGCCCAGGGGTTGGGCCTGGCGCACCAGGGCAATGTGCCCCTCATGCAGATTGCCCATGGTGGGCACAAAAGCCGGGCGGCGGTAGGGGGCCAGGGCCTGGCGCAGGTCGGCAATGGAGCGGGCAATCAGCATGGGGTGGGAGGGGTCAGAGAGATAGGAAAAAGGCTCACCAGGCGTGCACAGCGTTGTCCGGGAAACGCCCTTGCTTCACGGCCTGCACATAGGCCTCCATGGCGCGGCGCACGCTGCCCGCGTCCTGCATGAAGTTGTGGACAAACTTCGGCATCTTCCCGAGGTTCATGCCCAGCATGTCGTGCAACACCAGCACCTGCCCGGCGGTGCCGTTGCCTGCGCCGATGCCGATGGTGTGGCAGTGCGGCAGCTCGGCCGTCAGGTCGGCGGCCAGCGCAGCGGGCACCATCTCCAGCACCAGCATGGCGGCGCCTGCGTCCTGCAGTTCGTGCGCCTCTTTGCGCAGCGTGCGGGCGGCATCGTCGGTCTTCCCCTGCACACGGTAGCCGCCCAGGGCATGTACCGTCTGCGGCGTGAGGCCCAGGTGGGCGCACACCGGCACGCCGCGCTGCACCAGGAATTCCACCGTGGGCGCCGTCCAGCCGCCACCTTCGAGCTTGACCATGTGCGCCCCCGCCTGCATCAGCGCACAGGCGCTGCGCAGGGCCTGTTCGCGGCTTTCGGCATACGTGCCATAGGGCAGGTCGGCCACCAGCCAGGCCGTGCCCTGCACGCGGTGCAGGCCGCGCGCCACGCTGGCCGTGTGGTAGGCCATGGTGTCCAGCGTCACTCCCACCGTGCTCGGCAGGCCCTGGCACACCATGCCCAACGAGTCGCCCACCAAAATGCATTCCACCCCCGCCGCATCGGCCACGGCGGCAAAGGTGGCGTCGTAGGCGGTGAGCATGGTGATCTTCTCGCCCGCTGCGCGCATTTGCGCCAGGCGCGGCAGGCTCACGGGGCGGCGCTGGGGCAGGGGCGATGCAGGCGGCAGCGTGCCGTAGGGCGTGGCGGAAACAGGGCTGGTGGCGGTCATGGAGCGCGGTGGTGCCAAAAAATTGCCGCGAGTCTATGCGACCAATACTGGGTGTACTTATTGGTTTCCTGCGCGGGCAGGGCGGGCCTGCGCTGGCACAGTGGCCTTTGCGTTCCCGGTATGCTCGCGGCCCATGACAGCAGCGTTACCCCCCGCGAAAAGCACCATGAGAGACAACGACGAAGTGAAAGCCCTGGCCCAGGCCGATGTGGCCCGCGCCCTGGCCGAAGACGTGGGCACTGGCGACCTCACCGCCGGCCTGATCGACCCCGCCCGCCGTGCTCGCGCGCGCATCCTGGCGCGCGAAGCCGCCGTGATCTGCGGCGCCCCTTGGGCTGAAGCGGCCTTGCGCGCCCTCGACCCCACGGTGCAGATCACCTGGCATGTGGCCGAAGGCCAGCGCTGCGCCCCCGACCAGGTGGTGCTGGAGCTGGAAGGCCAGGCCCGCGCACTGCTGAGCGCCGAGCGCACGGCACTCAACTTCCTGCAACTGCTGTCGGCCGTGGCCACCAAGACCCGCACCTATGTGGACGTGGTGGCTGGCACCCGCGCCCACATTGTGGACACGCGCAAGACCATTCCCGGCCTGCGCCTGGCGCAGAAATACGCCGTGCGCGTGGGCGGCGGCACCAACCACCGCATTGGCCTGCACGATGCGGTGTTGATCAAAGAGAACCACATTGCAGCCGCCGGTGGCGTGACGGCGGTGCTGCGCGCCGCACAGGCCGTGGCCGCGCAGGCGACCTTCATCGAGATCGAAGTCGAAACCCTGGAGCAGCTGACCGAGGCGCTGAATGCGGGTGCCAAGATGGTGTTGCTGGACAACATGCCGCTGCCCATGCTGCGCGAGGCGGTGCGCATCAATGCGGGCCGCGCGATTCTGGAAATATCGGGCGGTGTCACGCTCGAAGGCTTGCGCGAACTGGCCGAGACCGGCGTGGACCGCATCTCCATCGGCACGCTGACCATAGACGTGAAGGCCACCGACTTTTCGATGCGCCTGCAGGAGCTGGCATGAGCACCGCAACCCTGAACCGCATCGACGTCGAATACGAGCAGCCCGACGAGGCGACATCGGGCGCCGTCTGTTCCACCAAACACGCCTGGGCGCGCGTGCCGCCCGAGCCGTCGCAGGCAGAACGCGCCGCGCTCAAAGACAAGATCCGCCGTCTGCTCAAGGAAAAAAATGCGGTGATGGTGTCGCACTACTACGTGCACCCGGACCTGCAGGACCTGGCCGAGGAAACCGGCGGCCTAGTGAGCGATTCGCTGGAAATGGCCCGCTTTGGCCGTGACCATGCCGCGCGGACCTTGGTGGTGAGTGGCGTGCGCTTCATGGGCGAAACGGCCAAGATCCTGAGCCCGGAAAAGACGGTGCTCATGCCCGACCTGGACGCCACCTGCTCGCTCGACCTGGGCTGCCCCATCGACGAATTCAGCGCGTTTTGCGACCAGCACCCCGACCGCACCGTTGTCGTCTACGCCAATACTAGCGCAGCCGTGAAGGCGCGCGCTGACTGGCTGGTGACATCGAGCTGCGCGCTCGACATCGTGAGTGCCCTCAAGGCTGCGGGTCAAAAGATTCTGTGGGCCCCCGACCGCCACCTGGGCGCCTACATCCAGCGCGAAACGGGCGCCGACATGGTGTTCTGGAATGGCGCCTGCATCGTGCACGACGAGTTCAAGGCGCTGGAGCTGGAGCTGCTGAAAAAGCAGTACCCACAGGCCAAAGTGCTGGTCCACCCCGAAAGCCCCGCCGACGTGGTGGCCCTGGCCGACGCTGTGGGTTCCACCAGCGCCATACTGAAAGCCGCGCGTGAGATGGATGCCACCGAGTTCATCGTGGCCACCGACAACGGCATGATGCACAAGCTGCGCACGCTCAATCCCAGCAAGACCTTTTACGAAGCCCCCACGGCGGGCAACAGCGCCACCTGTAAGAGCTGCGCGCACTGCCCCTGGATGGCAATGAACGGCCTGGCCGATGTGGCGCGCGTGCTGGAGACCGGTGCGAACGCCGTGCATGTGAACCCTGCGCTGATCCCGCGTGCGCGCCAGCCGATCGACCGCATGCTGGCCTTCACGGCGGCGCTCAAGAACGGTCAGCCCACCGGCGCACTGGTGCCCCACCTGGGCGCTGCCTGAAAGCGCACGACGTGTTGATGTTCGCTCATTTTTTGATAGCTATAGGCGCATGATCCGCTAGCGCCTCCGCCTGCTTTGACCCATAGTTGCCACATTGACTTCACCCAGCCGCTGACTGCGGGCGCCACGCGCCTGCGCCACCGGTTTGAGGCACCGCGCGAGGTGCTGGTGGCCCACGCACTGCACGAGGTACGCAGTGTGCTCGACGCCGTGTTCGCCGCCGCCCAGCAGGGCCGCTGGTGCGTGGGCCATGTGCGCTACGAGGCCGCGCCGGCCTTTGATGCCGCATTGCAGACCCACGCGGCCGACGGCCCGCTGGCCTGGTTTGCGGTGTACGACGCGCCCCAGCCCGGGGCAGACGACGCGGCGGATGCGGCGGCAGCAGCAACCCCTGCGCAGGTGGTGTGGGACGACAGCCCCGAGCGCGAGGAATTTGACGCCGCACTGGCGCAGATCCAGCAGGCCATCGCGGCGGGCGAGCTGTACCAGGTCAACTACACCGCGCCCTTTCGCGGCACGCTGCAGGGCTCGCCGCAGGCCCTGTTTGCTGCACTGTTGCGCGCGCAGCCCGGGGGCTATGCCGCTTACCTGCAGGCGGGTGACGAGCAAGTGCTGTCGGTGTCGCCCGAGCTGTTTTTTGACTGGCAGGACGCGCCGGAAGGCGGCACCCTGCTGGCCCGCCCCATGAAGGGCACGGCCCCGCGCGGCGCCACTCCCGAACAGGACGCGCAGCAGGCCGAGCACCTGCGCACGGCACCCAAGGAGCGTGCCGAGAACGTGATGATCGTGGACCTGCTGCGCAACGACATGTCGCGCATTGCGCTGCCGCACAGTGTGCAGGTGCCTGCGCTGTTTGCCACGCAGGCCTTGCCCACGGTGTGGCAGATGACGTCGGACGTGACGGCGCGCACGCGGCCCGGCACCACGCTGACGGATGTGTTTACGGCGCTGTTCCCTTGCGGCTCCGTCACGGGGGCGCCCAAGGTGCGCGCCATGCAGATGATCCGCGCGCTGGAGCCCGCGCCACGCGGCGTCTATTGCGGCGCGGTAGGCGTGGTGCGGCCGTGCGGCGCAGCGGGGCCGGACGGCCTGCACCCGGTGGCGGCTACCTTTAACGTGCCCATCCGCACCGTGGTGCTGCGCGGCGTGGGTACGGGTGCGGGTTCGGGTGCGGATGCCTCCCCCGTCGTTGCCGAGGCCACCTGCGGCATTGGCAGCGGCATCACCTCCGGTGCCGAGGCGGGCGCCGAATGGGCCGAGTGGCACCACAAGCGCGCCTTTGTCGAGCGGGCCAGCGCTCCGTTCGAGGTGCTCGAAACCCTGGGCCTGCACCACGGCAAGTTCGTGCACGCCGACCAGCATGTGCGCCGCATGGGCGAGGCGGCTGCGCATTTCGGCTTTGTGTTCAACGCCCATGCGGTGCGCCAGGAGCTGCAGATTGCCGCCCTGCAACACCGCGATGGCGACTGGCGGGTGCGCCTGCTGCTGGCGGCGGACGGTAGCGCACGCGCCGAGGCCTTTGCGCTGCAGACCACGGCAGTGCCTGTGCGCCTGCAACTGGCGCCGCGCCCCTTTGCGGCCGCACACAGCGAGTTTGTGCGCTACAAGACCACGCGGCGCGCGCACTACGCGGCGTTTGCACCCACCCCCCCCGGCGTGTTCGACACGGTGCTGTGGAACGAGGCGGGCGAGATCACCGAAGGCACCTTCGGCAACATCGCCGCGCTCGTCGATGGGCGCTGGGTGACGCCGCCCCTGTCCTGCGGCCTGCTGCCCGGCGTGGGCCGCGCCGTGGCGCTGCAGGACGGTCACGTGGTGGAGGCCGTGCTGTGCGTGGCCGACATCCCCCGCGTGCAAGGCTGGGCGTTCATCAACAGCCTGCGCGGCTGGCTGGACGCCACGCTGGACGCGTAGCGAGCCCTTTTCCCGCTATCTCCCTGTTGGCAAGCAGGTGCCCACGGCGCCTGGCGGCCGTGGCCTTGGCCGCTCAGCGCACCGCATAAGACGCGTGCGGCGTTGCCCTAGCTAGGCAGTCGTCCAGGCGGCGGGACGGCCGTTCCAACGCGCATCCGATGCATCAGGATGTGACGCTCCTTGTCCGGTCTGTGGGCGCCTGCCATGTTGCCCGCTCGGTGTGACAGCTGCGCCTTGCGAGGCCTGTTGCTGGGGCTGGGCAGATGCGCCCCTTGCATCCCGCTACCTCCTGTGCGCTTGCTTACACCGCATGGCGCCCGGCCCACAGGCCTATAGGACACGGCCTACAAAACGCGCTGCGGGGTCCCACGAACATGAGCCCACACAAGACGTCTTTCAGTGCTTTGTGTGCAACCTTTGTTCAACCCTTTCGACAGGAGCCACCATGTCTCAACACAACCCGCAGAACCAGCACAACACCCCTTCGTCTCAGCGCCAGTCGCCCGCCGGGCAGCAGCAGGCCGAGCAGAGCGCGGGCAAAAACACCAACCGCCAGCAAGGTGCCCGCAACGACACGGACACGCATGCGCAAGGCCGCGACCAGAAGCAGCAAGGCAGCCGCGATTCGCACAAGAGCCAGCCGTGAAACCGGGCAGGCCGCAACAGCATGATGCCAGCCGCGCCTTTCCATCCCCATTCACTTTCAAATTTTGATATTCCCATTGACCGCAAGGAGAACACCATGGGCTACCGAGACAGCGACGACAGCAACTTTTCCCGCCATGGCATGGGCCGCGATGCCGACGACATGCGCTTTAAGGATGTCCTGAACAACTCGGACTCATAAGTGCTACAGGGTCGATGTTTTTC
>ERZ778025.1029-NODE-1029-length-26399-cov-4.209611_pt1 | contig 26399 bp, 29 predicted proteins | sample MGYA00375755_ERZ778025 | MGnify/ENA primary metagenome ERZ778025 (study PRJEB29350, sample SAMN05389825) | bioreactor metagenome | isolation source: Thiocyanate bioreactor | place: South Africa: University of Cape Town | collected 2014-03-17 ... | reverse complement strand
GGTGAAGATGGGGCGATAATCACCGCCAGCGGCGGTGCAGCCAGAGCCACTGTTCGGGGTGCTCGCGCACCCAGCCTTCGATCACCGATGTGATCGCCTGTGTGGTGCCCTGAATATCGATCTTGCCGTTTACATCGCGCACCGGCTTGATCTCGTCCGAAATCTCGCCGCGGAAACGGCGATTTGACAGGCGAACGACGCGGACGCCATAGATCGGCACATCGACCTGTCGCGCCAGACGCGCGAGCAGGGGATTGGCCTTCGTGGTCCGGCCGAAGAATGTCACGTCGACGCCGCGGTGGAAGTATTGATCGACCAGCATGCCGACATGGGTGCCGGCTTCGAGCGCGTGGGCGAGCTTGACCGGCGCATCATGCGTGGTCGGGATCAGCGTTCCCATATTGACCGCGCGGATCTGCTGGATCGCGCGATCGACGGCCGCGAGGTTCGGACGCCGAAACAGTGCGGCGGACTCCACGCCGAACACCGGCCCGGCGAGCGCGGGCAATTCCCAGTTGGCGAGATGGCTTGCGAAGATCAATGCGCCTTTGCCGTCGTCACGCAGCCGTTCGAATTTCTCTGTCGTGCCGGGCGCAACTTCGATGCGTCCGGATTCGGTATTGTCGGGATGCAGATCCCAAATGTGATCGAGGTGAGCGAATTCCGCCGCGACGCGGCCGAGATTGTCCCACACGCCCATGAGGATCCGGTCGATCTCCTCGGGCGTCTTCTCGGGAAACGCTGCGGTGAGATTGGCCCGGCCGATCTTATGCTCGCGCAGCAGCGGGCCGATTGTCTTGATGATCGATGCGAAAACGTCGGCAGTCTTGTCCGGATCGAAATAGCGTGTCGCCCGCAACACGCCGACCGCAGTCGCGCCGATGACGGCGTCACTCGCGGGCTTGATCGTGTCGCGGATCGCAGCCCTGGCGCGGAGGAACTGGCGGCGCATCAGAAGGTGACGATGATCTTGCCGAAGACCTGTCGGCTTTCCATGCGCGTGAGCGCCGAAGCGACATTGTCGATCGGAACTTCGGTATCGATGACGGGCTTCATGCCGGCAGCCATCTTGTCGAGGCTTTCGGCAATGTTCTTCATGGTCGCGCCGAACGATCCGAAGATGCGGTACTGCTGCTGGAACAGTTGCATCAGGTTGATCGTCGTCGTCGGTCCGGAAGTCGAGCCGCAGGTCACAAGCCGTCCGCCGCGCTTCAGGCTGAGCAGCGAGCCGTTGAACGTGTCCGCGCCGACGTGTTCGAACACGACATCGACGCCTTTTTTCCTGGTGATCTTGCGCGTCTCGCCCTCGAAGCGGTCCTTGCGATAATTGATGACGTGATCCGCGCCGAGCTTCTTCACGCCCTCGATCTTGGAATCATCGCCGACGGTGGTGATGACTGTACAGCCGATGGCCTTGGCCATCATGATCGCAACGGTGCCGATGCCGGAGCCGCCGGCATGCACGAGTACGGACTCGCCGGGCTGCAGCTTGGCGTTGTCGAATAGCATGTGCTGAACGGTGGAGAATGCGATCGGTGCGCAGGCTGCATCGCGATCCGACACGCCGTCCGGCACCGGAATGACCAGCCGTTCGTTGAGGTTCATCAATTCGCGCGCGAAACCGTCGACATGGAAGCCGAGGATACCGGCCACGTTCTCACAGAGGTTGTCGCGGCCTTCCTGGCAGGCCTTGCAGGTGCCGCAGGTCAGCGCGCCGTACATCACGACCTTCTGGCCCGGCTTGAAGCGGGTTACCCCGCTGCCGAGCGATACGATCTCACCGGAGGCCTCGGCACCCACCACCAGCGGCAGCTTGCGCTTGGCGAAGGCCATGCCGCGATAACCCCAGACGTCGATGTGGTTGAGGGCGACGGCCTTGACGCGGATCTGCACTTCGCCAGCGCCGGGCGGCGAGGGCGGCGGAGCATCCGCAACCACGAGCTGGCGGTCGGCAACAAGGGTAAGCGCGCGCATGAAAGCGTCCTGAAAGGCTCAAATTGCTTATAGATTTGAACGTGGGTATCGCCGGTTCGGCCAGTGGCGTCAACCGTTAGTGAGTGTTCACTTTCCAGAATTCGCGAACCCTGTGCGGCCCGTTAAACGGGCTCGCGAGTCAGGATCAGGGACGCATTCTGGCCGCCGAACCCGAAGGAGTTCGACATCACCGCGGCGACGCGCGCGTCGCGGGCCTTATTGGGGACCACGTCGAACGGGATCGCCGGATCGGGAACATCATAGTTGATGGTTGGTGGAATGCGCTGATGCTCAAGCGTGAGCAGCGAGAACACGGCTTCCACGGCGCCCGCCGCTGACAGGGTATGCCCCACCATCGACTTGTTGGACGAGACCGGAATCTGCTGCGCACGCTCGCCGAACACCGACGAGATGCCGGTATATTCCATCTTGTCGTTCTCGGGTGTGCCGGTGCCGTGAGCGTTGATGTAATCGATCTGGTCGGTGCTCATGCCGGCATCGGACAGCGCGTTCTTCACGCAGCCGATGATAGGCTTGCCGTCGGGGCTCGAGCGGGTGCGGTGGAAGGAATCGGCGAGTTCACCGCAGCCTGCGACGACGCCGAGCACCTTCGCGCCGCGCGCGGTGGCGGATTCGAGACTTTCGAGAACCAGCGCTCCGGCGCCTTCCGCCATGACAAAGCCGTCGCGGTTCTTCGAGAACGGACGCACCGCCGCTTGCGGCGGATCGTTGTTGGTGGACAGCGCAGAGAGCAGGGAGAAGCGGATCAGCGCTTCGGCATTGACCGAACCGTCGGTCGCAACGCACAGCGCCGCATCGGTCTCGCCGCGGCGGATGGCTTCGACGCCGAGCTGGATCGCGGTCGCCCCGGAAGCGCACGCCGTCGAGAGCGAAATCGGAGAACCCTTGGTGCCGAAAGTCTCGGTGAGGTGATCGGCGACGGAGCCGAACAGAAAGCGGCGATGCAGGCCGGTAAAGTGGCCGCTGCCGCTGGCTTTCAGCAGCGCATCATAATCGATGCCGGATGTCAGCCCCGTGGCGCGGGCGAGTTCGTTGCGCGGCTCCCATTCGAGTTCGATGGGCGCAACTGCGAGAAACAACGGGCCGGGGAAGTCGCCCTTGCTGCCGATGCCTGACTGCGCAACGGCTTCCTCGACGGCGACGTCAGCCAGCCGTTCGGAGAGCACAGTCGACGAGAACGGTTCGACCGGAATGAAGTCGATGGTGCCCGCCATGGTCGTCTTGAGACCATCGGTCGGAAAGCGCGTGATGGTCCGGATGCCGGATTCGCCTGCGGTCAGCTTGGTCCAGTTGTCGGTCTTGCCTGCGCCGAGGGACGTCACGACACCCATGCCGGTGACAACGACGATCGGCCGTCCGAATTTGTCGCGAGTCGCTGTCATCGTGTTTTCCCCGCTTAAACCGCTTCGACCAACGCCATGCCTTCGCCGCGCCAGTGACCGGCCCCGACCACCACAATCTGGGATGGCGGTTTCGCCATTTCAATCTCGACGCCAGTTTTATCGTTCGGCGGGAAGAGGGCTCCGCGGGAAATCGACAGGGCTGCCAGCGCGAGGCCGAAGGGTGTGCCGCTCGCGCGCACGGGAAGATCGCGATGCTTCTCAATGAAAGCGCGTTCTTCGCCGGTGACGGGCGCTGCACCGGTTGTTCCGGTGATGATCGCTGCATTCGGGCCGACCGGTCCGAGCTTCGACCAGAGACCATCGAGAGACGTGGTCACGTCGCCCGCGGCCTTGCGCCGCGCATGGTCGGCCACGACCCTGGAAAGTTTCGCGTAAGGCTTCGCGCCGCGCGCCTGCGCATGCTCCTTGGATTCGATCACAAGAAACACGCCGCCCGCGCCGAGCGCAAAGCCGTTGTCACGCTCCCACACCGGTGCAAACTTGTTCTTCAGATTGAAATTGCCGAACTCATAGAGCATCAGCATTTCCTTGCGCTCGCTGTTCTGCGCGGCGCCGACCAGTGCGATGTCGCTTTGTCCGGCGGCAATGCGCGCCAGCGCGATGCGCGCGGCATCAACGCCCGCGGCTTCCTCGCCCATGAAGGTGCGGGATGAGCCGGTGACGCCATGCACGATCGACACATTGCCCGCGAGCAGATTGGAAAGCTGCGCCAGAAACAGGGTGGGGCGCAGATCGTTCATCAGCCGTTCGTTCAGCAGCGCAGGCGCGGCATTGCCCTGGATGCTGGCATTGATGACGGCCGAGTCGACGGCGAGATCGCGTTCGCCGCCACCTGCGGCAACGATCATGTCGGTGCGGGAGAGAATGTCGGAGTTGCCCTTGATGCCTGCGGAGTCGAGCGCGAGCCCCGCGGCATAGGTGCCGATGCGCTGCCAGGCTTCCATCTGGCGCTGGTCGCCCTTCTTTGGGATCTGCGCGTCGAAGGTCAGCTTGGTCATCGGATGAACGACGTGAGGCGCGAACGTCGTTTCATCGACGTTGACCGTCTTGCTGTTCAACGCATCCCAATGCGAATCGAGACCTTCGCCGAGCGAAGTGGCGAGGCCGATGCCGGTGATCCAGGCTTCGCGGCCGATCGAGGAAGGATGTTCAGCCGAGGTATCAGCCATGGGCAATCGCCTGTTGGGGGAAGCCGATGATTTTCGCCATCGCCTCCATGTGGCCGCGCAAGTCGGCGTTCGGAAACGGCGTGTGGCGGAAGGTCAGCGTTGCGTTGCACTTCAGCTTGCCGTCGACACGGACCTTGGCTTCGGTCACGGCGAAGCCGGAGCCGTCATGCACCACGCTTGCGTCGATGGTCAGCAATTCGCCCGGGGTGACGAAGTCGCGCATCTTGGCTTCCTTGACGCTTGCCAGAAACGGCATCCGCTCGAACTTGAGAAGCGCGATCAGAAGCCAGCCGGATGTCTGCGCCATGGCCTCGGTCAGCAGCACGCCCGGCATCAGCGGGTAGCCGGGAAAGTGCCCCTCGAAGATCGTACTGGTGAGGGGCACCTGTGCTTCGACCGCGATCGTCCGCTGGCCGACATCGAGGTCGGTAATACGGTCGATCATCTGGAAGTATTCGAGACGCATGGCCGGGCGTCAGGCGCCCTTGGCGGCGACCAGTTCGTCGATGCGCGCGCTGAGGTTCTTCAGAACAAAATACTGCTCGGTGGTCGCCTTGCCGTCGTTGACCTCCTGGGTCCACTTCTCCAGCGGCAGCTTGATGCCGAACGCCTTGTCGATGGCGAAGGCGATGTCGAGGAAGTCGAGGCTGTCGATCCCCAGATCGTCGATGGCGTGGCTTTCCGGGGTGATCGTGTCGCGGGGAATGTCGCAGGTTTCCGCAATGATCGTGGCGACCTGATCGAATGTAGTCGACATGCTAAGCCTTTGATATTTTTGAGGTAAGCGCCAATAAGGCACGGATGCGGGGTGGAACCGTGCCGCGACCCCTCAGGACAGGTTGGATTCCCGTATATCGGAGCGATGCCCTGAGTTCAATGGCGCAGCGGTCCGGCCTGTGAAGCCGCTTTTTGGCGCTAATTGTGGCGAATCGCGTCGGTTGTCTGCGCCGAAATATGCCCGCAGTCCCGGCCACCCATCAGGACGCAATCCTGGGTGTTCCGAAGGTCGGCGAGGGTCATCGCAAGCCAGATCCCGATGCCGGTCAAGGCGGCCGTGAAGGCGATTGCCGCGACGTTCGTAATCATCCGCTGGCGGTATTCATCGGGACTTTCGCCCCCGTGCTCAAATCGGGACAGGTCAGGCGCGAGTTTGCCGGGCCTGCCGATTGGAGGCCGGGTGTGCGTCCGCGGACGAAATTTAAGAACGCGGTGGTCGCCGTCGGTCATGAAAGGCAGTCCCCAATCACGGAGCGCATATTAGTCCCGTGGACGCATATGTCCCATCGAAAGACGATATTCCCGTGGTGCCGAAAAGCATAGGCGGAACCTTGTCCAGCCGAATCACCACGGAGCTGTGTGGCGCATAGGACCATCGCTTGATGTCTTGAAAGTGATGCGGGAGGCCTCATCGTGCGTCTGCGCCTTGGATTAAAGTGTCGGTATTGCCCACGGAGCTTTTGATAATGGCGAACAAACGTGAACCGGTTCTGACACCCGTTTCCATTCTTTCGCTGCGGCCGACGCAGATGACGGTCGGCATGAGGGAGGTCAAGGAAAAGCGCACCCGCTGGCGCGAACATAAGGACAAGAAGAAAGCGGAACTGCTCGGCAGGCACATGATCCCCGTCGTGGTCGGTCCCGACAGGAAAAACTATGTCATCGACCACCATCACCTCGCTCGCGCGCTGCATGAAGAGGGCGAGAAGAATGTGCTGGTGTCCGTCGTGGCGGACCTGACAATGGTGGACAAAAAGGCGTTCTGGGTCGTGCTCGACAACCATCGCTGGGTCTATCCTTACGACGCCAAGGGCGAGCGCCGCCATTACGATGAATTGCCGAAAGACGTGACCGGCCTCAAGGACGATCCGTTCCGTAGCCTGGCCGGAGAATTGCGCCGCGCCGGTGGCTTCGCCAAGGACACGACGCCGTTCAGCGAATTCCTGTGGGCGGATTTTCTGCGGCGGCGGATGTCGCGGAAGGTTGTCGAGAAGGACTTTGAAAGAGCGATCGAGCAGGCGCTATCACTCGGCAAAAGCAAGGACGCAATCTATTTGCCCGGCTGGTGCGGCCCGGCGGCCGACGATTAGTCCGGCTGTGCCTCGTCCGGCTTGCCGCCGAACAGGCGATGCAGCATCCGCTCGACCGGACCGCCGACCATCAGCAACAGGAGCGCAATCGCAAGTGCGATGCCGACCAGCCGCCAGTGGCCAAGGCCGCAGACAACGCCGACGCAGGCGGTGAACCATACGCAGGCGGCGCTGGTCAGGCCTTTGACCTTGTGCTGGTCGGCATGAACGATGACGCCAGCGCCGAGAAAGCCGATGCCGGTGAGAATACCCTGGACAACGCGGCTGCTTGCGTCCGACAACTGGCCGGCTTCAATCGCGGCGGGACTGGCGATCAGCACGACCAGCGAGGTGGCCAAGCCGACGAGACCGAGCGTGCGCAGGCCGATAGGCTTGCCGTGCAGATCACGGTTGAGGCCGATGGCGCCCGAGGCGAGCGTCGCTACGCCGAGCCGCAAGACGATGTCCCACCATTCGAGCAAGTCGCGATCTCCGCAGGGCTGGCGCGTTATGATTTCGGCACGCGTCCCATCATATAGAACTCATCGTTCGGGCGCATCTCGGTGAGGCTGGCCATCCGATTGGACAGCGCGAAGAACGCCGCGATCGCGGCGATGTCCCAGATGTCGTCGTCGCTGAAGCCATGACCGTGCAGGATCTCGAAGTCCTGTGCGGAGGTCTTTTGTGCTTCGAGGCCAACCTTGACCGCGAAATCGAGCATCGCGCGCTGCCGCGGCGTGATGTCGGCCTTGCGGTAGTTGTTGGCGATCTGGTCCGCAATCAGCGGATTTTTCGCACGGATGCGTAGCACCGCGCCATGCGACACGACGCAATAGTGGCACTGGTTGGCGGCGCTGGTCGCAACCACGATCATCTCGCGCTCGGCCTTGGTCAAGCCGCCGTCCTTTTCCATCACCGCGTCGTTGTAGGCAAAGAACGCGCGGAATTCGTCTGGCCGGTAGGCCAGGGCAAGAAACACGTTGGGCACGAAGCCGGATTTTTCCTGAACGGCGAGAATTCGCTCGCGAATGTCGTCCGGGAGGGAGTTCAGGGCGGGAACGGGAAAGCGGCTGATGGGGGCTGCGGTCATGCTCATGGTCCGGTGCGGAAAAGAATTCTCCGAACCATAGATGACGCCGCCGCCAGTGCAAGACGCGTTGGGAGTGCGCGCGATTTTACCGCGCGATCAGCGCAGCGGCTTTTTCAGCAGCGAGAACCGGTCGGGGTCGAGACCGAGGGAAGGTTGCAGCATTGGCGCTTCCGGCATGCGCGGCACAGGGCGATCGAGCGGGGTGCGATCGAAGACAGGATCGTTCGGCGTCTCGCGCTGGGACGTCGCGCCACGCCAGCGCTCCAGCACCGAACTGACGAAGTTCATGTCATGGCCGCCGAGCGTCGATGGCGTCGTTGCGATCGTCGCTTCGCTGCGCGGCAATTGATGCACCGGCACTTCCTTGAAGCGCAGCCGTGTCGGCAGCGCCACGCCTTCACCGAACGCGAGAACTTCGCGCGTGCCCAATGACGGCACGAACGACAGCAGGTTCGCGGCGGCGTCGGAGACCGCGGAGCGCAGCAGCATCTGGTCGCGCTCGTTGGCAAGACGCATCGCGAACAGCGTGTTGCACTGGGAAATGATCGTCGCATCGAGTTCGGCCGGACGCTGTGTCACCAGCGCCAGGTACACGCCATACTTGCGGCCTTCCTTGGCGATGCGCGACACTGCCTTGCGCGTCGGACCGAAGCCGACGCCACGGTCCGCGGAGGCGTAGCGGTGCGCTTCCTCGCAAACGAAAAGCATTGGGGACGCGCCGTCGCTCCACAGTCCGAAATCGAATGCCATGCGGCAGAGCACGGACACCACGGAGTCCACGACCTCGGCCGGAAAACCGGCGAGTTGCATCACCGTCATCGGCCGGCCATTCGCAGGCAGCCGGAACAGATGGCTGACAACCTCCGCCATGGTATCGCCGCCGACATTAGCGTTCTCGAACATGAAGGCGTAGCGCGGATCGTTTTTCACGGTCTCGATGCGCGTGATCAGCTTGTGATAGACGATACGCGAAGAGCGGTTTTCCAGCTTGCCCATGCGTTCGTCGATCAGGGAGATCAGATCGACCAGCCGGTAGGGGACCGGCGTGTCCGCCGTGTAGCCGACGGTTTTCACATCGATGCGCTTGAGGCCGACGCGATCCGTGTTCTGGTATTGCGTATAGGTCGCCTTGGCGATCGGAATGAGTTCGATCAGAACTTCCAGTTCTTCCGAGACACCCGGCCGGCCGCCGAAGATCACATCGACGAATTCCTCGAAATTGAAAAGCCAGAACGGCAACTTCAAATTGCGCGGATTGAGGACGAGCGCCTTGTCGCCGAAGCAGCGGCCATATTCGTTGTGAACGTCGAGCAGGAAGACGCGAAGATCGGGCCGCACGCGCAGGATTTCGTTGAGCAGCAGGGAGACGCCGCTCGATTTGCCGACGCCGGTGGAGCCCAGCACGGCGAAGTGCTTGCTCAGCATGTCTTCGACATCGACATAGGCGGTGACGGACGGGTCCTGCTGCAGCGTGCCGACATTGATCTGTTCGGCCTTGGACGGCGCATAGACCGTCCGCAGCTGCTGGTTGGTCAGAACGTCCACGACATCGCCGATGGTCGGATAACTGGTCACGCCGCGCTGGAAACGGCCGGTGGGGCCGAGTCCGATTTCACCCAGAAGATCGACCGATGCGACCGCGAAATAGCTATCGGTGGACTGCACGTTCTCGCGGGTAACTTCCGTGATCATCGCGACAATGATGGTCGTCGCCGTCCGAATGCCGAAGAACTGTCCGACAGTGGCCCGCACATTGGAGTCGTTGATCTGGCTCGTGGTCATAAGTCCGATGCGGGCTTGGGAGCCGCGAACCGAAATGACGCGTCCGAGCGCTGGCGGATTTGCAGTGATCATGTAGTCGGCAAGCCTTAAGCGACGTGAATTACTCGATTGTACAAGGGGTTGTTACCAGAACTGTAAACGCGCCGGGTTCGGCGAAGGCGGAGGGAAGGGCGCGGACCGGCCTGAGGGCGGCGCGAATGTGCTAAGACCCCGTTATAAAAGGGGTATTTTTGTATTGAGGAATTCCTGATTAAGTATTTGTTTACTCTATTGAAATCCGCTCGTTTCGAGCGGCGGGAGGGGGGCTCGCCAACCTTTTTATCCTCGGAAGCCTGACTTCATTCACAGCAGGGGTAGACCGCGACCAAACCTCGCTCTATATCCAGCGCACAAATCGATTTGCTGATTTGGATGACGATCCGCCCGATGCTACGCATTGCGCGTCAGATCACACCCGCGATCGATTGGGGAATGGTGTAACGGTAGCACAACAGACTCTGACTCTGTTTGTCTTGGTTCGAATCCAGGTTCCCCAGCCAACCAATCCGACTTTAGAGAATATTCCTCTTAGGCGTCAAAAAGCCCGCTAGATGCGGGCTTTCGATGCTGGCGGAGACTGAGGACAATCACTACGCGGCGGGTGAACCTGTCGAGGCGACTTTATTATGCGTCGCTCGCAGCAAGATCGGCCTTCAGCTTTGATTTCAGGATTTTGCCTGTCGGGCCGATCGGCAGTTCATTGGTCAGAATGATTTTCGCTGGCCGCTTGTAGGCCGTCAGATTCTCTTTGGCCCACGCCTCAAGCTTGGCGATGTCGAGCTGCCGGCCTGCAGTCGGCTGAACGTAGGCGATGACTTCCTCGTTGCCATCCACCGCGCGGCCGACCACGGCCACCAGCGCCACCCCCGGCACCTGCGAGAGCACTGCTTCCACTTCGACCGGATAGACGTTGAATCCGCTGCGGATGATGACATCCTTGGTGCGGCCCACCAGCGACAGGTTGCCTTCGTGGTCCATCGATCCAATGTCGCCAGTGGTGATGAAGCCGTCGGGCCGGCTGACGTCTTCGTTGGCGGAATCGTTCTTGTAATAGCCCAGCATGAGGTTGGGTCCCTTGACCCATATCTCGCCGGGTTCGCCGATCGCGGCGCTATGGCCGCCCTCGCGCATGATGCGGATCTTGATGCCTGGTTGGGGAACGCCGACGGTTCTGCCGACCGTTGCGCCCGGTGAACGTGTGATCGGGGAGATTTCCGTCATGCCGTAGGAGTTGCCGATCTCGAGTCCGAATGCGTTTTCGATCTGCGCCTTCAGCGTCAGATCGAGCGGCATTCCGCCGACGGCGATGAAGCGCAAACGATCCGAGCGAAGAGAGAGCCCGTTGGCCTCCGCATACTCGATCACCCGCGCGAAGATCGTCGGAACGCCCATTACGTAGCTGATGCGGTTTGCATGCAGCGCGGCCACGAAATTGTCCGGGCGGAATTGAGGGACGAGTTCGGTGGTGCCGCCGGCCCAGATCGCGGTGGTCAGCATGGCGCCGAGGCCGATGACGTGGCTGAGGGGAGCGATGTTGTAGAACATGTCGTCGGGCGTGATTTTGCGAAGCTCCGCCATGTTGCCGCCCATGTACATGATGGCCTGATGGCTGAGCCTGACGCCTTTCGGCGCGCCGGTGGTGCCCGAGGAGAACAACAGGATCGCCGTCTGGCGCTCCTTCTCCGGATAGACAGGTTCGGGGCGTGCGTTCTCGTTGGTCGGTGCAAGGGCGACCTTGCCGAAAATGGGATCGTCATGCGCGCTGGCCTGAGCCCGCGTCGCATGATCGGCGGCGGACGATGAGTCGCCAACCGTGTAGACGACAGTGCGGCATCCGCTAAAGACGCGGCATGCGTCGATTTCCCGCGCCGACATCCGCGCATTGATAGGGCTGGCCCATGCGTCGAGAGCGGTCGCTGCGAAAACGAACGTGACTGCCGCGATGGAATTCTCGTTCACGATCATGACGCGATCGCCGGGGACAACGCCTGCATCCTTCAATATCTGCTTGGCGCGGCCTATCGCCTGCCATAGCTCGGCGTAGGTGATTGTCTTGCTGCCCGAGATCAGCGCGCGCCGGTCGGGATTGGCGTTGGCTTGGCGTTCGACCAGCCCCGTCAGTCGGGACGGCATCGACGCCAGCAGCCGCTCGGCGCTGCCGCCGTCAAATACGTTCTGCGCGGGAGAATTCATCGGATTCGTCTTGATCTCTGGTTTCGCCAATTCACCGCGGCGTATGGCTCATGCGCCTTCGGTCGCGACATGAGCCCTGTTTTCCCAGAACACGACCTTGCGATGCAGGTATTGAAGCATTTCGTTTCCTGCCACACCGATGGCAGCGAGCACAATCACCACCGCGAACATGGTGGCGACATCCATGGTCATGGACGAGGCTTGCAGCAGATTTCCAAGGCCTGCCTTCGAGGCGATGAATTCGCCGACAACCGCGCCGATCAGCGCCATGGCGACACTGATCTGCAGACCGGCGAAGATCGACGAGGCGGCTGCGGGAAGCTTGACGTTCAGCAGGATATTCCATCGTGATGCGCTGAATGCGCGGTACAGGTTCACGATGTCGGGATTGACGGAGCGGATGCCGACCAGCGTGTTGATGAAAACCGGAAAGAAGCAGATCAGCGCGACCAGAACGATTTTGGACGACATGCCGAAGCCGAACCAGACGATGATGAGAGGTGCGAGCGCGACCTTAGGCATCGACTGGAGTGCGACGATATACGGCATCAGGGCACGCTCGATGAGCGGAATCTCGGCGAGGAGAGCGCCGATCACGACGGCGAGGAAGCAGCCGAGAAGATACCCGACGACCACAGCGTAAAGCGTCGCCGCGATGTGCGGATAAAAGGTGCCGTTCACCAGTCCATCGAAGAGCGCCGCGCCGACGGAAAGTGGCGCGGGAACGAGATAAGCGGGCACCTTGAAGAAGCGGACCGACAGGTCCCACAACAGGAGCGTCGCAATGAAGAAAGCAACAGAGATGCTGACTTCAACCCAGCGAAATCTCATCATGCGATCCTCGTGGATGGTGCGGTGTTTGATTTGAACAAGGCCCTGAGGTGCGTTGCGTATTCGCCGAACATCGATTGCCCCATGGTTTCGACATCCCGAACGCGGGGGAGGTCGATCTTGATATCGTCGATGACGCGGCCAGGGCGAGGCGAGAGCGTGAGAACGCGGTCCGAGAGATAGACAGCTTCGGGAATTGAATGGGTGATGAACAGGACGGATTTCCCGGTGGTCATCCAGATCTGCTGCAACTCATCCATCATGAATTCACGCGACATCGCGTCGAGCGCTGCGAACGGCTCGTCCATTAACAGCATCGCCGGATCGTGAATAAGGCCGCGTGCAATGCCGACACGTTGGTGGATTCCGCCCGACAGGTCGTAAGGGTAGTGATTGATAAAGTCGCCCAGGCCGACAAGCCGCAAAAGATCATGCGCGCGGTCCTTGTACTCGTGAACAGGCATGCGCATGGCGCGGATAGGGACGAGAACGTTCTCAAGTACCGTTTTCCATGGAAGGAGCGTCGGCTGCTGAAAGACGATGCCAATATCCGGTCGTGGCTCCTTGACCTCGACGTCAGCCAGAACCACGTTTCCGGATGTCGGGCGCAGCAGGCCGGACACGATTTTGAGCAAGGTCGATTTGCCGCATCCCGACGGTCCAAGGATGGAAACAAACTCGCCCTTCCGTATTGAAAATGTCAGGTCGCGAATGGCAGTGATCGGGCCGCGGGTCGAATTGTAGACCAGATTCATCTGGTTGATTGAGAGCACGGGATTCGGTGAATCTCCATGCGCTTGCTTTGCTTGATGAGGTTTCAGCATGCGGCTCGACCTTGGATGTCCCCCGAAATATCCACGGCCTCGCGCTCGTGGATCATGGTGTGTTTTCTGGTGCGGGTCTGTGCCCGATGCAGGTTGGTGTGCCGTTCGTCGGCGCGTCCGATCTCAGTATGCATAATTCGCACGACCGTGCAAATAAATTTACTGCGGCCTATTCTCCGCGAAGGGACGTTGCTATCGTTGCGGTTCGGCGCAGGACCGGATATTTAATTGGTGTATGTGAGAGGCGCTCAGAACTGGATTCCCGAAATATGAAAAGCAAATCGAAAGCCGTTGCCGGAAAACGGCCTGGCCGAGTTCAGAGGCGTAAGGACCTGTTGGGTACGGTTTACGAAGTCATTTCGGAATCCGGAATTGACGGCGCCAGCATGCGACAAATTGCCGACCGTGCGGAAGTCAGCACCGGCACAATCAATTACCATTTTGGAAACAAGCAAAAGCTCATCATGGCGGCGCTTCAGGCCGCTTATGAAACTCCGTCGGAAGAGGGGCCTAGCTCTTCGCCATTGGGGCAGCTCAAGGTTTTTGCCTTCAGCCACATTTTCCGATCATCGAACGATCGGTTCTGGCGCTTTTGGGTCAACTATGCCGCTGCCGGTACAAGAAGCACCGAGTTGCGAAAACATCAAAACAGGCGCTTCGAGAAGCAGCTTGGATTCTGGAAGAAACTTATCGACAGCGCGATCGATGCCGGCGAATTGCCGGCGGATATCGACGCGCAGCGTACCTCCGAGAACCTGCTGATTTTCGCGCATGGACTGGTCATGCGCCAGATTTTGCGTCCGGATGCGGAAAATCGCGATCACTGCGAAAGGCTTCTCGAGGAATACTTCGAGGCTCTGGAGCGGGGTAAGTCCAAAGTGAATGAAAAAACTTCGAGGCCGTCGATCCGGGAATTATCCGAAATTCACTGACGCGTCAGCAGCGCAATAATAAAGACCGTCGGCTCCGGGCCGGCGGTTTTTTTGTGTCTTAGATTATTTGCACGATCGTGCGAATTATGATAACCGGTCGGAGATTGCTCGCAACAAGATCAAAGAAAAGATAACCCGCATGTCCCTTGTCCTTCTCGAAAGACCATCTCCCCACGTCGCCGTCGTGCGCTTCAATCGTCCGGATGTGCGCAATGCGCTCAACACGGAAGTGCGCCGCCTTCTGCACGGATACTTCGCCCAACTGGCGGATGATCCTGAGGTCCGTTGCGTTGTTTTGACCGGTAGCGAACAGGCATTCGCCGCCGGGGCGGATATCCAGGAGCAGGCCGGGCGCGACGTCGTCGGCGCGATCGAGGCTTATACGACCCGCGCCGTCATGGATTTCCCGAAGCCGGTCATTGCCGCGGTCAACGGCTTTGCGCTCGGTGGCGGATGCGAATTCGCGATGCAGTGCGACATCATCATCGCAAATGACAAGGCAAAGTTCGGCCAGCCCGAAATCAAGTTGGGTCTGATCCCGGGCGCCGGTGGGACGCAGCGTCTGCCAAGGACGGTCGGAAAATACAACGCGATGTATTTGCTGCTGACCGGTGCGTTCATCAACGCAAACGATGCGCACCGCATGGGTCTGGTCAGCGAGGTAGTACCCGGCAACTGCGAGCCGCGCGCGCTTGAGATCGCGGCGCAGATCGCCACGCTCGCGCCGCTGGCTGCCCAGCAGATCAAGGAAGTCGTGAACGCGGGCCTCGATACGTCGCTTGATGCCGGACTCAAGCTGGAGCGCCGCGGTTACCAGTTGATGTTCGGTACGGCCGACATGCGGGAAGGCGTCAAGGCTTTCAGTGAGAAGCGTGCCGCCACCTTCGCGGGCAAGTAAACGATTGGGGAATTCCAAGGAGAGCAAATGAAAAATCGCGATATTGCAATTATCGGCTATTCCGAAACCAAGATCGAGTTTCGGTCGGGCCGCAGCGTCTACGATCTCGCAGGCGAAGCAATGGCGGGCGCGCTCGCGCACGCTGGAATCGAAAAGTCCGAAATCGACGGCATGGCCGTGTCTTCGAGTTTTGCCGACGCCGGTAACCCGTTTTACGGGCCAATCCTGTCCGGCTATCTCGGACTCGAACTCAACTGGTGTCAGGTCACGGATCTAGGTGGCGCATCTGCAACCGGCAACATTGCCCGCGCAGCAGCGGCCATCAAAGCCGGGCTTTGCGAAACGGTTGTCGTGATTGCTTCCGATCCGCAATCCAGCGAGAACAAGCAGAGCATCGGCGCGTTCCGCGGCGAATTCCAGTACCCGATGGGCATCATGGGCCCTCCGGGCTACTTCGCGCTGATCAGCCAGCGTTATGATCATCAGTACGGACTGGACTCCAGGGCGCTCGGAAAGCTCGCAGTCACGCAGCGCAACCACGCATTGATGAATGACCTTGCCTGCGAGAAGCTTCGCAAGCCCATCACGGTCGAGGACTATCTCGCTTCGCCGATGATTTCGGACCCGATCCGGATGCTCGATTGCGTCATGGTGTGCGACGGCGCCAGCGCCTTCATCGTCACGACCACCGAGCGCGCCAAGAAAATGGGTGCGAAGAAGATGGTTCACCCGATCGGATATGGCGAGCGGGTCAATTACCTGGAAACCAACCCGACGCCGGACATTACCGAAGGCGGCCATCGCGCCGCCGGCAAGCGCGCCTTTGAACGGGCGGGGATGAAGCCGTCGGACATCAAGATGTTCCAGCCCTATGACGACTTCCTCATCGCGATCGTCATGCAGCTCGAACATCTCGGCTTCTGCGAGACCGGGCGCGGCTGTCAGTTCGTTAACGAGCGCGACATGACCTATAAGGGCGATTTGCCGCTGAACACCGGCGGCGGACAAATCTCGGCAGGCCAGGCCGGGCTTGCCGGCGGTGCGCACAATCTTTCCGAAGCCTTGCGCCAGTTGTTTGGCGAAGCCGGCGCACGTCAGGTCAAGGATCATTCCAACGCTATCGTGACGGGCATCGGCTGGATCCCGTATGGACGCAACTGGGGCTCGAGCACCGCATTGATTTTGGAGGCCGCATAATGTCGATCGAATTCGATCCACTCGCAGGACAGCGTCCCGCGCCGATCCAGTTGAACTTCAGCAAGCCGTTCTGGGACGGAGCAAAGGACAAGAAGCTGATGCTTCAGTATTGTCCGAAGTCGGGCAAGTATCAGTTCTATCCGCGGCCCGTCAGTGTCTATTCGGGATCGCGTGATCTCGAATGGCGTGAGGCGAGCGGGAAGGGACGAATCTATTCGTTCTCCCTGTCATATAAGGCGCCGCCGCCTTTCAAGGATGTGAAGCCTTACGTCGTTGCGAGCGTCGAGCTTGAAGAGGGCGTGCGTATCCTGACCAACATCATCAATTGCGATCCGAAAGCGCTCAAGATCGATATGCCTGTTCGTCTTGCGTGGGTCCTTGCGGGGAATACGAACTACCCGGTGTTTGAACCGGCGTAAGCCATTTCCTCAAGGCTGATCGAACCAACAAAAATGCCGCCGACAATCTGTCGGCGGCATTATTGTTAGTGCTTCTGATATCGTTATTTGGTGGCGGCTTTGGCGCGCTTGATCACGTCGGCGCGATCGAACTTGTTGAAGTCGGCCACAAAGCGGTTCGTATAAAGCTTGTCCATCGGCAAATCGGTGACCGAAATCACGCCACCCAGCTTGAGAGATTTGATGACGCCCTGCCATTGGGCGTCGGTAAAGCTTCCCATTAGCGGCTTTTCTCCCGGTCCGAAATACATCAACTTCTTCATGCGGGCTGACAGGATCTTGTGTTCCTTTGCCATGGCCTCATTTTCAGGGCCTTGAGGCTTCTGCGCCGGATAGGCGCGCCAGAATGACTTAATGCATTCTTCCAGGTTGGCGTCGCAGGCGACGATGCTCTTCGCAATGGCGCGTCCAAAACGAGCCACGAATTCAGGCTTGTTCTTTATGAGGTCGTCTCTAACGGCGAATCCGTGGCTCGGATTTCCTTCGAACTCAGCGGGAGGTTTGATCTCGCGCAGTTTGAAGCCGGTGGCCTCAAGGGTCGCATGCATCGTGTCCCAAAGGTTCAGGGCATCGACTTGTCCGGTCGTCATCGCCCGGAATGCAGGACCTCCGCTTCCGACGGTGAAAAACGTGAATTGATTAGGCTGGATGCCGACGGCGCCGAGCGCGGCCTTGGTGACTGGCACGTTACCAAAGGTCGGCCCTGCGATGCCGATTGTCTTGCCTTTGAGATCGGCGAGAGTTTTGATCGGACTTGCTTCAGGAACGACGATTTCCCAGATCGATTGCCGCGTGTAATTGAAGACAAATTTCAGCGGGAGCGGCGTTGCGCCGGGCTGCAGCGCATTGACCACGGTTTCCACGCCAACATAACCGGTATCAAAGCCGCCGGACAGAATCTGCTGAATGACAGGGTAGGTGCCCTGCATCGATACAACCTCGTAATCGAGGTTCTCGTCTTTGAAGAGGCCAAGCTCCTTGCCGAAGGTGAGATGCGCCATGTTGGAGGCGAAGCCAGCCGGCCAGCCGATCTTCACAACGTCAAGGGGCTGAGCGATTGCCGCCGTAGCAGCCAGGCTGCTCGCAACCGCTACTGCGAATTTCAACAGAGTCGTTTTTTTTCGATCGGTAGACTGTGACAATTTTCGTCCTCCCCTGTAACAATTTATTTGCACGATCGTGCGATTAGGGGCGAGACAAGTCAAGTCTGTTCCGCTGTAATGTGGCGGTTCGCCGCGTATATTCTTGGGGCAAAACGTCGTGGGACTATCGGCGTTGGGGATCTGGATTCTCAACCTGTCGACTGCGAGCCGCAAATCTCAGGCATTAATGTACTGGTTGATTGCGTGAGCAATCTTGTCGTGTTGTGCGGCGCGAAGTTCTGTCGCGACCGATCACGTTACATGACGCGCACTATATTTCAGGCGGGCATCGGCCGGAGAGCATCTGCGTTCACGCGATCGCATCGGCGGTGATGATGAGCGCTGACGTGCAGAGTCTCTCGGACTGGCAGAGCACGGGGAGTTCCATTTGTCATCCAGAGGGTGAGACCACTCCGCGCTCTCTTGGATTGCTCGCCGCCAGGCCGATGTAGCGTCGCTTTCGTTCTATTTGCCCCGAATTCTCACCGATTACTTGCACCGCATCGCTGCGGCACAGCAATTTGCTGCGCGCGTGATACCGCCGACGTATCGCGCCTTATGAAACGGATTATTGCCGGTGCGCCCCAGTTTGGAATGAATACAAACTGAGGATGCCGCTTGGCATCGATACGGCGCATGGTCTCGGAGCCTCAGTGTGACCGGGCCGCTGACGGAGAGAATTCAATGCCGGAATACAATGCGGGGAAGGTGACGGATTACGCTGACGGCGATCGCAAGGTGATCGTTTGCGGTGACAAGGAGGTCGGCGTCTTCCGGCTCGGTGACGAATTCTATGCCTGGCACAATCGCTGCGCGCATCGCGCCGGACCGATCTGCCAGGGACGCATGATGAAGCGTGTGCTTGAGCCGGTAGCGGAAGATCACACGGTTCGCGCCATGGAATACGACGAAAGCGAAATCAATATCGTGTGCCCTTGGCACGGCTACGAATTCAGCATCAGGACCGGGGCGCATCAGGGTAATTCGCAAGTCCGGCTGCGTAAGGCCGATCTTACGATTCGCGATGGAGAAATCTATGTCGTCCTCCAATGACGAACGCCGCAACGATCAATATGGCTGGATCGATTCCATTGCGCCGAATCTGCTGCAGGCTTCGCGGGAGCTTGTTGAAAGCGGGCAGGCGAGTCGCGTTTCCGATGAGTCCGTCGCCAATATTCTGACCGCGGCGATCCGCCTCTACGTGGCGAAATCGGATGGCGAGGAACGGACGTTCAAGCCGATCGCGGGAGAGCGCGACAGCGAAATGACTCCGACCGAGCTGCTTTCCGCTGTCGCGGAGATGCTGCGTGCACTTCACCTCAGTCCGATGGAATTGGCGCTCTGGTATCGGCGCCGTCCCGACGAAGACACTTACGTTCAAGGATAATTACGATGAACAAGCGGGAAACATTCGGACCCGAATACGCGAAGACTCAGCAGATCGACGTCTATACCGACACGCGCGACGTGCTCGATCATGCGAGGAAGACTGCCATCCAGCGCGGCCTGGAAGACTGGTTCGTCGTCGACATCGACGCGCATCATGTTGAGACCGTGTCATGGAAGGAAGTGGTGACGTATATCGAGGATCCAGTGATCCGCGATAACGCGATGCGCTACCAGATGGAGCGCATCGGCGCCCCGCCTTACGGCCTCAATGGCGATCTCGGTCTTCGTTATCAGTCCGTCGGTGGCCGTATTCCGCATCAGGACGATCAGCGCGAGGCGGTGACGGAAACCGATGTTCACCGCGACGTGACGTTGACGCGCCGTGCGATGGATTCGCTTGGCGTCGACAACATGGTGGTGTTTCCGACGCCGATGCTGTTTCTCGGCATGCATCCCCAGACCGAAATGGAAGTCTGGCTGGGGCGGGCCTACAACCGCTGGATGGCCGACAGAATCCTGTCAGCCGAGGACCGCATCAAGACTCTCATTTATCTGCCCTTCAATACACCGAAGGAAGCGGAGCGGGCCGTTCAGGAATTCGGCGACCAGAAGGGCGTGATCGGATTCTGCGTCACGAGCACGCGTTACAAGCCGGTGCATCACAACGATTACATGCGTCTCTATTCGATGATCGAGGAAACAGGAAAGCCGATCGCTTTCCATGCCGGCTATCACTGGCAGGACCCGTCGCTGGCCACCGTGAACCGATTCCTTGGCATGCATGCGCTGGGCTTCGCCTGGTGCAACATGGTGCACATGACGAACTGGATTCTGAACGGCATTCCGGAGCGTTTTCCGAAGCTCAAGTCGATGTGGGTAGAGAGCGGTCTCGCGTGGGTGCCGTTCCTGATGCAGCGCCTTGACGATCAATACCTGATGCGTCCGTCGGAAGCGCCGCAGCTCAAGCGGATGCCGAGCGAATACATGAACACCAACTGCTGGTACACGACCCAGCCGATGGAAACGACGCATCCGAAGGCGCTTCAAACCACGTTCGAAATGATCAAGGCGGAGACGCAGCTCATGTTTGCATCCGACTGGCCGCATTTCGATTTCGATCTGCCTCAGGAAATCTGCGATCTGCCGTTTCTGACGGAGCAGGCCAAGCGGAACATTCTGGGGTTGAACGCCGCCCGTCTGTTCAATCTCGATCCGACGCCGGTGAAGAAGCTGCATCGGGCGCCATAGTCCGACGGCACAATCAAAACAAACAAAGAATCCAAGGGGGAAACAATGCGTATCGTTCTAACGGCCATCACGGCCATCATGCTCCTGGCTTCGGGCGATGCACGAAGCGCGGGGCCGGAGATTCCAGGCAACTCGATACGAATTATCGTACCATTCTCCGCCGGCGGTCCGACCGACGTGCTTGCGCGCGTGGTCGGAAAAATCCTCGGCGAAAAGCTGGGAGTCACGACGTATATCGAAAACAAGCCGGGTGCGTCCGGCATCATCGGCACGGAGCCGGTGGTGCACTCTCCGCCGGACGGGACAGTGCTGCTGCTGACGGCGACGCATCATGTGATTACGCCAAGCCTCTACAAGAGCATTCCTTACAACACAAAAAAGGATCTGTCGCCGATCGCGCTTGTCGCGCAGGCGCCTAACGCCATTCTGGTGAACAAGGATTTTCCTGCGAAGAACATCTCCGAGTTTATCGCGCTTCTGAAGAAAAATCCGGGAAAGTATTCGTTCGGCTCGGCCGGCACGGGCAGCTCCAATCATCTGTCCGGTGAGTTGTTCAAACAGATGGCGGGCGTCGATATCGTCCATATCCCTTACAAGGGCAATGGCCCGGCGATGAACGACCTGATCGGCGGACATATTCCGATGCTTTTCGATTCGCTGCCGACGGTCGTAAACGCTTCCAAGGGAGGCCTTGTACGAGTGATTGCTCTGACTGGGCTGAAACGCTCGCCCCAGCTTCCTGACGTTCCGACACTCGATGAATCCGGTGTGAAGGGCTTCAATGTGCAGGCGTGGTTCGGCGTCTACATGCCGCAGGCCCACAACTCGCCGATCTACAAGAAGCTGGTTGCGGCCATGAAGGAAGTGAATGAGTCTGATGAGGCCAAGCGCAAGTTTGCCGAGATGGGCGTCGAGCCCGGCGAGCTTTACGGCGATGAATTCCGCGCTTTTGTGGACAGCGAAATCGACCGTTGGGCTGTGGTTGTGAAAAAGGCGAACATTCCGCCGGAGTAAATCCGCGACAGTTCGGATGGCATGATAAAGGCCCGCATCTGGCGATGCGGGCCTTTCGTTTGGAGTGGACGCTTTGAATCTCGCGCTATGCAAAATGTCTCGCTCCGTATGAACCAAACAGAGGCATGGTGTATTGCGCAATCGGGCAGAAACAACCCATAGTCCGCCGCCATGCCGTAACCGAGAGATGGCAAACGTCTCCATCCGACTTCAGAAAGCTCATTCATGCTTGGGGCCATCTACGCAACGCTGGCGGCGCTGACATTTGCCATGAACAATGCCGCGATGCGACGTGGCGTCCTGACCGGGACGGCCGCGCAGGCGATTGCGCTGACGGTGCCGCTCGGCGGGCTGTGCTTTCTGGTGATGTCGATTGCGACCGGACAGATATGGTCGATTCCCTCGTTTCCGGTCGTCGTAGTCTGCTGGCTCGCTTGTCAGGGCATCCTGCATTTTGTGATCGGCCGTTACTTCAATTACGAGGCGAACAAACTCGTCGGCGTGAACATCTCCGCGCCCATCGTGCAGCTTCAGGTCATCGTGACGATGCTTCTGGCGGTGGTTCTTCTTAAAGAGGAGTTCACGGTCCTGCAGGCCATCGGGACAGTCCTGATGCTTGCGGGTTCGTTCGGTACCCAGTTGCACAAAGCCGCGAAGCCGGCGGCGCCAAGTCAAGGGCAGGCGGCCGTTTCGGATGCTGCGATAAATGCCAAACCGACCTTCAAGCCACGATACCTGCCCGGCATCCTGTGCAGCACGGGTGCGGCGATTGCCTACGGCGTGTCGCCGCTGCTGGTGCGGGCCGCGTTTGAAAGCATGCCAGTCAAGAACGTCATCGCGGGCGGCGTGATCGCCTATGCGGGCGCAACCACTGCGGTCCTCGTTCTTCTCACGGTATTGGGATCGTTCCGGCGGAGTTTGCGCGCCGTCAATCGGAACAGCACCACGTGGTTCGCGGCAGCCGCCGCGCTGGTCGCCATCTCTCAAGGCTTTGTCTATGCATCGCTGGCCGTCGCGCCCCTGATGGTGGTCACGCCGATCCTGCAATTGTCGCTGATCTTCAGGATATTTCTGTCGCAGCTGCTCAATCGGGACTACGAGGTCATGAACACGGCGGTGATTATGGGGTCCGTCGTTGCCGTCGTCGGCTCAATCATGGTTTCTATGACCACGGATTATCTGCTGAATATCTTGAATATCCCGCCGCTACTTGCTGACGTGCTGCGCATCCGGCTTGATGCAGGCAGTTGAGCCAACTTCAAGACGTCGTCAGCGTGGTTTGGTCTCTGGTTGCGGCAATGAACGCATCCAGAATGGGTGTTGATTGCGCATAGGCGACGGCCAGTTCGAACTCGACCGGTGCCCCGGGCCCGGTGAGTTCGCAGAATGCAACGCCCTTCCGGCCACCCGTCGCAAGGGCCCTCGAGACCAGGGCGACACCCATTCCGCCAGCCACGAGATTCGCGATCGTCTCCATCTGTGGCGCTTCCTGACCGATATTCGGAATGAAGCCCGCCCGAGCGCATGCATCGAGGATGATGCGGTGAAGGCCCGGTCCCTGACGTGCGGAAAATAGAATCCAGGGATCGTGGGCAAGATCCGACAACTTGATCTGCGCGTGGCGGGCGAGGGGGTGTCCTTCCGGAATCGCTGCGACAAGCCTGTAGCGGGCCACGACCTCACTGGTCAGTCCGTCAGCGTTCTGAAGCGGAGGAATGACAAAGCCAAGATCGGCTTGCTGCGCGTTCAACAGCTCGATCTGCTGCGCCGTCATTGCTTCGCGCAATTCGAGTTTCACGGCCGGATAGCGCTCGCGAAAGCGCGGCAATATGGATGGCAGCAATTCGCGTGCGCCGCTGGCAACGAAGGTCACGCGCAGGGAGCCGGTCAATCCTGCGCCGGCGCGCTGCGCGGCGAGAACAGCGTGATCGGCCTGATTGACGGTCTTTCGCGCCTCTTCGAGGAAAACGCGTCCTGCTTCCGTCAGGCAGGTGATCCGGTTCGTGCGCTCGATGAGAGTGGCGCCGATGGCATCTTCGAGGCGCTTGATTGTCGCGGTCAGCGGCGGCTGCGCCATGTTGAGTCGATCCGCGGCGCGGCGGAAACTCAGTTCTTCCGCAACGACAATGAACTGTCTGAATTGGCGTAGTTCAATCATTGTGACCGCCGACTCAAAACGTATTTAATGATCGCTTCAGATCCCTGTCGCTTGCTCTAGACAAACGACATTTCCTCGGCGGATTCGAGAATCCGTCGCAGCTCCACCAGCGCGCGCCTCAGTTCGTCATGGGTCTTCGGATGGCCGAGACAGATTCGGACGCCGAGCGTGCCGCGATCGACCTGTTGAAGGGCGCCTGGCGGAGCGAGCGTAATTCCGGCGCGCGCTGCCTGTGCGACCAGTGCGATCAACGTGCGTCCCGCGGGAATAGGCAGCCAGCGATGAAAGCCAGGTGTTTCGGAAATGACAGGCAGCCAGTTGCCGAGCACCTCGTCGGCAATCGCATTTCGACGTGTTGCTTCAGCACGCTTGAGATGGACCTGACGTATCAGGTCGCCGCCATGAATCAGCCGTGCGACGACCTCAGCCATCAGCGGCGATGCCATCCAGCCGGTCGCGCGGACCGCATTGTTCGCGCGATCCCGGAACTGGTCGGGGACCACCATGGCTGCAATACGCAGACCCGGAGCCAGGCATTTTGCAAAGCTTGTGATGTAAAAGCTACGCTCTGGCAGAAGCAGGGAAATCGGCTTGGGCGGCGTTTGGAACAGAAACGCGTGGGGGTCGTCTTCCAGCAGATAGCCGTCGTGCCGCCGGATGACGTCCGCAATTCCCTCCCGCCGTTCGTTGGGCATCGTTGTGCCGGTTGGCGTTTGCAACGTGGGCATGGAGAAGACCGTGCGGGCTTTTGTTTCTCCAAAGGCGCGATCGAGCGCATCGGGCAGCAGCCCGTGTTTGTCGCAATCCACACCGTGCAGCCGGTATCCGTTCTGCGCCGAGAGCGCGATCATACCGGAATAGGTGAAGCGCTCGGTCAGCACTATGCCGTTGGGGCTGGTCACCATGCCCATGGCAATCGAGAGACCATGCTGTCCGCCGTGGGTAATGAAGAGATGATCGGCATCGGTGGACATGCCGAGCTGCGCAAGCCATCCGACCATGCTGTCACGGTGATGAGGCAGACCTTGATGCGGCAGGTAGCCGAGCAGGGGCTGGAGCACGCCATCCGCAACGATGTCTTTGAGGACCGAGGTGATGAGCTCATCCTCGCCGGTATGTGGGGGTACGTTGAGCGCAAGGTTGAGCGTTGAAGCAGGACTTTCGCTGCTCACGGCCGGGCGCCTTCGCATCACGAATGTGCCGCGTCCAACTTCTCCCGAAATAAGTCCGCGGGATTCCGCTTCGTAATAGGCTTTGGAGATGGTGCCGACGCTCAACCCGAGCTGTGACGCCATGTCACGCTGGGGAAGAAGGCGTGTGCCAGGCTTCAAGGTGCCCGACTTGATGTCTCTCTCCAGCGATTGGACGAACGCGAGGTAACGTGGTCCCGGCGTCTCGGGAAGAGTTGGAATCCATTCAGTTGGAAGGTCTTGCGACACGGCGTTGCATCCTGAAAAGCAGACATATCGGATAGTACAATTCGAAAATTGTTTCAATCCTCGGACGTGAAGACCTGCTTTTCTAACTGATACCGCGTAAATTTCATATAGAATTCCGTTGTTGCGGTGCAAACAGAGGCGATTGTGGTAATTGAACTAGAATAAGTTTGACATTGCCCTCTCTTTTGATTTTATCGCCGCCAACCGCGCAAGCAGATGGAGATGGCGTTGATTTACGAAATTCGCGTTTATGAGGCTGTTGAGGGCAAGGCGCCGGCGATGAGGGCGCGCTTCAAGGAGCATGTGGCGCCTCGTCTGCCGCGGCACGGCATTGAACTGCTCGGTGTGTTTGAAGCGCCGGCGGAAGATGGCCGCCTGACTTATGTGACGCGCTTCAAGTCCGAGGACGACCGCACGAAGGCATGGGCTGCATTCGGCGCCGATGCCGAGTGGCGCGAGATCAAGGCCGCCTCCGAAGTGAATGGCCCGCTGCTGAAGAACCAGACCGTCTCGGTGTTGTCGCCGGCCCTTGCCGGGCTGCTGCTGGGATAGTCACCCCCGCGCATCGTGATGTCGTGTGAAAGACATCCAATGTGAAAGAAAGCCGATGAAGCCAGCTCCCTTTGAATATGTCAGGCCGGGATCTATTGCCGAAGCTTGCGAACTCCTTGCTTCGGATGAAGACGCGCGCGTCATCTCGGGCGGGCAAACCCTGATCCCGATGCTGGCGATGCGTCTCGCGCGTCCGGCCAGGCTTGTCGATATTTACCGTTTGCCGGAATTGAACGGTATTCGCGTCGATGGCGATGTCCTTGCCATCGGCGCGACGACGCGTCAGGTCCAGGTCGAGCGCAGCGTCGTGGCGCGGGATGCGCTGCCGCTGCTCGCGAAGGCGTTGCCGTGGGTCGGTCATCCGCCGACGCGAAACCGGGGGACTGTCGGTGGCTCGATCGCGAATGCCGATCCTTCGGCCGAGATTCCGTTGGTCGCGGTGACGCTTGGCGCCGACATCGTATTCGCGACGCCGCAGGGCGATACCTCGATGCCGGCCGACGACTTTTTCATCGGACCGATGGTGACGTCGATCATGCCGGGGGATTGCGTTCGCGCGGTCCGTTTTCCGGTCTGGACC
>ERZ778025.1015-NODE-1015-length-26965-cov-7.054887_pt1 | contig 26965 bp, 21 predicted proteins | sample MGYA00375755_ERZ778025 | MGnify/ENA primary metagenome ERZ778025 (study PRJEB29350, sample SAMN05389825) | bioreactor metagenome | isolation source: Thiocyanate bioreactor | place: South Africa: University of Cape Town | collected 2014-03-17 ... | reverse complement strand
CATGACCGTTTACGCAGCCCCCGGCGCCGCTGGCGCCAAGATCACCTACAAGCCCCGTTACGACAACTTCATCGGCGGCAAATTCGTGCCGCCAGTCAAGGGCCAGTACTTTGACGTCATCACGCCGGTGAGCGGCAAGGTCTACACCCAGGCCGCGCGCTCCACCGCCGAAGACATCGAACTGGCACTGGACGCCGCCCACGCCGCCGCCGACAGCTGGGGCAAGACCGATGCCGCCACGCGCGCCAACATCCTGCTCAAGATCGCCAACCGCATCGAAGAAAACCTGGAGCGCCTGGCCTACGCCGAAACCGTGGACAACGGCAAGGCCATCCGCGAGACGCTGAACGCCGACATTCCGCTCACCGTGGACCACTTCCGCTACTTTGCGGGCTGCGTGCGGGCGCAAGAAGGCGCCCTCTCCAACATCGACGAGAACACCGTGGCGTACCACATCCAGGAGCCGCTCGGCGTGGTGGGCCAGATCATTCCGTGGAACTTCCCCATCCTGATGGCGGCGTGGAAGCTGGCGCCCGCGCTGGGTGCTGGCAACTGCGTGGTGCTCAAGCCCGCAGAGTCCACCCCCATCTCCATCCTCATCCTGGTCGAGCTGATTGCCGACCTGCTGCCGCCCGGCGTGCTGAACATTGTCAACGGCTTTGGCCGCGAGGCCGGCATGCCGCTGGCGCAGAGCAAGCGCATCGCAAAAATAGCGTTCACCGGCTCCACCAGCACCGGCCGCGTGATTGCGCAGGCCGCTGCCAACAACCTGATCCCCGCCACGCTGGAGCTGGGCGGCAAGAGCCCCAACATCTTCTTTGCCGACGTGATGGACAAGGACGATGCGTTTCTGGACAAGGCGATCGAAGGCCTGGTGCTGTTTGCGTTCAACCAGGGCGAGGTCTGCACCTGCCCATCGCGTGCACTCATTCAGGAATCGATCTACGACAAGTTCATGGAACGTGTCTTGAAGCGTGTGGCCGCCATCAAGCACCAGAACCCGCTGGATACCGACAGCATGATGGGCGCGCAGGCCAGTAAAGAGCAGCTCACCAAGATCCTGAGCTACCTCGACCTCGGCAAGCAGGAGGGCGCAGAAGTGCTCGCCGGTGGCGGCCAGGCCCACCTGGGCGGTGACCTGGAAGGTGGCTACTACGTGCAGCCCACGCTGTTCAAGGGCCACAACAAGATGCGCATCTTCCAGGAGGAAATCTTCGGCCCCGTGCTGGCCGTGACCACCTTCAAGGACGAGGCCGAAGCGCTGGCGATTGCCAACGACACGCTGTACGGCCTGGGTGCCGGCGTGTGGAGCCGCAACGGCAACGTGGCCTACCGCATGGGCCGCGCGATCAAGGCCGGGCGTGTGTGGACCAACTGCTACCACGCGTACCCCGCGCACGCAGCGTTTGGCGGCTACAAGGAGTCGGGCATTGGGCGTGAGACGCACAAGATGATGCTGGACCACTATCAACAGACCAAGAATCTGCTGGTGTCGTACTCAGAAAACAAGCTCGGCTTCTTCTGATCTGGGGTGGCGGTCCAAAAACCGCCCCTGGCGTCGTTGCTCCGTCTTGCCGTGGCGCTGCCACTGTCTGCGACGGAGACGCCTAGCCAGGGACGGTTTGAGAACCGCAGGAAACGCTGTGGGCGGCGCGTTGTTCCAACGCGCCGCTTTTGCTTCTTTTGCATTGCATGCTGGAGACACCCATGGTCGACAAAGTCATTGCCACCCCCGCCGCGCTGGAGCTGGTGGCCTTTCTGCAAACCAAGCACGGCCCCGATTTGATGTTCCATCAATCGGGCGGCTGCTGCGACAACAGCGCAGCCAACTGCTATCTGCCGGGCGAGATCACGATGGGTGCGGGCGATGTGTACCTGGGCGACATCGGCGGCTGTCCGTTCTATATCGGGCGCGCGCAGTACGAAACCTGGAAACACACGCAGCTCATCATTGACGTGATCGAGGGCACGGGCGGCACCTTCTCGCTGGAGGGGCCGGAGGGCAAGGCCTTCCACACGCGCTCGCGGGTGTTCACCGACGCGGAGCTGACCGAACTGGGCATTGCGCGCGGGCCTGGGGCGTGAACGCTGGGGGCTGTACGGCCTGCCATGACGCTCCTCCATGCGCGTTACAGCGCATTTCAGGTCATTCAGGCCGGTAGCGCTAGTGCAATATGCCGCTGCAGCTATTGAATTCGTAGCACGCCTGCGGCCGTGCGCCCGCCGCCATCGTCGCCCAGGCGGAACACCGACACCACCTGCACCAGGTCTTCGGCCTGGTTCTTGAGGCTGCTGGCAGCGGCGGCCATCTCCTCGACCAGCGCCGCGTTCTGCTGGGTCACCTGGTCCATCTGCGTGACGGCCTCGCCCACCTGGGCCACGCCCAGCGATTGTTCGTGGCTCGCGGCGCTGATCTCGCCCACGATGTCGGTCACGCGGCGGATGGCGCCCACCACCTCGCTCATCGTGGCGCCGGCGCGGTCCACCAGGGCGCTGCCCTGGGCCACGCGCTCCACGCTGGCGCTGATGAGCGTCTTGATCTCGCGCGCGGCCTCGGCGCTGCGCCCGGCCAGGCTGCGCACCTCGCTGGCTACCACCGCAAAGCCCCGGCCTTGCTCGCCCGCGCGGGCGGCTTCCACGGCCGCGTTGAGCGCGAGGATGTTGGTCTGGAACGCGATGGAGTCGATCACGCCGATGATGTCGGAGATCTTCTGCGACGAGGCGTTGATGCCGTGCATGGTGTCCACCACCTGCGCCACCACTTCACCGCCCTGCACGGCCACCGTGCTGGCATTGGCGGCCAGCTGGCTGGCCTGCTGGGCGCTGTCGGCGTTCTGGCGCACGGTGGCGTTGAGCTGCTCCATCGACGCGGCAGTTTCTTCCAGCGCGCTGGCCTGGCTTTCGGTGCGGGCCGACAGGTCGGTGTTGCCCTGGGCAATCTGCACGCTGGCTGTGGCCACACTCTCGGAGCCACTGCGCACGTTGCGCACCACCTGCGTGAGCTGTGCGCGCATCTGCTGCAAGGCCTCCAGCAACTGGCCTACCTCGTTGGTGCCATGGGCAATGGGGGCACCGCTCAGGTCCCCCTGTGCCACGGCGCGCGACAGCGCCACAGCCTGCGACAGCGGCCCGGTCATGGAGCGCACGAACACCAGCGCCATCGCACTGGTGGCCGACAGCGTGAGCACCAGGGCCAGCGCCACCCACAGCAGGTTGCGCTGCAGCCCTGCCACGCGCGCCTGCAGCGCCTGGTCGAGGCTGGCCATCGACAGGTTGTTGAGCGCGTTCAGCGCCTCGATGGTGCGGGTGAACGCGTCGAAGTAATCCTTGGACGGCAGCTGCAGCTCCGTGGCGTTGAGGATGTCGCGCTCCACCATCTGCAGCGACTGCTGGATCTGCCCTTGCACGGCCTGCGCGCTGCTGCCCAGCGCGCGCTGCAGCTCGGCATTGCCCTGCAAGGCGCGGTCCAGCCCCCGGAAGGTGTCGCCCTGCAGCTCGGCCACGCGCTGCTGCAGCACCAGCAGCTGACCCTTGCCCTGGGGCGTGAGCTCGCGCTTGCCCAAGGCGCTGGCGCCCTGGGCGCGCAGCATGCCCAGCTTCTCCCCCAGCATGGGGGCCTGCGCCAGCGAGGCCTGCACCAGCGCGTGGGTGTCGGCCTCGGGGTCGATCTGCAGGCCATAGGCATGCACCAGCGACTCATTGAGCTGCAGCAGCGTTGCGATGAGCTGGGTATGCTGCGCGGTGCTTTGCGCCTGTTCGATGCTGCGCGCGGCCACAGCCTGCTCCAGGGTGCGCCAGGTCTGCTGCGCCTGGGTCCAGGCCGCCATTTGCGCTGCGGGCACCTTGGCGGCGGCAAAGCGGGCGCTCACGTCGTCCAGCGCGGTGTTGACCGCATCGCGCGCGGCGGGGCGGCGCGCGGCCAGCGACTCGTCGCCCCCCAGCATGCCCACCGACAGACCCCGGTGCACCTGCATGCGCTGCACCAGCAACGTGAGCGCCTGGGCGGGGGCCACGCCCTGCGCCTCCAGGCGCGCGTGGTCGATGGCGTGGAGGGAGTCGCGCACCACCAGATACGTGGGCAAGGCACTCATCATGAGCCCGATGGTCCCCAAGATGAGGAATTTTTCGAGCAGGTTCAACCGGTGAAGCAATGACATGGCAATGGACGCAGGCCACACGGCGTGCGCTTTAGAGTAGGCCCCAGGGGCGGGTGTCGGCTCCGCCGACTGGAGGGCGGCCCCTGTAAACCTGAGGACGATCGCATGGGGAATTCGTCCACCGGCACCGAAGGCCAAACGGAATGGTTCTCAATGTAGGGACGCGTTTGCAGTAGGGTTTTGACTCAGGTCAAGTGACGCAGAGCTTCGCCCACGCGGCCGCATCGCGAGCGCTGGGCTGCGTTCGGGGACGGGTGGAGGCTGCGGCAGCCAGGGCGCTGGAGAATAATGAACGCCTCCCCATCCTTTGGAGCCCCGGCATGCACTCAACCACCCTGCGCTTCCTGGCGTCCCAGACCACGCTGCCCCAGGCAGGCCGCATCCCCGGCGGCACGGTGCTGCGCTGGGTGGACGAAGCCGGGTTCGCCTGCGCCAGCGCCTGGGCCAAGGGCGCCTGCATCACCGAGTTTGTGGGCGGCGCCCACTTTGTGCGCGCCATCCGCCCAGGGGACCTGGTGGAGGTGCACGCGCGCCTCGCCTACACCACCGACAACAGCATGTGCCTGGCCGTGGAAGTGCGCAGCGGCGCCGTGCACGGCGCACCGCTGGAGGACGTGGTGCACTGCGTGGCCGTGTACACCGCCGTGGATGCCAGCGACCAGCCACGCACGGTGGACAAGTGGAGCCCCGAGACCCCCGGCGACATTGCGCTGGCCCAGCGCGTGAAGGCGCACATCGACGCAGCGCGCGCGGCGCAATGAGCGACGCTGCACAGGCCGCATCCGCCACCAGCCCGCTGCGCGCGCGCGACCTGCTCGCGGCGCTGGTGGTAGTGATCCTCTGGGGCGTGAACTTTGTGGCGATGAAGTGGGGGCTGCGCAGCTTCAGCCCGTTCCAGCTGGGCGCCGCGCGCTACCTGTGTGCAGCGCTGCCGCTGGTGCTGCTGGTGCGCCCGCCGCGCATGCACTGGCGCTGGGTGCTGCTGTTCGGGTTGTTCCAGGGCGTGGGGCAGTTCGGCTTTTTGTTCATGGGGCTGAAGGTGGGCATGACGGCCGGGCTGGCCAGCGTGCTGCTGCAGACCCAGGTGTTCTTCACGGCGCTGCTGGGCTTTGCGCTGTTGCGCGAGCGGCCGGGGCTGCCGCTGCGCGTGGGCATGGGGCTGGCCGCGCTGGGGCTGGTGTGTTTTGCGATGAACTATGTGGGCCCGGGCTCCGGGGTGGGGGTGGCGGCGGCCACCACGCTGGCGGGCCTGCTGCTCACGCTGTGTGGCGCGGCCATGTGGGCGTCGTCCAACATCGTGGCGCGGCTGGCGCAGCAGCACAGCCCGGGGTTTGACCCCTTGGCCTTTGTGATCTGGAGCAGCCTGGTGCCGGTGCTGCCGTTCATGGCGCTGTCTGCCCTGTTCGACCCCGACGCGGTGCGCTGGCTGCAGTGGCAGACGCTGGCCAACGTGCCGCTGCTGTCATGGGCGGCGGTGGCCTATCTGGGCTGGGCCGCCACCATCGTGGGCTACGCGCTGTGGACCAACCTGCTGCAGCGCTACCCCGCCAACCGCGTGGCGCCCTTCAGCCTGGCGGTGCCGGTGGTGGGCCTCACCGCAGGCTGGCTGCTGCTGGACGAGGGCGTGGCGCCCTGGCAGTGGGCAGGCATTGCGCTGGTGGTGGCGGCGCTGGCCTGTGTGGTGCTGGGGCCCCGACTACAAGCCAAAATGGCCGGTAGCGCCAGTTGAATATGCCTTAGCAGCTATCAACTAAATAGCAAACAACGACAACACTGCCTACAGCAGCCGGCGCCGCGCAAAGCGCACCACGGTCACCCCGGCACGTGCCTGGCGCACCGAGGGCATCACCAGCACACAGTCGTCGTACGGAGTGACCACCGGCACGCCATCGTTGTCGCCAATCACCGTGCCCGCCTTCTCGAACACCTCAAGGCCTGTGTACGGCGCCACGAAGCGGAAGGCGCTGCTGGTGGCGACCACGGGGCCGGTCACCTCCAGCGCCCACTGGTGCGGTGCGTCGGGCAGGCGCCAGCCAGGCAGCTGCTGCGCCAGTGCGTCGGCGCTCAGGGCGCCAGACTGTTCGATGAAGCGCACGCACTGGTCCTGCGCCACAGCACGGCTGGCCGGGTCGCCATGGAAGCCACATTCGATGAGCAGCGAGCGGGTGCCGTTGTCGTCCAGGTCGCCAAACCGGCCGTAGTCGCGCATGCGCACGCCGTCCTTGTGGCCGGCGTCCACCACGATGTGCTCGGGCGAGCGCATGGCGCGCGCCAGCGCCAGGTTGCGCGGCTGGATGCCGGTGAGCAGCAGCGGCGCCGAGGGCTCGTGCATGGAATGGATGTCGAGCAGCCAGTCGGCCTGCGCCACCCACGGGCGCAGCGCGGCGGCGCGGCGGCGCTCGTTGGTGTCTGCCGCGTCGATGCGCGCGTCAATCCACTGGCGGTTGAGGTCTTCGTCGGTGAAGCGCGAGGCGTCGTGGTTGCCGGGGTCAAACCGGTCGAAGGCGTCGAGGTTGCAGAACGCGAGCGTGAGCGTGCCCTGCTGCGGGCGCACACCGGCGTCGAGCAGGCCTTTGAGCGCCCAGGCACCGCACAGCTCGTTGCCGTGCACCAGGGCGCTGACCATCACGCGGCGGCCGGGTCGGCCCGAGTCGAAGTGCCATACGCCTTCGGTGCCGGTGTTGCCGGCACGCCAGGCGCTGATGTCGGGGGCAGGCAGCGCAAACACCAGGGGTTGCACGGACGTGGGAGAGAGGGGGCTGGTGCTCATTCTTCGATCTTGGCGAATTCAACAATCTTTTTGTATTTGGCCACTTCCGTGACCAGGAACTGGTCGATGTTCACGGTGGGCGAGGCCACGGTGGACCCGCTGGCTTCCATCTTCTTGCGGAAGTCGGGCGATTGCAGGCTGTCGGCCAGCGCCTTCTTGAGCTTGTCGGTCACCGGCTTGGGCAGGTTGGCAGGGCCCATGAGCGCAAACCACACGCTGATGTCCACGTTCTTGTACTGCGGCGACTCGGCCAGCGCGGGGATGTCGGGTGTGGTGGCAGAGCGCTTGGCCTCGGTGGTGCCCAGCGCAATCACCTTGCCGCTCTTGATGTGCGGCAGGCCGCTGGAGAGCACGAACACGCCGTACTCCAGGTTGTTGCCCATGAGGTCGCTGGTGAGCGGCGCCACGCCCCGGTAGGGGATGTGGGTCATGAACAGCTTGCCTTGCTCCTTCACGGCCTCGCCCGCCAGGTGCAGCGCCGTGCCCACGCCCGAGCTGCCGTAGCTGAACTTGCCGGGGTTCTTGGACACCTTCTGCGTGAACTCCGCCATGTTCTTGACGCCCGCGCCGGTGGAGGCCACCAGCACCAGCGGCTGGGAGGCAATGAGACCGATGGCGGTGAAGTCCTTGATGTCGTACTTGACCTTCTTGGTCACGAGCTTGTTGATGGCGATCTCGTTGTTGGCACCCACCAGCAGGGTGTAGCCGTCGGGCGCCGCGTTGGCGACCTTCTGCGCGCCGATCGCGCCACCGGCGCCACCCAGGTTCTCAATCACCACCGGCACGCCGAGCTTGTTGCCCAACTCGGTAGCCACCGTGCGTGCGGTCAAGTCGGTGCTGCCACCGGGCGGGTAGCCCACCACGATGGTGATGGGCTTGCTGGGGTAGGCGTCTTGCGCGATGGCTGGGGCAGCGAGAACGGCCAGGCCGCACAGCAGTGCAGCGCGGCGCAGGGGACGGACGGTGGTCATGGTGGAACTCCTTGGCAAAGGCGTGGGGCTGAATGGGGCGGGTGAGGTATGGATTGGATTGTGAAAAACCGGCCCCTGGCTGTTGGTGCCAAAACGGCACCAGGTCGTGCTGATTAACCATGTCGGCCGCGGGGAAACCCGCAGGTCTCTCACGGTGGACACACACTCATCAGCGCTGCGCCAGGGCCTTCCACAGTGCCTCGGCCAGCGGCCCCAGGCGGCGCTGGGGGCGGTACAGGCGCACGTCAAAACGCACCTCCATGCGGGCGTCACCCGCCAGCGCGAGGCGCTGGGCCTTGCAGTCGGCAAACACCATGGACCAGGGCAGCCACGCAACGCCCAGGCCTTTTTGCACGTATTCGTAATGGGCGTCGGCCGAGTCGCACTCCACCACGCGCTGCAGCCGGGGCGCATGGGGGTTGTGCGCCAGGTGGTCTTCCACCAGCCGCCCCAGGGCCAGCTGGGGGGCGTAGGCCAGGTAGGGCACCCGCGTGGCATCGGGCCCGAACCGGTGCAGCACCTGCCCCTGCGCCGTGGCGCGCGACACAGGCACCAGCCGGTCGGAGGCCACCGTCAGGTGCGTGAACTGCCGCGCGTCGAGCCGGATGGCCAGTGTGGGATGGTGGTACACGAGCGAGAAGTCCGCCTCGTTGCGCTCCAGCATGCCCACGGTGTCAGCCAGCGCCCGGGTGCGAATGCACAGCTCACCGCCCTGCAAAATCGGCTGCAGGCGCACCAGCCAGTCGGCCACCACGGTGCGCGCCAAGGTGCGGCCCGTGGCCAGTGTCACGGTGCGGGCCTGGCGCCCAGCCAGACTTTGCAGCTCTTCGTGCGACTGCGTGAGGCTGCGCACCATTTGCCCGGCGGTGTCCAGAAAACTTTGGCCAGCGGGCGTGAGGGTGACGGGGCCCCCGCCCCGCTCCACCAGCGGCGTACCCGCCCAGGCTTCCAGCGCACGGATGCGGCGGCCAAACGCGGGGTGAGTGACGTGCCGCAGCTCGGCGGCACGGGTGAAGCTGCGCTCCTGCGCCAGCACGATGAAGTCTTCCAGCCATTTCAACTGCATCGTAGGCTCCTGGAGGGGCGGCTGTCAGGCGTGTGGCAATCGATGGTGCCGAGGTAGCGTCAGCACTGTCAGGGGGCTGCGCGCGAAGGCCGGGGTGATGGGGAACTCAGCCCCGGGCAGCTTCCAGAACGCCCCGAGTGCGTGTGGCTTCTGCACGCGCCGCCGCAGCAAAGTCTTCGCCTTTGGACGCATAAAGAATGGCCCGCGACGAGTTCACGATGATCGGCCCATCGTTGCGCAGCCCGGCGCGTACGGTGGCGGCAGCATCACCGCCCTGGGCGCCCACACCGGGGATCAGCAGCGGCAGCGTGGGCGCTATGGCGCGCACGCGCTCGATCTCCTGCGGATAGGTGGCGCCCACCACCAGGCCGAGCTGGCCGTTCTTGTTCCAGGGGCCTTGCGCCAGGCGCGCCACATGTTCGTACAGGAGCGGCTGGCCCTCGACGCTGGCCAGGCGCTGGGTCTGCAGATCGTCACCGCCAGGGTTGGACGTGCGGCAGAGCAAAAACGCGCCCTTGCCGTGGTAGGCCAGATAAGGCTCGATGGAATCGAAGCCCATGAAGGGCGACAGCGTGACGGCATCGGCGCCGTAGCGCTCGAAGGCCTCCTTGGCGTACTGCTCGGCGGTGGAACCGATGTCGCCGCGCTTGGCGTCCAGGATCACCGGAACCTGCGGTGCGTTGGCACGCATGTGCTGCATCAGGCGTTCGAGCTGGTCCTCGGCACCGTGCGCGGCAAAGTAGGCGATCTGCGGCTTGAAGGCGCACACGAGGTCGGCGGTGGCGTCCACGATGGCGGCGCAAAAGTCATAGATCTTGCGCGGGTCGCCCTGCATGCCCGCCGGGAAGCGGGTGGGTTCGGGGTCCAGGCCCACGCACAGCAGGGAATTGTTCTGCGCCGTGGCGTCGCGCAGCATGTCGGTGAAGTTCATGGGGCGTGATTTTAGGTGGGTGGGCGCGGAAGGCCTCTGCCCATGGCCGCGATCATCTGGCGGAGGCGGCATGAGACGCAGGCTGTGGCCGACCTGACCGGTTGCAGCGGGCAATAAAAAAGGCCGTCGAGACGGCCTTTTTGGGTTGGCTTGGAGACTTCAGCAAGCCTCTGGCGACAACGAGCGATTAGCGTGGCACAGCCAGCAGGCGTTGCACGTCGCGGTCGTTGGGCAGCGCGTAGTCGTAGCCGCGCACGATGCGGCTGTCTTCCGTGCGCACCAGCTTCAAGCTCACGTAGGTGTAGTTGGCAGCCGCCGAGTAGGTACCCACCAGCACCAGCGAGGCGTTGTGGTTGCGGGCAATGTCCTTGATCTCGCGCGACAGCAGCAGTTCGCCCTGGCCTTCGCGCACAAACACGTCGCCGCGCAGCTTGATTTCCTTCACGTTGAAACCGCTGGCCGCCATGCTGGTGGCGTACTGCTCGGACAGCGTGCGGCCCAGGGGGGCGGCGCGGCTCAGGTCATTGACGTTGACCACGGTGGCCACGAGCACAGGGCCTGCGCCCAGCGCGTTCATGTCAAAGCCGGTGGTCAGCTTGGCCACCGCATCGCGGCTGGTCTGGATGAACTGGCTGCTGGCGGCTTCCTGGTAGGTGGGCTCGACGCGCACCGGCGCGGCATTGTTGGCGCAACCGGCCAGCACGGCACCGGCCAGCACCGTCAAAAGAAGTGCAGGGGTTTTCATTGCGAGACAACCTTCATGTTGACGTTCTTGTACGAGGGGCGCGTGAACAATGGAGTGTCAGCGTTTTCCAGGTAGTACACGTCGGTCTTGCGGGCCAGGTACTGGCCGCCGCGCGTGACGGTGGTGGTCAGGATCAGCTCGGTGTTGGTCGGACCGCCGGAGTTGATGCTGTTGGCGTAATCAGCGGCAATCGACAGACCGAGGCCTGCAGCCAGCTGGGCGTCGATGTGCTCATGGCGCAGGCCGTAGGCGGCAAACAGGCCCGCAGCCAGCATGGTGAACTGACCAGGGATGAAGTGCGGGCGGTCGCTGTTGTGGCGCACGACCTGGATACCGTAGGAGACTTCCAGGGCCTGGCCCAGGTTCTGCTGCACCACGGCGCCGTTCTGGACCAGCTTGGTGATCAGGAACTCGCGGAAGGCTGTTTCAAACTGCGTAGCGTTGGCAGGCAGGGAAACGTGCAGAGGGGTGTTGGGGGCCACGCCGGCTTTGTCCAGGGTGCTCAGCGTCTGGTTGACCACATCGCGCGACACCAGATCCCAGTGGCCAGCGGAGCGGACTTTGGGCTGCAAGGTGTACTCGAAATTTTCCGCGACGGGAATAGGCGCCCTCTGTGCGCACCCCACCAAAGTTGCCACAGCGCCAGCCAGCACGGCCAAGCTGATTGCCTTTGAAAACGACATGATTCCCTCCTACGGACTGAATTTGCGAGGATCCGAACAGATGCGACCCGCACGATTGAAAAATAATTCTGGGCGGTATCCTCAACAAAAACAAGAAAAAATTACGCTAACTACGCTCCGGCGTACACAGTTCGTTGTTTTTGGTCACAGTTGTGTGCCGATGCAAGGCGTGTAAGCAGGCAGAGCCACCTGTGCAGCGGCCCGCCTTGCATTTGCTTACACGGAAACGGCTGCGCGCTGCTCCAGGATGTCGAAAGCGGGCAACTTTTTGCCTTCCAGCACTTCCAGGAAAGCGCCGCCGCCGGTGGAGATGTAACCCACCTGTTTGTCGATGCCGTACTTGGCAATGGCGGCCAGCGTGTCGCCGCCACCCGCGATACTGAAGGCAGAAGATTCGGCAATGGCCTTGGCGAGTTGCTTGGTTCCGTTTTCAAAGGCTGCAAACTCGAACACGCCCACGGGGCCATTCCAGACGATGGTGCCTGCAGACTTGAGCTGGGCGGCCAGACGGGCCGCCGTCTCGGGGCCAATGTCCAGAATCATGTCGTCGGCGGCCACATCGGTAGCGGCCTTCACGGTGGCGGGGGCATCGGCGGCAAAGGTCTTGGCCACGACCACGTCGGTAGGAATCGGCACCTCGGCGCCCCGCGCCTTCATGGCAGCCATCACGGCTTTGGCGGCGTCCAGCAGGTCGGGCTCGGCCAGGCTCTTGCCGATGGGCAGACCCGCCGCCAGCATGAAGGTGTTGGCAATGCCGCCCCCCACGATGAGCTGGTCCACCTTATCGGCCAGACTTTGCAGGATGGTGAGCTTGGTGGACACCTTGGAGCCCGCCACGATGGCGGCCAGGGGGCGCTGGGGCTGGGCCAGGGCCTTGGTCAGGGCGTCAATCTCGGCCGACAGCAGCGGGCCGGCGCAGGCCACGGGCGCGAACTGGGCGATGCCGTAGGTCGTGCCCTCGGCGCGGTGGGCGGTGCCAAATGCGTCGTTCACGAAGATGTCGCACAGCGCGGCCATCTTGCGGGCCAGCTCTTCCTTGTTCTTCTTCTCGCCCACGTTCAGGCGGCAGTTTTCCAGCAGCACGATCTGGCCGGGGGCCACTTGCACGCCGTCCACCCAGTTGGCAACCAGCGGTACATCACGGCCCAGCAGCTCGGACAGGCGCTTGGCCACGGGGGCCAGGGAATCCTCAGGCTTGAATTCGCCTTCGGTCGGGCGGCCAAGGTGGCTGGTGACCATCACGGCGGCACCGGCATCCAGTGCCATGCGGATGCAGGGGATCGAGGCGCGGATGCGGGTGTCTTCGGTGATCTGGCCTGCGTCATCCTGCGGGACGTTCATGTCCGCACGGATGAAGACGCGCTGGCCTTGGGCCTTGCCTTGGGCACACAGATCGGAAAAGCGGAGGATGTTCATGGGGGAGGGCTTCCGGGAGGGGCTCGTGGATCAGGGCCGCCATTTTAGGCGGCGCGCACCACGCGCCTGCCCTGGCGCTACCAGCCCCAACCTATGTGCAGCGGCAGGTACACCGCCATGCCCACCAAGATCGTGCCCAGGATGCCCCGGCGCCAGAAATAGTATGCGCTGGCGCACACTACGGCAGGCAGCCGAGCGTCCATGAAGGTGTCGATGAGTTCGCCCTGGGTCATGAGGATCTCGGGCGCGATCACGGCGGTGAGGGCGGCCAGGGGGGCGTACTTGAGCCCGCGCTTGAGCCAGCCGGGCAGCGGCAGCTCACGCTCGGGGATCATGAAGAAGGAGCGCGACACCACGGTGATGACCGCCAGCCCCACGATGGCCAGTACCGGTTCGATCCAGGATGAGTTCATCATGGATGGCGCTCCTCACGCAGCGGCACCACATCGCCCGCCGCGACATGCTCGCGCTCTTCCAGCGGCATGACGCTGTCGGCGGGCACCAGCAACAGCTCAGGCTGGCGACGGCGGCGGTCCACCGCCTCCATCAGCAGTCCCGCAGCCACGGCGGCCGCCAGCGCCACCAGGATGTTGAGCTTGAGCGGCAAGGCAAACGCGGCAATCGCGGCAGTGGCGGCAACGCCCGTGGCGAGCCAGGTGGCCCGGTCAAACAGCAGGGACAGCAGCACGCCCAGCAATGCCAGCACCCCCGCAAATCCCAGCCCCCAGGAAAGGGGCACGGCGTTGGCCAGCAGGATGCCGGCGATGGACGGCACCTGCCATGCCAGCCAGTTGGTGGAGGCAGCGCCCCAGAAGTACGGCACCTGCTCTGGCGCCGGTCGGGGTTCCGGAAAGCGCTTCATGAACGCCACGTAGATCACGTCCCCGCTGAAATATCCCACGGCCAGGCGCTGGCGCAGCGGCAGGTGCGCAAAGTAGCTGCGCCACATGCTGCTGAAGATCACAAACCGCAGGTTGACGCAGGCGGCCGTGAGCCATACCACCCACAGCGGCGCGCCCACGGACAGCAGCGGAATCACGGCAAGCTGAGCACTGCCGGCATACACCAGCAGCGACATGAATACCGCCATGCCGACCGACATGCCACTCTTGACCATGGCCACCCCGGTGACCAACCCCCAGGCGGCGATGCCCAGCGACGTGCCCGCCATGTCGATGGCAGCCATGCGGAAGGAGGGGTGGCGCAGTGTCCGGCCCAGGGCAGCAGACACGCTCATGCAGGGTTGGCGCCCAGCACCATGCCTGGCTGCAGGTCAAAACCGCGCAAGAAATCAGCGGCCGCCAGCCGCTTGCCACCCGCCCGCTGCAACGTGGTCAGGCGCAACGCCGTGCCGCTACCGCATGCGACAGTCACTCCGGCGCCATCTGCAGCCAAAATCTGCCCGGGGCGCTGGTTGGATATGCCTTGAACGCTATCAATTGCATAGCTCCAGATTTTGATCGTCTCGCCCTTGCACTCGGTACTGCCCCCGGGGAAGGGATTGAACGCGCGAATGCGCTGGCCAATGACTGCGGCGGGCAGTGTCCAGTCAATGGTGCTCTCGGCCTTTTCGATCTTGTGGGCGTAGGTGATGCCGTCTGCCGGTTGCGGCACGGCAGTGAGGCCCCCACAGGCGGCCAGCTCCAGGGCCTCGACGATCATGCGTCCGCCCAGCGTGGCCAGGCGGTCGTGCAAGGTGGCCGTAGTATCGCTCGGGGCGATTGGCAGGCGCTCGGTGAGCAGCATGTCGCCCGTGTCCAGCCCGGCGTCCATCTGCATGATGGTGACGCCCGTTTCCGCATCGCCTGCCTCGATGGCGCGGTGGATGGGGGCGGCGCCACGCCAGCGCGGCAGCAGGCTCGCGTGGATGTTCAGGCAGCCCAAGCGGGGCAGATCCAGGGTCCACTGCGGCAGGATCAGTCCGTAGGCGGCCACGACCATCACATCGGCCTGCGCGGCCAGCAGGGCTTCGCGCGCAGCGGCGGCATCGTCGGGGTACTTGCCATCCAGGCGCAGGCTGCGGGGCTGGGCGACGGCAATGCCATGCTCCAGCGCGCATTGCTTGACGGGCGACGCCTGCAGCTTCATGCCACGGCCTGCTGGGCGGTCCGGTTGCGTCAGCACCAAGGGAACGGTGAAGCCTGCGGACAGCAGCCGCTCGAGGGCCACACGGGCGAATTCGGGGGTTCCGGCAAAAATGACTCTCATTGGAAAACGGATGTTGGCTCAGGTGGGCGCGGGACGCGGTGGCCCGGCGGGGCCGCCCATCCCATCAATCGCGCGCGTTGTCAAAATTCGGCAGCTCGTCGGTGAACAGCACCTGGCGCACCACCCCTTGGCGGTCCAGGTGCACATGGGCCAGACGCAGGTCCGAGTTCTGCCGGAAGCGGTAGGTCCAGATGTCGCCATCAAAGCGCGCCACCTGCTCGACCCGCAAGGGCATTCCGAAGGTGTTTTGCAGGTCAGCACGGGTCCAGGTGCCGATAGGCAGGTTCTCGAACCGCTGCTGCGTGAGCACCTGCTCGTTGCGCACCAGCCGGCCGCTGGCGTCAAAGTCGAGGTTGTAGGCAGCAAACCCGGCGGGCAGTTCCGAATACAGCAAGCGCTCGCCAGAGGGCAGCGCTATCGTGGCCGTGGGCGGGCCCAGGCGGGCGACCACTTCGGCCCGCAATGCGCCCGGCTGCTCGCGGGCCGGCAATGCGCAGGCCACCAGCTGACCAACCAGCGCAGCCAGCGTCAGCACTCTGACGCCCCGGCGGACGCAGAGCGCTGCGCGCATCACCCGCGCGCCTCCCGCTGCTGCTTGACCATCTTGGTCTTGATGCGGTTGCGCTTGAGGGGGGACAGGTACTCCACGAACACCTTGCCCATGAGGTGGTCCATCTCGTGCTGAATACAGACCGCCAGCAGTCCATCGGCCTCGATCACACGGGACTGGCCCTGGGCGTCCAGCGCCCGCACATGCACGGCATCAAACCGCTCCACCCCGTCATAAATGCCAGGCACCGACAGGCAGCCTTCTTCGTTCAGGTGCTTTTCGGCGCTGGTCCAGACCAGCTCGGGGTTGATCAGCACCAGGGGCTGATCGCGCTCCTCCGACACGTCGATGACCACCAGCCGCTCATGCACATCCACCTGGGTGGCCGCCAGGCCGATGCCATGCGCGTCGTACATCGTGGCCAGCATGTCGGCCACCAGCGTGCGGATGCGGTCGTCCACCGCCTGGACGGGGCGGGCGACCTTGTGAAGCCGGGGGTCCGGGTAACAGAGAATGGGAAGGATTGCCATGGCTGCAGGTAAGAGATGTCGCTATTTTCGCCACTTTTGCGGCCTACTGCCGCCCTGCGAGCCAATAATCGTTGCCGAATCAAGGGCTTGAGCAGAGAATCTAAGAAGCTTTGTAACGTATTTGCCCGGCCGCACGCCTGCTTTGTGCGCCGAGGTGCCAGCGAGGGGGCGTTTCCCAATGCATGAGAAAAGGAACAACATGACGGCATTCACCAGCGTGCGGCGGACCGCCCTGGGCGCGCTCACCATCATTGCTGGCGCCCTGCTGGTCATGCCGGCCCAGGCGCAGAACTACCCCATCTCCAGCGGCCAGCGCGCCACCGCGCAGCAAGTGTCCGAGCGGGGAGTGCCCCTGGAAGAGCTGGCCCCCAATGCCCCCGACACCTACACCGTCAAGCGGGGCGACACGCTGTGGGGCATATCAGGCATGTACCTCAAGCGCCCCTGGCGATGGCCCGAGCTCTGGGGCATGAACCTCAAGGCCATCCCCAACCCGCACCTGATCTTCCCTGGCCAGACGCTGTACCTCATCAAGGAAGGCGGCTACGCCCGCCTGAGCACCAGCCGCTCGAACGAACCCGAAACCGTGCGCATCTCGCCCCGCACGCGCAGCGACAGTCTGGCCGATTCCGCGCTGCCCACACTCAAGCAGCACCTCATCGAGCCGTTCCTGGTCGAGCCGCTCGTGGTGGACGAGCAAGTGCTTCTGAGCGCTCCGCGCGTGATTGCTACCACGGAAGAGCGCGTGCTGATGGCGGCGGGTGACCGTGTTTATGTGCGTGGGGACGCTGCGTCGCCCATGCTGGCAGAGGCGGGCGAACCCCGGTATTACCGTGTGTTCCGCAATGCCGTCGCGCTCAAGGACCCCTTAACCGCCGAAGTGCTGGGATACGAAGCGCAGTACCTGGGCAAAGCGGAACTGGTGCGTGGCGAGTCGTTCGAAGAAATTCCAAACGGCAAGGGTGGATACACGGCGGAGTACATCCCCGCTACCGTGGATCTGTCGGCCACCAAGGAGGAAGTCCGCGCGGGCGACCGCCTGCTGCCCGCACCCGCCCGCCCGTTCCTGAGCTACACCCCCCGCGCCCCCGAGATGGAAGTGGACGCCCGAGTGGTGTCCATCTATGGCAGCTCAGCGGTGGCCTACGCGGCCCAGAATCAGGTGGTGGCCATCAACATGGGTTCGCAAGACGGACTGGAGCCCGGCCATGTGCTCAGCCTGCTCACCAAGGGCGACCGCATCAAGGACATGACCGACAGCAACAAGGCGATGGTCAAGCTGCCCAGTGAAGTCAACGGCACCGCCATGGTGTTCCGCACCTTCGAGCGCGTGTCCTATGTGCTGCTGCTGGAAATCCGCAACGGCGTGCGCGTTGGCGACCGCTTGGTCAACCCCAAGTAACGCTGAGGGCCGGCAATACGTATCGCCGCGCGGGGTTCCTGCGCTGTGGTAGTCACCTTGCCGTGCCGTACTGGCATCCATGGACCACGACGAGCTCGGCGCCTGGCTGCGGCTGACCTTGACGCCGGGCATCGGCAACGGTGCGGCACGGCGCCTCCTGGCACGGTTTGGATTACCGCAATCCATCTTTCAGCAGACTGAAGCCGCGCTGCAGCTCTGCGTGCCCGCTGCGCAGGCCAAGGCGTTGCGCGAGATTCCGCAGGGTTGGGAAGCCCTTTGGCAGACCACCGCCCAATGGCTTGCCAACGCTACGCCACAAGGGCCGGCACGCGCCATCGTGAGCCTGGGCGACCTGCGCTATCCCCAGGCCCTGCTGGACACGGAAGACCCGCCGCTGCTGCTGTACCTCATGGGCCCGGCGTTGCTGCTGGAGCACCAGCCCTTTCCCAGCGACCGCTGTCTCGCCGTAGTTGGCAGCCGCAACCCCACGGCCCAGGGCGCAGAAAACGCCCGCCTTTTCGCCCGCGCGTTGTGTGGCGCTGGCCTGACCATCGTCTCGGGGCTGGCGCTGGGTGTGGACGCAGCGGCGCATGAAGGTGCCCTGGAAGCGGCGACTAGCGCTGGCACCATGGCGGCCACCATCGCCGTGGTGGGCACCGGGCTTGACCGCGTGTATCCGCGAAAGAACCTGGACTTGGCCCATCGCATTGCCGCGCACGGACTGATCGTCAGCGAGTATCCCCTGGGCACGCCGCCGCTGCCTGGCAATTTCCCCAAACGCAACCGCATCATTTCGGGCCTCTCGCAGGGCACGCTGGTCGTGGAAGCCGCCCTGGCATCGGGCTCGCTGATCACCGCCCGCATGGCAGCCGAGCAGGGGCGTGAAGTGTTTGCCATCCCAGGCTCCATCCACGCACCACAGTCGCGCGGTTGCCACGCGCTGATCCGTCAAGGCGCCAAGCTGGTGGAGTCGGCCCAGGATGTGCTGGAGGAACTGAAAATCCCCGCCACCACCGTGCCCGGCCTGCCCCAAGAAGGCGTGAGCGCTGTGGGAACCACCGCACCAGACAAGGCCGAAGACCCCGTACTCGCCGCCCTGGGCTATGACCCTATGGGACTGGATGCTCTGATTGCACGCACAGGCATGGACGCCTCGATGTTGCAGGTGGCACTACTGGAGCTGGAGCTCGACGGCCGCGTTGCACGGTTGCCGGGCGGCTTGTTCCAGCGGGTCGGCAGGGGCTAGCTGAGCGGGTCCGGGATCACCGGCAGTCAAACCGGCGCCAACGATGCCAACGCACATCCCGGTAGCGCTCCCAAGCCATCCTCAGCGAAATCGTCAGCAGTCTCCCAGCACCGCCTGCAGAGCTCAGTCCAGCAATCGTTCCGGATTGGCGTCCAGTTTGGCCAGGGCATCGCGCGTGGCGCGCAGCGTGAGGCCTTCCTCATCCTGCGCCACCAGCAAACCGGCCTGCAAGTACGCGGCCAGACGGCGCAATTGGATCAAGTAGCTGCTGCCATCCACCGCGGCAAAAAGGTGCAATTGCTTGCGCTGGCTTTGCCAGGCATATTGCACCTGGGCCGATGCACCGTTGTGGTCCAGGGTGTACCAGGTACCCGGCTGCAGGTCTTGCGCCCAGGCCACCATCGCATCGTCCACCGGAGCGCCGTTGTCGGCAATCACGTGGATGGACGAGGCGTCGATGCCCAGCATCATCTCGATGTTGTCCGCGTTGAGCGGCATGTCGCCCAGCGTGGCGTCACTGATGAAGTCTTCCAGGTTGGCCAGGCGCTTGGCCATGGCGTCGATGTGGGCCTGCGGGATGGATGCGGTCTTGGACAGGAAGGCATCGGCCAGGGTGTCCGTCAACACCTTGACCTGCGCATCCTGCGCCTCGCCGTTCACCCCCAGCAGGGACAGACCCTGCCGCAGGCGCTGCAGCAGCGCCGGAAGGTTCTGGATGACCTGGGCCCGGTCGCTGCGGTTGGGCTTGGCACTGGCGGCCCAGACGAGGTCTGCGGCCGTGCGCTTGAAGGCCACCGTGTCGGCATGTTGGGGGCCATCGCGCACGGCCGACAGCGCGAGCACCTCGGCCCAGGTCTTGAACAGGAACTCGCGGATCTCGTCGCGCACCGGCATGTCGCGCAACATGGTGCGCAGTTCGATGGTGTACTGGATCGCCAGCGTTTCCCGCTGCTCGACCTGTTGGGCGACGCTCACTAGGCGCGAAGTGACCTGCTTTTCGGTCAGGAACTTGGCCAGGAATTTTTCGAACTCGTCATAGACCAGCTGGAAGACGCGGCGTCCCGTCTCGGGGTACTGTTCGATCACCTGCACCACGCGGCGAATCTCGGCCTCCAGCGCGCTGCCATTGATGCTGGTCGCATCAAAACCGAGCACACAGGCCCCCATGCGGTCGATCAGCTTGCGCGCAGGATGGTCGAGGTTGCTGAAGAATTCGGGCTCGGCCAAGGCCACACGCAACACCGGCACCTGCAGCCGGGCAAACCACACCCGCACGGCGGGCGGTATCCGGTCTTCGGCGAGGATGCTCTGGAACATCAAGGCCACCACCTCGATGATGGCCTTTTCGCCCGAAGTGGTCGCTTTCTTCTTGAGTTCGGTGGAGCGCTCCCGCACGGCGCCCACCAGCTGGACCACGGCGGCAGGGCTGTAGTCCTCCATCAGGGTGGCGACGCCGCTGTAGTAGGTGTCCGCATTCACGCGGTGCGCGGTGAGTGCATGGGCCAGCGCCGCCGACGCAGGGGGCGCATTCACCATGTCAAAGCCAGTGGCGGGCTGCGTGAGCAGGCGCCGAAGCTGCCCCATCACACCCTGCGCGCGCTGGCGTGCGCGGGCCAGGGGCGTCATGCCTGTGGCAAAGGCCGTGGGCATTCCGTGTTGTGGCCGGGGGTAGCCGCCATATCCGGGGGGCGGCATCTGTGCGCCCGGAGGGCCCATCGGCCGGCCTGCGGCGGGCATGCCAGGCGGGTGCATCCCTCCCCCACTGCCCGTGGCAATGCCGCCCTGGGTGCGGCGCACCTTGGATTTGAGATCGGTCTGCGGCGTGATGCCCTGCTCCACGTAGAACACGTTGACCGCCTGGTAGTGCTTTTGCAGCAGGTTCGCCAGTTCGCGCTGCAGGGGGTCCACCACGGTCTGCAGGTCCGTGCGGGGCAGGCCCGCCTCCACCCATTGCTCCACCAGCAGCAGGCATACCGTATCGGGTCGGAGAATATCGCTGCTGTCCAGCTCCTGCCCTTCCAGCGACTGGGTGCGCTGGCGCAAGGTATCAAACTGATGGCTGACCTGCTCGTTCACAGTGAGCGCCATGCGCGAGGCGAGGATCTTGTTCTCCACCACATCGTCGCTGAGCAGCTCAAACTGGCTGAGCCCCCCGCCGCCGCCGGCTGCCAGCTGGCCGCGTGTAGAACTCACATGGGGAGCCAGGGCCTCTTGCCAGGCCTTGCCGGTGCGCTCTGTCCACGCGGCATGTTTTTGCTGGTACTGCAGCCACGCATCCCGGCGAGACTGCATTTCACGGGCGGTGCCCGTCTGGTTCATCAATGCGGTAAGGAAGTCCTGGACCGTCTTGTCGAGGTCCGCCAGCCCACCACAGATCCCCTCTACGAACCGCTGGCGCGCCTGGCGGGCCAGGCGACGTTGCGGAACAGAAGGGGGCGTGGTGTGCATGAACAGATATTAGCGGGTCAAACGGTAGCTCCGGCTTGGGGATCGTTGGGATCCCCTTCCTTTTTGGCGGGCTTGACAAGGTCTTCGCGCTTGACCCCCAGCCACATGGCAATGGCCGCCGCCACGAACACCGAGGAATAGATACCGAACAGGATACCGATCGTCAGCGCCAATGCAAAGTAGTGCAAGCTCGGGCCACCGAAGAAGAACATCGACAGCACCATGGCCTCGGTGGAGGCGTGGGTGATGATCGTGCGGCTCATCGTGCTGGTGATGGCGTGGTCGATGACCTCATGGGTGGTCATCTTGCGGTACTTGCGGAAAGCCTCGCGGATCCGGTCGAAGATCACGACCGATTCGTTCACCGAGTAGCCCAGCACCGCCAGCACGCCCGCGAGCACCGACAGCGAGAACTCCCACTGGAAGAACGCAAAGAAGCCCAGGATGATCACCACGTCGTGCAGGTTGGCGATGATGGCCGCCACGCCGAACTTCCACTCGAAGCGGAAGGCAAGGTAAATCACAATGCCCACAACCACCATGGCCAGGGCCATCAGGCCGCCGTGCACCAGTTCCTCGCCCACCTGCGGGCCCACAAACTCGGTACGGCGCAGAGTGACTTCAGGGTCTGCCGCTTTCAGGGCGCCCAGCACCTGCTCGCTTTGCTGCGCGGACGTCACGCCCTTTTGCACGGGCAGGCGGATCATCACGTCGCGCGAGGTGCCAAAGTTCTGCACCTGCACGTCGGGGTAACCCAGCGCAGACACGGTGTCGCGGACCTTGGCCAGTTCGGCGGGCTGGCTGTAGGCCACTTCCATCACGGTGCCGCCCGTGAACTCCACCGACAGGTGCAAGCCACGCGTAAGCAGGAAGAACACCGCCAGGGCAAAGGTAATGAAGGAGATCGCGTTGAAGACCAACGCGTGCTTCATGAAAGGGATGTCTTTGCGGATACGGAAAAACTCCATGATTCCTATTCCTTCGTTGGAGTTTTCAGAGAAGGCTCATGTGCGCACCGCGCACGTGATGCTGGAACTACGAATTCCATGGTCTTCCTCCTTCAGTTCGTCTTGGCCACAGCGCTGTCGGACTCAGGCTTCCACACCTGACCGATGGCCACGCTCCTGAGCTTTTTCTTGCGGCCGTACCACAGGTTCACGAGGCCCCGTGAGAAAAACACGGCCGAGAACATGCTGGTCAGGATGCCGATGCAGTGCACCACCGCAAAGCCGCGCACCGGGCCGGAGCCGAAGGCCAGCAGCGCCAGGCCCGCAATCAGGGTGGTCACGTTCGAGTCCAGGATGGTGGCCCAGGCACGCTCGTACCCCGCGTGGATGGCCGCCTGGGGCGATACCCCGGCTCGCAATTCCTCGCGGATGCGCTCGTTGATCAGCACGTTGGAGTCAATCGCCACACCCAGCGCCAGCGCCATGGCCGCAATGCCGGGCAAGGTCAGCGTGGCCTGCAGCATGGACAAGATGGCCAGCAGCAGCAGCACGTTCACCGCCAGCGAGACGGTGGAGAAAATGCCGAACAGTGCGTAGTAGATGCACATGAACACTGCAATGGCCACCATGCCCCACACCACGCTGTGGATGCCGCGCTCGATGTTGTCGGCGCCCAGGCTCGGGCCGATGGTGTATTCCTCGATGATTTCCATGGGCGCGGCCAGCGAGCCGGCGCGCAGCAGCAGGGCGGTGTCATTGGCCTCGGCCGTGGTCATGCGGCCCGAGATCTGCACGCGGCCGCCACCGATTTCGGAGCGGATCACAGGTGCCGTAACCACCTCGCCCTTGCCCTTTTCGAACAGCACGATGGCCATGCGCTTGCCCACGTTTTCGCGCGTGATGTCCTTGAAGATGCGGGAGCCCTTGGCGTCCAGCGTCAGATTGACGGTGGGCTCCTGGGTCTGGCCGTCAAAGCCCGGCTGCGCATCGGTCAGGTTTTCGCCGGTCAGGATGACCTGCTTCTTGACGATGACGGGCTGGCCGTTGCGTTCCAGGTAGCGCTCGGAGCCGAAGGGCACGGGGCCACGGCCTGTCTCTGCCGAACGGGCTTCCGTGCCCTCGTCCACCATGCGCACTTCCAGCGTGGCGGTGCGGCCCAGGATGTCCTTGGCTTTGGCGGTGTCCTGCACACCGGGCAGCTGCACCACGATGCGGTCCAGGCCCTGCTGCTGGATGACGGGCTCGGCCACGCCCAGCTCGTTGATCCGGTTGTGCAGCGTGACCATGTTCTGCTTGAGCGCCTGCTCCTGCACCCGGCGCGTGGCCTCGGGCTTGATCGATGCGCGCAGCTTGAACTCGGTCCCTTCGGGCGTGGTGGTGACCTGGAGATCGGCGAACTGGTCTGCGATCAGGTTGCGCGCGGCCGTGGCCGTGGCTTCATCGCGCACCTTGATGTCGATGGACTGGCCGTCGCGGCTGATGCCGCCATGGCGGATGTTCTTGTCGCGCAGTGCAGTGCGGATGTCACCCGCATAGGACTCGGCCTTCTTGGTCAGTGCCGCCTGCATGTCCACCTGCAGCATGAAGTGCACGCCGCCGCGCAGGTCCAGCCCCAGGTACATCGGATTGGCATGCAAGGCCTTGAGCCACAACGGCGAGCGCGACACCAGGTTGAGGGCCACGATGTAGGACGGGTCGTTGGCGTCGGGCACCAGCGCCTTCTGGATGGCGTCCTTCGCCTTGAGCTGGGTGTCGGGCGTGTCGAAACGCGCGCGCACCGAGTTGCCCTCCAGCGCCACAAAGTCGGGCGTCACGCCAGCGGCCTTGAGGGCTTCTTCCACCCGCTGCTGCACGGCGGTGTCCACCTTGATAGTGGCCTTGGCCGACGACACCTGCACGGCAGGCGCCTCGCCAAAGAAATTGGGCAGGGTGTACAAGGCCCCTACCAGCAGCACGATCACCAGGATCGCGTACTTCCAGACCGGATAACGGTTCATGATCGCGCTCTCACCTCGGTTGTGCTGACGCCCTACGCGCCAGCGCCCCCTGCCCCCGCGCCCGGCCCAGCCGGGGCGCGCAGCGCCTCAGGGGGATGTTCACGGATTACTTGACGGAGCCCTTGGGCAACACCTGCACCACAGCGCTGCGCTGCATTTGCACTTCCACGCCGCTGGCGATCTCGATGTGCAGGAAACCTTCGGACAGGCGAGTGACCTTGCCGACGATGCCGCCGGCGGTCGCCACTTCATCACCCTTGGCGATGGCGTCGATCATGGCGCGGTGTTCTTTCTGGCGCTTCATCTGGGGGCGGATCATGACGAAGTACAGCACCACAAACATGAGCACCAGGGGCAGCATGCCGGTCAGGGAGGACATGATGTCACCGCCGCCAGCGGTTGCGGCAGGTGCGGTTTGGGCGAAAGCGGAAGAAATAAACACGGACTGGACTCCACAACGGATGGTCAAAATTCACACAACCCGCCCACACCAAGCGCCAAAGCGCCCACCGAGGGCAGAACAGGGCATTGTATGCGGCGCTTCGGGCGCCGCCCAAGGGGGAAGACCCAAGCATGCAGCGGGTGTTTGCCGCCAGCAGGGCCCGCAAGGGCTCGCCCACGGAAATACAAGCCAAAAACGGCTGATGCGCTAGGGATTCATGCCTCGATAGCTACACTATTAATAGCAAAAGCCCGCACAGGTGCGGGCTTTTGTGGGAGATACTGACGGCAGAAGGACCGATCAGGCGACCTGACGCTGGACCGGGGCGCCTGCGCGCCACTGGGCCATCAGGCCGTCCCACTTGGGACGCGCCGCCTTCAGGTGCCGCTCCTTCACGTGGCCATAACCCCGGATCTCTTCGGGGATGCGGGCAATTTCCACCGCCAGGGCCAGGTTGTCGGCGCTCAGGCGGGCCAGCAGTTCGTCGATGCAGGCGCGGTATTCGGCGATCAGTGCGCGCTCCATGCGGCGCTCCTCGGTCTTGCCGAAAATGTCCAGCGCCGTGCCGCGCAGCCCCTTCATCTTGGCCAGCACGCCGAAGGCGCTGCGCATCCAGGGGCCGAACGGCTGCTTGACCAGCTCGCCCTTGGCGTTCTTCTTGGCGGTCAAGGGTGGTGCCAGGTGGTGCACCAGCTTGTAGTCGCCTTCAAACATGTTGGCGATCTTGTCCGTGAAGGCCTTGTCGGTATGCAGGCGCGCCACCTCGTACTCGTCCTTGTAGGCCATGAGCTTGAACAGGTAGCGGGCCACGGCCTCGGACAACTTCGTGCTGGTGCCCAGCTTCGCTTCCGCTGCCTTCACCTTTTCGACGAAGGCCTGGTACTCAGAGGCGTAGGCCGCGTTCTGGTAACCGGTCAGGAACTCCACACGCTTAGCCACCATCTCGGCCAGCGAAGGCTTCTTGACGAACTGAATCACTTGCGCGGCCTGGAACAGCGCCTGCACGGCCGCGAGGTCGTGCGCGCAGCGGCGGCCCCATTCAAAGGCGGCCTTGTTGTTGTCCACCTGCACGCCGTTGAGTTCCATGGCGCGCATCAGCGATGCCAACGTCAGCGGCACGCGGCCCTTTTGCCAGGCGTAGCCCAGCATCAGCGGGTTGGTGTAGATGCTGTCGCCCAGCAACTGGGTGGCCACCTGCTCGGCATCAAAGCTGCCCACACCGCCTGCGCCCACGGCCGCGCTGATGGCCGCATCGCAGTTGCCGCCGGGGAACTGCCAGTCGGGGTTGTTCACAAACGCCGCCGTGGGCGTGCCGTGCGTGTTCAGCGCCACAAAAGTGCGGCCGGGCTGCATGACGGCCAGGGTGTACTTGTGCGCAGCCACGATGGAATCGCAGCCGATCACCAGGTCGGCCTTGGCGGTATCGACCTTGGTGGTGTAGATGGCGTCGGGCCGGTTGGCGATCTGGATATGGCTCCAGGTGGCGCCGCCCTTCTGGGCCAAACCACCGGCGTCTTGCGTGATCACGCCCTTGCCGTCCAGGTGCGCGGCCATGCCCAGCAGCGAGCCGATGGTGATCACGCCCGTGCCGCCCACGCCCCCCACCACGATGCCCCAGGCGGTTTCGGCCACAGGCAGCACAGGCTCAGGAATGGACGGCAGCGCCGACAGGTCGCCCTTCTTTTCCTTCTTGGGCTTTTTCAGCTGGCCGCCTTCCACCGTTACAAAGCTGGGGCAGAAGCCGTTGACGCACGAGTAGTCCTTGTTGCAGGTGCTCTGGTTGATGCGGCGCTTGCGGCCGAATTCCGTCTCCACCGGCTCCACGCTCAGGCAGTTCGACTTGGTCGAGCAGTCGCCGCAGCCCTCGCACACCAACTCGTTGATCACCACGGTCTTGTCGGGCGTGGCCAGCTTGCCGCGCTTGCGACGGCGGCGCTTTTCCGTCGCGCAGGTCTGGTCGTAAATGATGGCCGTGCAGCCCTTGATCTCGCGGAACTGGCGCTGGATGGTGTCCAGCTCGTCGCGGTGGTGCACCGTCACGCCGTCGGCCAGCGCAACGCCGTCGTACTTGTGCGGCTCGTCCGTCACGATCACGAGCTTGGCCACGCCTTCGGCCTTCAGGCTGTTCATGATCTGCAGCACGCTGTGCCCCTCGGGCCGCTCACCCACGGTCTGGCCGCCAGTCATGGCCACCGCATCGTTGTAGAGCACCTTGTAGGTGATGTTCACCCCCGCCGCAATGCTCTGGCGGATGGCCAGCAGGCCGCTGTGGAAGTAGGTGCCGTCGCCCAAGTTGGCAAAGATGTGCGCGTCGGTGGTAAAGGGCTGCTGGCCCACCCAGGTCACGCCCTCGCCACCCATCTGCGTGAAGGTGCTGGTGCGGCGGTCGGGCATCCAGTTGACCATGTAGTGGCAGCCGATGCCCGCCACCGCGCGCGAGCCCTCGGGCACGCGGG
>ERZ778025.997-NODE-997-length-27659-cov-4.755760_pt1 | contig 27659 bp, 28 predicted proteins | sample MGYA00375755_ERZ778025 | MGnify/ENA primary metagenome ERZ778025 (study PRJEB29350, sample SAMN05389825) | bioreactor metagenome | isolation source: Thiocyanate bioreactor | place: South Africa: University of Cape Town | collected 2014-03-17 ... | reverse complement strand
GCGGCGGCTCGCCCGGCTTGCGGCCGGTGAGATAGCGCGAATAGTTTTCGATGCCCGCGCAGCTTCCCGTCGCTTCCATCATTTCGAGATCGAAGGTAGTGCGCTGCTCGAGGCGCTGCGCTTCCAGCAGGCGGCCCTGCGCGTTGAGCTGGTCAAGCCGCCATTTCAGTTCGGCCTTGATGCTCTTCATCGCCTGAATCAGCGTCGGGCGCGGCGTCACATAGTGCGAATTGGCGTAGATCTTGATGAACTCGAGTTCATCCTGCTTGTGCCCGGTGAGTGGATCGAATTCCTCGATGCTCTCGATGGTGTCGCCGAACATGTTCACGCGCCATGAGCGGTCTTCATAGTGCGCCGGGAAAATGTCGATGGTGTCGCCGCGCACGCGGAAGGTGCCGCGGGTGAAGTCCGCCGAGGTGCGCTTGTACTGCAGCGCGACGAGATCGGCGATGAGCTGGCGCTGGTCGATGCGCTCGCCCTTCTTCATGGCGAAGGTCATCGCGGTGTAGGTCTCGACCGAGCCGATACCGTAGATGCACGAGACCGAAGCCACGATGATGACGTCGTCGCGCTCCAAGAGCGCACGCGTCGCCGCGTGGCGCATGCGGTCGATCTGCTCGTTGATCGAGGAATCCTTCTCGATATAGGTATCGGTGCGCGGAACGTAGGCTTCCGGCTGGTAGTAGTCGTAATAGGAGACGAAATACTCCACCGCGTTGTCGGGGAAGAAGCTCTTGAACTCGCCGTAGAGCTGCGCCGCCAGCGTCTTGTTCGGTGCGAGAATGATGGCGGGGCGCTGCGTGGCCTCGATCACTTGCGCCATGGTGTAGGTCTTGCCGGAGCCGGTGACGCCGAGCAGCACCTGCGTGCGGTCGTTGCGGTTGACGCCCTCGACCAGTTCCTTGATCGCGGTGGGCTGGTCGCCCTTGGGCTGATATTCGGATTTGATCTTGAAGCGCACGCCGCCTTCGGATTTTTCCGGGCGGGGCGGACGGTGGGGCGTCCAGACCTTCAGTGAGCCGTCGTCCTTGCGAAATTCCGGGCGGCCCTCGCGCAGCAGCGCTTCCAGCGATTCCGCAGTCGCCTTGACGCCGAGCGATTCCATCTTGTTGCGCGCGGGACGGAACGAGTCGTCATCCTCGACATCATAGCCGAGCTGCTTCGCCAGTTCCGGATCGAGCGTGGGAATCGGCGCGCTGGTGCCGTAGTTGGCCTGCGGAGCCTCCTCGAAACCCTGACCGGGTTGCGGATATGGCTGTAGTGGCGTCTGGCGTGGCTCGCCCTCGTTGTAGTCTTTCGGCGTCGATTTCCGCGCGCGATGCACCGCGGCCTCGCCGCCGGAGCGGCGATCCTTCGAATTATCCGGCGGCGGCTGCAGACCGGTGCCGGAGCCCATGCCCGCGTCGCCGCGGTTGATTGCCGGATTCAGCAATTCCGCCAGCGCCGGGCCGATCGGCTGCACGTCGGGGCGATGTGCCTTCGACTTGGGGGTTTTCACAGGCTTTTTGGGAGATTCGGGTTTCTTCGCCATGGGCGGAATATGGGATGCCGATGGCGGTCAGAAAAGGGCGATGTCGTTGCGAAGCGGACGTGGATCGCCGCTCGGGATCGCGGGCGAACCTCGCGCGTTGGCGCGTGGCGCAGATCACGTTCGCGCGGGATGCATCCGCAGGGCGATTGACTTCGCGGAAAGACTGCGCGAGGTTCATGCAGATGCATGAATAAATCGAAGGCCGTCACAGGCCTCGCCGCGAAGGACCCACAGAATGATCGATCTCTATTACTGGCCGACGCCGAACGGCCACAAGATCACGATGTTTCTCGAAGAAACCGGGCTGAAATACACCATCCACCCGATCAACATCGGCGCGGGCGATCAGTTCAAGCCGGAGTTCCTGGAATTCTCGCCGAACAACCGCATGCCCGCCATCATCGATCAGGCCCCGGCCGACGGCGGCGCGCCGGTGAAGATCTTCGAGTCCGGCGCCATCCTGCTTTACCTTGCGGAGAAGACCGGCCAGTTCCTGCCCTCCGACCTGCGCAAGCGCTTCGACGTGATCCAGTGGCTGATGTGGCAGATGGGCGGCCTTGGTCCGATGGCGGGACAGAACCATCACTTCTCGCAATATGCGCCGGAAAAGCTGCCCTATGCTATCGACCGCTATGTCAAGGAAACCAACCGTCTCTATGGCGTGCTGAACAAGCGCCTCGCGGATCGCGACTACGTGGCGGGCGACTATTCCATCGCCGATATGGCGGCCTATCCGTGGGTCGTGCCTTACGAGCGGCAGGGCCAGAAGCTGGAAGACTTTCCGCATCTCAAGCGCTGGTTCGAGACCATCAAGGCGAAGCCGGCCACCGTGCGCGCCTATGAACTCGGCCCGAAAGTGAATCCCACCCTCGGCAAGACTTTCACCGACGATCAGAAGAAGGTGCTGTTCGGGCAGACCGCATCGGTGGTGAAGGGGTAACGCAATGACCGCTGCACGCAAGCTTTTCGAACTCTGCGGCACCGAAACCGAGCGCGTGTTCAGTCCCTTTTGCTGGCGCACGCGCATGGCGCTGGCGCACAAGGGGCTGGACGCCGAAACCATCCCGTGGCGCTTCACCGAGAAGGAGGCGATCGCCCCGCATCGTTCGGACAAGGTGCCGGTGCTGATCGACGGCGAAACATCCGTCTCGGATTCATGGGCCATCGCCAACTATCTGGAAGACACCTATCCGGACCGGCCGTCGCTGTTCGGCGGCGCGGGTGGGCGCGCCATGGGGCAGATGCTGAACTGGTGGGGCGATATCGCGGTGGTCGGCGGCATCTTTCCGATGATCGTGAAAGACATCCACGATCACTTACGCCCGGCCGATCAGGCCTATTTCCGCCAGACGCGCGAGAAGCGCCTCGGCAAGACGATGGAACAGGCAGCGGCGAACCGCGATCACGCCGTGGAAGATTTCCGCAAGAGTCTATTGCCCATGCGCATGACGCTGAAGACGCAGCCGTATCTTGGCGGCGATGCGCCGAACTACGCGGACTACATCGTGTTCGGCCCATTCCAGTGGGCGCGCGCGATCAGCCCGTTCAGGCTGCTGGCGGAAGACGATCCGATTTATGCATGGCGGGAAAAGCTGCTCGATGCTTTCGGCGGCATGGCGCGGACGTCGCCGGGATACGCGGTCTGATGCTTGCGGCGTGTCATCACGCCGCAATGAATCAGCATTAGCGGCGGGGGATGACCGAGCCGGTTCCCAACCTCATTCACTGGATCGGCGGCATCGCCGCCGTCCTGACCACCATCTGCTGGCTGCCGCAGGCAGTGCGCGTCGTCCGCTACAAGGACACGCGGGCGATCTCGCTGGTGACCAATCTGATTTTCGCCAGCGGCATCCTGTTGTGGCTGGTCTATGGCCTTGCGCTGGGCAACTGGCCGCTGATCGCCGCCAATGGGATCTCGATGATCTTTACGCTCATCATTATCGCCATGAAGCTGCGGTATGGATGAAGCGAACCCGCGTCGCGTGTCCTAACGCGCGCTCCGCTCTGCCTCGGTCCGCAGGCAGGACGGGCATAGGCAGTCTTCGCCTTCGATCGGCATCGGCAGGCGCACTGCCTCGTCCATGCACCAGCAATGCCCCGACAGATCGCAGGTGAACCCAGCGCCGCAACGCGCGCAGGTCAATGACCGCTGTGCCGGAGCTGCCGTTGACGATTTTGTCATAGTTCCGTTCACGACTTTGCCGAATCCTTCATGTGACGTTCAGGCGTCCGGCGCGCATAGTTGACCTTGCCGGTTCAACAAAGGTTCCGCAATGGCTCGCGATCCGCACGGTGCACTTCTAGCACTTAATCGCTTCGGTTTCGGCGCGCGGGGCGGCGCGGCAAGTGATTTTTCCAGCGCGGCGTCCGATCCGCGCGGCTTTGTGAAGGCCGAACTCGGCCGCCCTAATGCTGCGTTGCTGGATGCGCCCGGCCTGCAGGAGACGCCGGCGCTGGCGCAGGCTGTTTTCGATTATCAACGAGACGTGAAGCAGCAGCGCGAGCTTGCTGCGAAATCCATGCAGGATATGGCCGCGTCCGGCGACAGGCCAGTCACTCCTGAACCAAGGCCGATGGCGGATGCGATGCAGCCGAAGATGCCGCCTGCAAAAGAGCCGCCGAAGCCGCTCAACGTCATCCAGAAAACTTTTCGCGCCGAAGCGCTGGCGCGCATCCAGCGCGCGACCATGGCCGAGAGCGGCTTTGTCGAACGGCTCGTGACGTTCTGGTCGAACCATTTCTGCATTTCCGCCAACAAGGGCGAACTGGCGCGGGCATGGGCCGGCGCGTTCGAGCGGGAGGCGATCCGCCCGCATGTGCTGGGGCATTTCAACGACATGCTGCGCGCGGTCGAGCAGCATCCGGCGATGATCTTCTTTCTCGACAACCAGCAGTCGGTGGGGCCGCAATCGCGCGCGGGCAAAAATCGCAAGCGCGGCCTGAATGAAAATCTCGCCCGCGAGATCATGGAACTGCACACGCTCGGCGTGCACGGCGGATACACGCAGGACGACGTGACGTCGCTGGCGCGGATCATCACCGGCTGGACCTTCGCAGGCCGAAATGGAAAGCTCGCGCCGCCCGGCACATTTGCATTCAATCCCAATGCGCATGAGCCGGGGCCGCAGAAGCTGCTCGGCAAGATTTATGAGGATACCGGCGTCGCGCAGGGCGAGGCCGCGCTGGCCGACATCGCGGGCAATCCGGCCACGGCAAAATTCATTGCCGCGAAGTTCGTGCGTCACTTTATCGCCGACGATCCGCCGCCTGCGCTGGTGGCGAAACTGGAGACGACATTTCGCAAGACCGATGGCGACCTGCGGGCGATGACGCTGGCCTTGCTGGATTCCGATGAGGCGTGGCGCGCGCCGATGAGCAAGATTCGAACGCCCTATGATTACCTGATCGCGAGCGGGCGGATGATGGGCCAGATTCCCGGCGATCCGCAGCGCTATCTCGGCGGACTGAACGTGCTCGGCCAGCCATTGTGGACGCCCGCCGGACCGAACGGCTTCGCCGATACCAATGCCGCATGGGCCGCGCCGGAAGGACTCAAGCTGCGCCTCGATATCGCGTCGCAGATATCGTCGCGGATCGGTGATGCGATCGATCCGCGCGCGCTGCTCGATGTGGTGGCGGGCGATGCAGCATCCACCGAAACACGCCAGACCATCGAGCGCGCGGAATCCAAACAGCAGGCTTTCGCGCTGCTGCTGATGTCGCCGGAATTCCAGAGGAGATGACCATGGCGAATATTCCAATGGATTGCTGTGAAAGTCACACCGCGCGCGGCGTGTCGCGGCGCGCTCTGCTGATGGGCGGCGCGACCTTCGCGGCATGGGCTTACTTGCCGAAATTCGCGCGCGCCAAGGACGGCCGCGATCCGCGCTTTGTCACCATCATTCTGCGCGGCGCGCTGGACGGGCTTGCCACCGTCGCGCCGGTGGGCGATCCGGATTATGCCGATCTGCATGGCGCGATCGCGCTGACACGCGACGGCCCGCATGCCGCCATTCCGCTGGACTCGTTCTTCGCGCTGCATCCGTCGATGCCGGAATTCGCGCGCATGTATAAGGACAAAAAAGCCGCGGTGGTTCATGCGGTGGCAACCGGTTATCGCGAGCGCTCGCATTTCGACGGACAAGATGTGCTGGAGAGCGGCTTTCCCGGGCCGGGCCGCGTGCAGAGCGGCTGGCTCAATCGCGCGCTGGAAGCGCTTCCGCGCGGCGAACGGGTGACGAGCGGTCTTGCGGTCGGGCCGACCACGCCATTGGTGTTGCGCGGCGCCGCGCCGACCGTCGGCTGGGTGCCGCCGACCTTGCCGCAGACGGCGGACGACACCGCGATGCGTCTGATCAATCTCTATACCCATCGCGATCCCGCCCTTGCGTCGGCGCTGTCGCAGGGACTGCAGATCGACAAGATCGCCGCTTACGACGACGGCATGAAGCCGAAGCCCGGCATGAACGGCGTCGGCGCGATGCGGCTGGCGGCGAAAGGCGCGGCGCGGCTGATGGCGGCGGACGACGGGCCGCGCATCGCGGCGCTGGCGTTCGATGGCTGGGACACGCATGCCAATGAAGGCGGCCCTGTCGGGCGGCTGGCGCAACTGCTGTCGGGACTCGACGGCGCGCTGGCGGAATTCGAGAGCACGCTCGGCGAACGCTGGAAGGACACGGTGATCGTGGTCGCCACCGAGTTCGGCCGCACCGCGCGCATCAACGGCACATCCGGCACCGATCACGGCACCGGCACCATTGCGCTGCTGGCGGGCGGCGCGGTGAACGGCGGGCGTGTCATCTCGGACTGGCCGGGATTGAAACTCGCCAACCTTCATGAAGGCCGCGACCTGAAGCCGACGACGGATCTGCGCGGCGTCATCAAGGGCGTGCTGCGCGACCATCTCGGCCTCGGCGATCGCGTGCTGGCGGACACGGTGTTTCCGGACAGCGCGGGCGTGAAGGCGACGGGCGGGCTGGTGGTGTAGAGGGCAGGTCGCTACGATCTGCGACAAATAAAATGTCGTCCCCGCGGGGACCCATAGCGCCCCAAGTCGACGTCATCCTGAGGTGCGAGCACTTGCGAGCCTCGAAGGATGACGACAGGGTTCGCATTTTTTCCGCGCATCCTTCGAGGCTCGCCGTGAATAGCGGCTCGCACCTCAGGATGACGCGACCTCAATCAGTTTCGGGCCAATGGGTCCCCGCTTTCGCGGGGACGACATCTCATGTGTTAAGAGGCCTTTTCCGAAAGACTCACCCCAGCGTGATCTTGTCGATCTGCGCCATCTCGTCGGCGGTCAGCTTCCAGTTGATCGCCTTTGCGTTCTGCTCGATCTGCTCAGGGCTCGACGCGCCGGCGATCACGCTCGACACCTGCGGGCGTGCGGCGAGCCACGAGAACGCCAGTTCGATCATCGTCTTGCCGTGCGCATTGGCGAAGTCCTGCAGCTTGGCGACGATGTCGAAATTCTTGTCGGTCATGTAGCGGTCGGCGAGATAGCTCACCTTGCCGAAACGCGAGTCTGCGGCGGGCTTTTCGCCGCGCCTGTATTTGCCGGTCAACAGGCTGCTTGCCAGCGGAAAAAACGGCAGCAGGCCGAGATTATATTGCTGTGCGGCGGGAAGCAGATCCTTCTCGATGTCGCGCACGATCAGGCTGTATTCGTCCTGGCACGATACGAAAGCGTGAGTGTTGATGCCGCGCGCGGTGAACTGCGCTTCGGCGATGCGCCACGCCGGGAAATTCGAACAGCCGATGTAGCGCACCTTGCCCTGCCGGATCAGGTCTTCCAGTGCGCGCAGCGTTTCCTCGATCGGCGTCAGCGGATCGAAGTCATGCTGCTGGTAGAGATCGATGTAATCGGTCTTGAGGCGGCGCAGGCTGTCTTCCACCGCGTTCATGATGTAGCGGCGCGACGCGCCCTGCTTGGTGCCGTCGTCGGACATTTCCTTGGCGTACTTCGTCGCCAGCACGATGTCCTTGCGCCGGTCGCCGAGCACCTGGCTGAGCACCGTCTCGGAGCCGCCGCGGCTGGAATAGATGTCGGCGGTGTCGAACAGCGTGATGCCGAGATCGATCGCCTTGTGAATGATCTTGCGCGAGATTTCCAGATCGCTGCGCTGGCCGAAATTGTTGCAGCCGATGCCGACCGCGGACACGCGAAGGCCGGAGCCGCCCAGATTTCTGATTTCCATGATCTTGCCTGTCAGGTTTGATTGAACGCGGGAACGGCCGCAGCCGTTTCCTCGTTCGTACCTGACGAGGACGCGGCTGGCGAGCGCAAAGCGCGCGCCGTCATGCGCCGCACCGCGGCTTCCGCATCGCGGGCGATCTGCTTGCGGTCGGCCGTCATGCCATAGCTCACGGCCTCGCCCCAGCTCACGGTGACGTCGACCGCGCCGGATGCGAACACGCCTTGCAGATGCGGCAGCAGTTCGGTCTCGCCATACCACGCGACCTTGTCGCGCAGCGCGCGGCCGACGGGAATGCCGCCGAACCGGGTGTAGGCGATGGAGACCGGCTGCACGGTGACACGATCGTGGTGGGTCTGGTCGCCGATGGTGTGGTGCACGGCGCCGATCAGCGCCGAGCGGAACGGCAGGATGCGAATGCCGTCGCTCGAAGTGCCTTCGGGAAACAGCACCACCACATCGCCGCCGCCGAGGCGGTCGCCCATGGCGCGCGCGGTGTCGCCGGTCTTGTGGCGGCGTTCGCGCTCGACGAAAATCGTGCGCTGCAATTTCGCCAGCCAGCCGAACAGCGGCCAGTTCGCGACTTCGGATTTGGCGACGAACACCACCGGCGCGATGGCGCTGAGCACGATGATGTCCAGCCACGAGGCATGGTTCGACAGCAGCAGCACCGGCGTCTCGCGGGTGCGCGCGCCGACCTGCGTGATGCGGATTCCGATCACGGCGCAAGCGGCGCGGTGAAACAGCAGGGGCACGATGCGCTTCAGGTTGTTGCCGAGCAGAATGCCCGCGAGCTGAAACGGCAGCAGCACGAGCGTGACGGCGGTCATGACAACGGAGACGTAGAGGGTGCGGATCATGCAGCGTTTGCCGGTATCGGTGAGGGACGGGTCGTCATCTGACGCATGGGATTTGCGTTATACCGGATGCATCGCGGGGGCGAACAGCGGAACCGGCCGAGCGAAGCATGCCCGGATCAAAAAAAGCGGCCCCGGTCGGAGACGGCGCAGAGGGGATTTACGCGACCGGGGACCGCTGCAACGCGCGACCTGTGACGGGGGACAGTTCGTGCGCGTGGGAAAGCTAGGCGGCGCGCATAACAGGGCGATGACAGGAGAGTTATCCACAGAGGACGCGCCGGATGTTTTTCTTGTATCGTCCCGGCCTACGCCGGGACGACATCGAACCACGGAACATCATCGCCTCTTGTTGCTCCCGAGGCTTCAGGTCAGACTCTCGCAATCCGCGCTCCCCGAAAGGACTTTCATGCCGACGTTCGTCTCGCCCTATCTGCTGCCGATCCTGATGCTGCTCGCATCCAACGTGTTCATGACCTTCGCATGGTACGGCCATCTGAAGTTCAAGGATCACACGCTGCCGCTGGTCATCATGGTGAGCTGGGGCATCGCGTTCTTTGAATACTGGCTCGCGGTGCCGGCCAATCGCTGGGGCAGCGCGGTCTATTCGGCGGCGCAGCTCAAGACCATGCAGGAAGTCATCACGCTGGTGGTGTTTGCGGGTTTCTCGGTGCTGTACCTGAAGGAGCCGCTCGGCTGGAATCACGCGCTGGGATTTGCCTTCATCGCCGCGGGCGCGTTCTTCATTTTCCATAAGTGGTGAGAGCCGCTGCCGCTCAGCGCGTGCGGGCCGGAATCGCGGTCGCGATCGGCGCGCCCACGCACCTGCGTCGCGATCAGAAATCCTGCCACCAGGACGATCGCGAGCGTCAGCGAGACCGAAACCACCACAACAGGCATCTTCATCCGCACCTCCGCGCGCGTCATCACGCATGCAGGCCGTTGGATTATGTGAAGAGAAATCCGGCTCAGGCCAGAACGCGGCTCGTCAGAACGGTGAGGGTGACGATCGCGCACAACGACAACGCCGCCACGGCCAGCGAGGCGACAACGGTATGGGTCAGGCGGGACGAGGCCGTGCCTGCCGACTTCAACTGAAAACCAATTCCTGAAACAGGCGACCCGATCATGGTCGTGATTCCTCAATGCGGCGGCGAATCACCGCCATACGGAATCTCTCTGGAATCGCTGTCAAATTTGCGGCGCGAAAACCCGAAACATGGCGGAACCACGGCAAGTTCAGGGAAATCAAGGCGTTATCCCCGATCTCCCCGTTATCCAGTTGTCGCTACTAGGCTCATGCCTCCGCAATCAGGCCGGTTTCGGCATCGGGCGCCGTGCCGGGGGCGGAGATTTCGGCCGGCTTCCAGGCCATGGAGACGAAGCGCGGCTCCTGCTCGACCCGCTTTAGCCACGCCTTGATCGCGGGGTGGCCGCTGAGATCGAAGTCGCACTGGTTGGCGACATGGGTGTAACCGTACATCGCGATGTCCGCGACGGTGAGGTGCCCGGCGGCGAAATAGTCATGCGTCTTGAGATGATTTTCCATCACCCGCAGCGCGGCGTAGCCACGTTCCATCCAGTCTTCCAGCGAATGGGTCTGCAGGTCGCGGCCGCCGCGCACCAATACCAGCCAGAAATAGGCCGCGCCGACGCTCGGCTCCAGCGCATGCTGTTCGAAGAACATCCACTGCAGTGCCTGTGCGCGGTCGATCCGGTCTTCCGGCGCGAGCGAGGTGCCGATCGCGACGTACCAGAGGATGGCATTGGATTCGGCGAGATAACGGCCGTCCGCCACTTCGAGCAGCGGCACCTGCCCGGACGGATTGCGCGCGAGAAATTCCGGCGTGCGGCTTTCGCCACGCAGAATGTCCACCTCGACAGCCTTGTAGGGCGCATTCAACAGCGCCAGCGCAAGGCGGACCTTGTAGCTGTTGCCGGAGCGCTGCATCGAGTAGAGCTTGTACATTCGAATCCGAGGGTCGTTTTGTCGCTCTCAGACAATGATGCGCGCGGCACCTCGCTGCAAGTCCCATACCCTGGAAATGGTAGAAAACTGCTGCCGCACTGCACGCTGTCAGCAGATTGTGCGCACTTTCGGCTTTTCAGTGTTCGTGCGTCACATCGGCGCGCGCGTCAGCGCGCAGCGGATCACGCACCGGCGATCCGGCGGGGCCGCCATCCGAAAGATCGGGGATAATCGAAGGCGAATCTGCGGCGGGCGAGAACCGCGCTGTGCTTGCGGCGGAGCGACTGCGCAGCGACCAGGATGCTGCGATCCAGCACCCGAGCGCGATTGCGATACCGGCGATCACGTCGACCACGTAGTGGCTGCCCGCGAAGGGCGTCGCCAGGATCATTGCGATGTTGAGGATCAGCGCGATCGTTCGCAATCCACGAACGCGCCAGAGCGCGATCGCGAACAGCACGCCGAGCGCGGCGTGGAGACTCGGAAACGTGATGATGCCTTCCGAATTCAATGCCGACATGGTGTTGAATGTGCCGTCCCGAAGCCCGAGAAATACGGGCCAGCTTGTCGATGATATCGGGATCGCGCCATGAGCCAGATCGGGCTGTGCATGGTAGAAGAGCCACGGTCCCGCGGCGGGGACAAAAGCCGATATGCCGATGGTGACGAGCGTCGTCAGCAGGAATGCCCGAACGAAAATGCTCAGGCGCTGAAAGTGCCCGGCGAAACCCAGCACCAGCACGGTCGCTATCACCTGCACCGTAAAGCTGAGATAGGCGATCAGAAAAAGCCGGCGCAGCCAGACGTTGGATGTGACGATCGAAACATATCCCGGCCAGTCGATGCCAAGCCGATGGTCCAGGGCGGCGAAAAGCGCATCCTGCAGGGGAAATCCCGCACGCGCGGCAAGGTATGACAGCGGCGCACCGACGGCACTGAAAGCGGCTATTTGCGCCGTGCTGGTCAGCGCGGCTGCGGCGCATGCGTCCTTGCGGACGGCGCCGTAGAACCAGCCCGCGGCGCCCAGAAGCAGGCATGCGCCCGCCGGTTTGAGGAAGGATTCCCATTCGATGCGGAGCGATCCGATCACGGATGCTGCGAGGATCGCCATGCCGATGGCCGCGATCACGATCCAGATCAGGCGATCGGTCCGCTGTGCGGGCTTCTGAAAGGCGTTCATTCCGGCATCCTGGGCGGCACGATCCTTGTGCGTGCCCGAACCTACCGGGGCCGGGTTCGCGGGCCGTTAAGATCGGCAGGCGCGGAGCCGGCCACAGCCCTCATTCTTTCGGATAGCGGCCATGTCGTTGTGAATCCGGCTTCGCCGTTCAAAAGACGCGGAAATTCCCGGCTTTCCGGCGAAGTTTCTTGCGATGCGGCATTGCCCGTTTTAGGGTGTTCCGCCCGTTCAAACACCGCGATTCCGGGCCTCGCGATCCAGAACCCCTCAGGAGAAGAGAATGTCGTTTCTGTCCGCTGCGCTTGACCGTGTGAAGCCGTCCGCGACCATCGCGGTCACGGATAAAGCACGGCAGCTCAAAGAGGCGGGCCGCAACGTCATCGGCCTCGGCGCCGGCGAGCCGGATTTCGACACGCCCGCCAATATCAAGCTGGCGGCGATCCACGCCATTGAGGCCGGCAAGACCAAGTACACCGCGGTGGACGGCATTCCCGAGCTGAAGGACGCCATTATCGGCAAGTTCCAGCGCGAGAACGGTCTGACCTACAAGCGCAGCCAGATCAGCGTCGGCACCGGCGGCAAGCAGGTTCTGTACAACGCGCTGATGGCGACGCTGAACCCCGGCGATGAAGTCATCATCCCGGCGCCGTACTGGGTCAGCTATCCGGAAATGGTGTCGCTGGCCGGCGGCACGCCCGTGCCAGTGGTCTGCACCGCGGAGTTCGGCTTCAAGCTGCAGGCCGCGGCGCTGGAAGCGGCCATCACGCCGAAGACCAAGTGGATCATCCTGTGCTCGCCGTCGAACCCAACCGGCTCCGCCTATACCCGTGCGGAGCTGAAGGTGCTCACGGACGTGCTGTTGAAGCATCCGCATGTCTGGGTGATGACCGACGACATGTACGAACACCTTGTCTACGACGACTTCGAGTTCACCACCCCGGCGCAGGTCGAGCCGAAGCTGTTCGACCGCACCCTGACGGTGAACGGCGTCTCCAAGGCTTACTGCATGACCGGCTGGCGCATCGGCTATGCCGGCGGGCCCGAGCAACTCATCAAGGCGATGGCCACCATCCAGTCGCAGTCGACGTCGAACCCGTCGTCGATCGCGCAGTGGGCGGCGGTCGAGGCGCTCAACGGTCCGCAGGACTTCATTGCCGAGAACAACAAGGTCTTCAAGGAGCGCCGCGATCTCGTGGTGGCGATGTTGAATCAGGCAACGGGGATCGACTGTCCGCGGCCGGAAGGCGCTTTCTATGTCTATCCGTCCTGCGCGGGCACCATCGGCAAGACCGCGCCGTCGGGCAAAAAGATCGCGACGGACGAGGATTTCGTGACCGAGCTTCTGGAAACGGAAGGCGTCGCGGTGGTGCAGGGTTCGGCCTTCGGCCTCGGCCCGGCGTTCCGCATCTCCTACGCCACCAAGACTTCGGACCTCGAGGAAGCCTGCAAGCGCATCCAGCGTTTCTGTGGCAACCTGCGCTAGTCGCATTTGCACGGTGGCCGCCCCCGGCGGCCACCGTGTCGTCTTCAAGTCCGCACGCTGTTTTTCAGAGGATAGAGAAACAGGCCCGCCAGCGCGGAGATCAGCGACGCACCGCTCATGAATGCGGCGATCGCGTACCAGTTGCCGGTCACGCCCAGAAGATAGGCGCCCACCAGCGGCGCTGTTGCGCTCCCGAGGATGGTGCCGAGGGTGTATCCGATCGCCATTCCCGAATAGCGGACATTGGCTGGAAAAATTTCCGCGAAGAAGGTTGGCATCACGCCATAGTTTGCCGCGAACGGCAGGAACAGGATGATGAAGCCGAGCATCATCATGGCGGCGTTCTTCGTGTCGAGAAGCGCGAACCAGATGAACGGCGTCACCACCATGAACACCGCGCCGATGACGAAGATCGCCTTCCGGTTGATGCGGTCGGACAGCCAGCCGAATGCGATCATGCCGATGGCGAGGAATGCGAACGCCGCCATGATCAGCATCAGCATCTCGCCGCGCGCCACGCCGAGATACTTGGCGTACCCGAGCGAGAAGACCGACGCGGTATAGAAAAAGGTTCCGGCGCCGATATAGGCCAGGCACAGCAGCACGACCTTGGCCTTGTGATTCCTGAAGACCTCGACCACCGGTGCCTGCTCGACCTTGCGTGCTTCCTTGACCGCAGCAAAGTCCGGGCTTTCGGATACGCGCGCGCGGATTGCCATGCCGAGAATCACGAGGATCGCGCTCAGGATGAAGGGAATCCGCCAGCCCCAGGACAGGAATTCGGCTTCGCTCAGGCTGCTCAACGCGAGGAATGCAAGGTTGGCGAGGATCAGTCCGATGCACGAGCCGGTGTTGACGATGCCGCCGAAATAGCCCTGCCGGTGCGCGCCTGCGTGTTCGACGCTAATGAGCACCGCGCCGCTATATTCGCCTCCGAGCGAGATGCCCTGGATGACGCGAAGCACGATCAGCAGGACCGGCGCCCAGATGCCGATCGAGTCATATGTCGGCAGCAGGCCGATCAGGAACGTGGCTCCGCCCATCATCGTGAGCGTGACGATGAGGGACGCCTTGCGCCCGATGCGGTCGCCGTAATGGCCGAACAGCGCCGCGCCCGCCGGACGGGCGACGAAGGCGACGGCGAATGTCGAGAGCGACAGCAGCGTGCCGACCAGATTGTCGAACGAAGGGAAAAACAGTTTTCCGAACACGAGCGCCGCGGCAATGCCGTAGACGAAGAATTCGTACCATTCGACGGCGGTGCCGGCGAGGCTCGACAGCAGCGCCTTGGTCGCTTCCGGTTTTCTGTAGGACACGGTGTCCTGAGTGATCGCGGTCATGTTTCCTCCTGAAGGGTGTTTGTTGATTGATGGTGCGGCGCTGCGATCCGCGATTCTTGAGATCCGCTTGATCGCAGCGCCCTGTTGAAAGGACGTTCAGCCCGCGGCTGCGCTGCGCGGCGTATCGGCGGCCTTGGTGTCGAGCAGGGCCAGAATCGTGGACAGTTTCGTCCGGTCGTCAGCGTTCAGGCCCTTCATCGGCGCGCGGGGCGGGCCGACCGGGCGGCCCGCGATCTCAAGCCCCGTATGCGCGACGCGGATGTGGGACTTCGCGCAGATGAATTCGCACAGCGGGAAGAGCTGGTCCCACAGATCGCGGCTGAGCACGGCGTCGCGCGCGCGCGTCGCCGCGTCGAAGAACTGCAAGGCCAGTTTTGGCGCGAAGCTGGTGCAGACGGGAGCCCAGCCGGTTGCGCCCGCCATGAAGGCCTGCAGGCTGGTGGATTCCCAGCCTGCGATCAGCGTGACGTCGCCGCCGACGAGCCGCCGGATCGCAGAAATGCGGGACAGGTCGCCGGTGCTTTCCTTGATGCAGTTGATGTTGTCGAGTTCAGTGAGACGCGCAAGGAAATCCGGCTTCATGTCGACGCCGGTTGTCCATGGGTTGTTGTAGACGCAGATCGGAAGATTGATGGCCGCGGACACGCGCTCGTAGTGCGTGAGGACTTCGTCTTCCGTCAGAGGCCAGTACGACACCGGCAGGATCATCACGCCGTCGCAGCCCACATCCTGCGCATGCCGTGACAGCGAGATGCAGGCGGTCGTGGTGCGGGCGCCGGTGCCGACGATGACGGGGATGCGACCGGCGACATGTTTTGCCACTGCCGCGGTCGTTTCCTTCATTTCCTCGTCGCTGAAGGAGCCGTTGCCTCCGGTGCTGCCGAAAATGCAGACGCCGTGGACGCCGTTCTCGATCTGAAAGTCGATTTCTTCAAAGAGACGTTTTTGGTCGATGCTTTCGCCGGCGTTCGTCGCCGTTGGCAAAAACGTAAATACCCGAGACCAGAAGTCGGTTTGCTTGTTCATGAAAGTCCTCCCAGCGGATCGACATTGAGCTGTCGTGGGCGTAATCCAACACATATCAGGCTGTCTGACAAGCAGGCAGGCAGATAGCCTTGCTGGCTGAATACCTTGTGGAGGGCTATTGTTTTTGCTAGCGAAATTTCTCCGGGATTCGGAAAATGCGAAGATGAACACTCGACCTGCGCCAGCGATGCTGCCCAAGGTGGCAAAAATCTCACTTGTCGATGAAGTGATCCGGGCCATGCGCCAGATGCTGGAAAACGACATCTGGACCGCCGGCAGCAAGTTGCCTTCGGAGCTTGAACTGAGCCGCCAGCTTGGTGTGGGGCGTTCGACCATCCGGGAAGCGTTGCGGGTCCTCGGCCATCTGGGACTGGTGGAGTCGCGAACGGGGCTCGGCACCTACGTGACCCAGCAGACCATGTCGAACAGCCCGATCGAACTGCCGCAAACTGCCGAAACGCTTGTGGAATTGTTCGAATTCAGAAAGTCGATCGAAATTCCGGCGGCGCGGCTGGCCGCGGAGCACCGGACGCCCGAGGAGATGGACGACATTCGCAAGGCGTGGGACCGCTGCGCGCAGGCGGTTCAGAACGACAGCGCGGTCGAGTTTGCGCGCCTCGATTTTCTCTTTCACCTGTCCATCGTCAAAGCTTCGCACAACCGGTTTTACATCGCGGCCTATGAAGGCCTGAGCGAAGCATTCAAGGGCAATGTGAAGCTGATCCTCGGGCAGGGGCAGCTCCGCAGCATGCTGCACTTTCACGATGCTTTGATCGAGGCTGTCGCCGATGGCGATGCGCATCATGCCGCGCGGGCCGTGACGGACAATTTCGTCGAAACCGACGTCCGGCTGGCGCTGTTATTGCGGAAGTAATCACGCTCGCCGGCCGGAGTTGCGCTGCCGTCCCGGGCTGGGGATAAGCTGGACAGCTTCAATCGCAAAAAGACCATGTGAGCAGCCAATTTGCCTTGTTTTTGACACGGCGCTTCCCTCTTGTCCGTTCGCTAATTAACCAAGCAAGCCGGAGTTCTTATCCATGCGCCTTCCTTCCCTTCTCGGTGTCGCTGCCGCGGCACTCGTCGCCTCCTTCGCATCGGCGAATGCCCAGCAGCCTCAGGGCGTGCGCATCGGCGTGCTCGAATGCCACGGCGGCCAGAACGTCGGCATGGTGGTCGCTTCCGCAACCACGCTTGAATGCGTGTTCAACGGCCAGGGCCGCCGGCCCGAGCCTTATCTGGCACACATCACCCGCTTCGGCGTCGATCTCGGCGTGACCGAGAACACCTCCTTCGCCTGGGCCGTGCATGCGCCGACCCAGCGCATCGGCCGCGGTGACCTCGCCGGCAACTACGGCGGCGTGGGCGGCAACGTCTCGTTCGGCGTCGGCGGCGGCGGCAACCTCTTGTGGGGCGGTTCGCAGAACTCCTTCGCGCTTCAGCCGCTCAGCCTGCAGGGCCAGACCGGCGTCAACGTGACCGGCGGCATCGTCGGCCTCGACCTCGAGCCGGTGAAGTTCGCGCCGCGCCGTCACGGCCGCCATCATCGTCACCATCGCCATCATCGTTGAGTTAACGAAATGGAATGAAAAAGGCCCGCTTTGGCGGGCCTTTTTTGTTTTTGCTTATGCTCGTCGCCGGTCGGTGATTGAAGATTGCAGCGTAGCATGTATGACTTTGCGCGGGGCACATTCCCTTCATCCGTTTCGTTTGCGCCATTCAGCCGGAGGCTTTCCATGCGCCGTCTTTCGATCGCTCTGTCCGTGGCATCGGCCGCCATCGCCGCCACCGTTTCGCTCGCCGCCGCGCAGCAGCCTGCCACTCAGGTCGGCGTGCTCGAGTGCCGCGGCGGTCCGAATATCGGCATGATCGTCGGTTCGGTCACCAATCTGGGCTGCGTCTTCCGTGCGCAGGGCCGGCCGGATGATCTGTATACCGCGCGCATCACCAAGGTCGGCGTCGATCTCGGCATCACCACCGAAACCGCGCTGTCATGGGCGGTGTTCGCACCGACCGTTCAGTTCGGTCCGGGCGACCTGTCGGGCAATTACGCCGGCGTCGGCGCCAGCGCGACGGTGATCGCCGGTGTCGGCAGCAACGCGCTGATCGGCGGTTCGCAGAATTCCTTCGCGCTCCAGCCGCTCAGCGTGCAGGGCCAGACCGGCCTCAGCGTCGCGGGCGGTGTGCAGAGCCTGGAACTGCGTCCCGGCCGGTTCTGAAATCGAATAACCGAGTCTTACGCTTCGATCTGAATTTGTCATCGCCGGGCTTGTCCCGGCGATCCCGATAGACTGAACGCAGTGCCTTGTGATCGGGATGGCCGGAACGAGCCCGGCCATGACAATTGAAAATTCTCGCAATGATGAGAAACAAATCACATTGCTGCGCAGCGGAATGTTTCCCGCTTGCCAACCGCGCCGTGCCTTGAGACGATCCTTGCGCCGACCCGCATGCGCGCATCCGCAGGAGTGGGAATGGCGCGAGCGGACTGCGCGCAACATCGGAGTGAGAGCGTTCCGGCGGCGACCGGGGTTGCACTTCGCCGGACAAGCTTGATGCGGGCCGTGCTCCAGACAGGAGACGGCAAATGGGACAGGACGGTCTACGGCAAGACGCTCTGAAGCAAGACAACGTGAGAAGTCCCCGCGGTCCCCGGTGCATCGCACTGGTGGGACCGTTCCAGAGTGGCAAGACCACGTTGCTCGAAGCGATACTGGCGCGCACCGGCGCCATTCCCAAGGCAGGCACCATTGAAGCCGCCAACACGGTCGGCGATCCGTCTCCCGAAGCGCGTCACCATCGCATGAGCGTCGGCCTCACCGCCGCGACCACGACCTTCATGGGCGACAGCTACACCTTCATCGATTGTCCGGGTTCGGTCGAATTCATGCACGACATGCGCGCGGCGCTGCCTGCGGTGGATGCCGCGGTGATCGTCTGCGAGGCCGACGAGCGCAAGCTGCCGCAATTGCAGATCATCATGCGCGAACTCGAAAATCTCGGCATTCCGCGTTTCCTGTTTCTCAACAAGATCGACAAGGCCAGCAAGCGCATCCGCGAAACCCTCGCGACCCTGCAGCCTGCGTCGCGCACGCCGCTGGTGCTGCGGCAGATTCCGATCTGGAAAGGCGACCTCATCGCCGGCTTCGTCGATCTCGCGCTGGAGCGCGCCTTTGTCTATCGCGAGCATATGCCGTCCGAGGTGATCGACCTCGACGCCGGCGATCTCGGCCGCGAGCAGGAAGCGCGCCTCACCATGCTGGAGAAGCTCGCCGATCATGACGACCGGCTGCTTGAACAGTTGCTTGAGGACATCCCGCCGCCGCGCGACGCGGTGTTCGACGATCTCGCCAGGGAGTTGAGCGAAGGCCAGATCTGTCCGGTGCTGCTCGGCTGCGCCACGCGCGAGAACGGCGTGCTGCGCCTCCTGAAGGCGTTGCGCCATGAAGCGCCCGGGATCGCGGCCACCGCGAAGCGGCTCGGCGTGACCGATGACAAAAGCGCGCTCGCCTATGTGATGAAGACCACGCATCTCCAGCACGGCGGCAAGCTCTCGCTGGCGCGCATTCTGCGCGGACAGATCGCCGACGGCGACACGCTGCTGTCGTCCGGCGGCGCGACGGGGCGCGTCTCCGGCATGGTGGCTGCAACCATCGGGCAGGACGGCAAGCGCACATCGGCGGGGACGGGCGACACGATTTCGCTCGGCAAGCTCGACGCAATGAAGACCGGCGACACATTGACCACCGGCAAGACCGCGCCGTCCGCGCTGATCGAGGTGATGGCAACCGCGCCTGTTCTGGCGACGGCGCTTGCCGCCACCGACCGCAAGGACGATGTCAAACTCGGTCAGGCGCTGGCGAAACTGATCGAGGAAGATCCGTCGCTGAGTGTGGTTCACAACGCGCTGACCCATGACATGGTGCTGTGGGGGCAGGGCGAGATGCATCTGCGCGTTGCGGTGGAGCGCCTGAAGGATCGCTTCGGCGTGACGGTGAAGCAGCACGCGCCGCCGGTCGGCTATCAGGAGACCATCCGCAAGACCATCACCCAGCGCGGGCGGCACAAGAAACAGTCCGGTGGCCATGGCCAGTTCGGCGACGTGGTGCTGGAAGTGAAACCGCTGCCGCGCGGCGGCGGCGTGGTGTTCCGCGAGAAGATCGTCGGCGGCGCGGTGCCGAAGAACTATATTGGTGCGGTGGAAGAAGGCGTCGGCGACGGCGTGGCGCGCGGTCCGCTCGGCTTCCCGGTGATCGATCTGGAAGTGACGCTGACCGACGGTTCGTATCACAGCGTCGATTCCTCCGATCAGGCGTTCCGGACCGCGGCGCGCGTCGGCGTCACCGAAGCACTGCCGCAATGCCAGCCGGTGCTGCTGGAGCCGATCCATGTGGTGGAGATCGTCTGTCCGTCCGAGGCCACCGCGAAGATCAACTCGATCCTCTCCGGACGGCGCGGCCAGATTCTTGGCTTCGACACCCGCGACGGCTGGGGCGGCTGGGACACCGTGCGGGCGATGATGCCCGAAGCGGAGATCGGCGACCTGATCGTTGAGGTGCGCTCGGCGACGGCGGGGGCGGGCGGCTTTACCCGGCAGTTCGACCACATGTCCGAAGTGACCGGACGGGCGGCGGATCAGATCGTGGCGGCCCGCCGCGCGGCGGCGTAGGCAAAAATCTGTCCTAAGAGACTAGGAAAACGGTTTCGTTGATGTATAATACATCATTGAAACCGTTTTTTACTTGCATAGTAGGTGTTTAACATGGAATCCTGCTCTTGATCACGTCAACGCAAATGCGGGCGGCCCGCGCGCTTCTGGGCATCGACCAGAAGACGCTTGCCGAACTGGCCGGCGTCTCGCTGCCGACCATCCAGCGGATGGAAGCCAGCAACGGCGTTGTGCGCGGCGTGGTCGACTCGCTGACCAAGGTCGTCGACGCGCTGAGCCGCGCGGGCGTGGACCTGATCGGCGACAACGCACGCAGCGAAGGCGGCGGCCGTGGCGTGCGGCTGAAGGAGCCGCCTCAAGGTTAGAGCCCGGCCATGCGCCGGCGTGACACGCAGGCGCAGGATCATGGACGTACCGAGCGGACAGCCGCAGCAGTCGCAACCGGCCGAACTGTTCACCCCGAAATTTTTCACCGTGCTGCGCGAAGGCTACAGCCTCGACGCGCTCCGTGCGGATGCGGTGGCGGGACTGACCGTCGCCATCGTCGCGCTGCCGCTCTCCATGGCCATTGCGATCGCCTCCGGCGCCACGCCGGACCGCGGGCTCTATGCCGCGATCTTCGGCGGCTTCCTGGTCTCGATGCTCGGCGGCAGCCGCTACCAGATCGGCGGACCGGCGGGCGCATTCATCGTGCTGGTCCTTGCGTCGGTGACCAAACATGGCATCGACGGGGTGCTGCTCGCCACCATGATGGCGGGCGCGATCCTCGCCATCGCGGGATGGCTGCGGCTCGGCACCTATATCAAATACATTCCGCATCCGGTGACGGTGGGTTTCACCGCGGGCATCGCGGTGATCATCTTCGCCAGCCAGATTCGCGATCTGCTCGGCATTACGTTGAGCGGCAAGGAGCCGGGCGAACTGATTCCGAAGCTGGAAGCGCTCGGCCGCGCCATCGGCACAACCAATGCTGCAGCGGTCGCAATTTCGCTGATCACCATCGCGATCATCGTCATCCTGCGCCAGTTGCGTCCCACCTGGCCCGCGCTGCTGATCGCGGTGATCGTCACCGGCGTTGCGGCGACGCTGCTGTCGCTGCCGGTCGAAACCATCGGCACGCGCTTCGGCGGCATTCCGCAGTCCTTTCCGCTGCCGTCGCTGCCGACCATGACGCTGGCGAAGGTCGAGGAGATGCTGCCCGATGCGCTCGCCTTCGCGCTGCTCGGCGCCATCGAGTCGCTGCTCTCCGCTGTCGTCGCCGACGGCATGACCGGCCGCCGCCATCGTCCGAACAGCGAACTGGTGGCGCAGGGTCTCGCCAATATCGGCTCGGCGCTGTTCGGCGGCATCTGCGTCACCGGCACCATCGCGCGCACCGCCACCAACGTGCGTGCCGGGGCGCGCACGCCGGTGTCGGGCATGCTGCATTCGGTGTTCCTCCTGGCGTTCATGCTGCTGGCCGCGCCGCTCGCGAGCTACATTCCGCTGGCGACGCTCGCGGGCGTGCTCGCGGTGGTGGCCTGGAACATGGCGGAGAAGCGCGAATTCGCGGCGCTGCTCGGCAGGCCCGCCGAGGCTGCGGTGCTGCTGGCGACGTTCCTGCTGACGATTTTCATCGGGCTCGCTGAAGGTATCGCCGTCGGCAGTCTCTTGGGCGGCCTGATATTTTTGTCGCGGCGGCGGAAAGCCGCTCGCGACGCGCGCGACACTGCGATAGAAGATGCCTCGTCATAATCGAGAGATTTTCGGAACGCATTCGTCATGGCTGAAATTCCCGCCGCATGTCTGATCGGCTGGCCGGCGGCGCATTCGCGCTCACCGCTGATTCACAAATACTGGTTGAAGTCGTTCGGCATCGACGGCGATTATCGCATCGAGGCGGTGGAGCCTGCCGCCTTCGCGAATTTCATCCGCGATCTTGCCGCGCGCGGCTACAGGGGCGCGAATGTCACCATTCCGCACAAGGAGCAGGCGCTGGCCTGCGCGCTGCCAGATGCGCGCGCGCGGATGGTGGGCGCGGCCAACACGCTGTTCTTCGACAACGACGGCGAACTGCGCTCCACCAACACCGATGTTGAAGGCTTCATCGGCAATCTCGACGCCAGTGCGCCCGGATGGGACACCGCTGAAGACGTGCTGGTGCTGGGCGCGGGCGGATCGTCCCGCGCGGTGATCTTCGGCCTGATCGAACGCGGCATCCAGCGTGTGCATCTGGCCAACAGAACCGCTGCACGCACGCGGGCGCTGGCCGATCAGTTCGGCGCACAGGTGCAGCCGCTGGCATGGGATGCCATCGATACGGTCCTGCCGCGCGTGGGACTTCTGGTGAATACGACGTCGCTCGGCATGAAGGGCCAACCGCCGCTCGCCGTCGATGTAACGCTGCTGCCGCCGACGGCGACGGTCGCCGATCTTGTTTATGTGCCGCTGGAGACCGATCTTCTGAAAGCGGCGAAAGCGCGCGGCCTCAAAACCGCCGATGGTCTCGGTATGCTGCTGCATCAGGCCGTGCGCGGATTCGAACTGTGGTTCGGCAAGCGGCCGGTGGTCACACCCGAACTGCGCGCGCTGGTCGAAGCGGATCTGGTGAAGTAGTCTGCTTGCAGATGTGACAACGTCGTCGCGTCGTCATTGCGAGCGAAGCGAAGCAATCCACTCCTTTTGATGTCATGGATTGCTTCGTCGCTACGCTCCTCGCAATGACGATATCAATACGCTTGGAATAAGGATCAGCCTTGAACCGAACCGGAAAAATCATTGTCGTTGTCGCGCTGGTGCTGGTGGCGATCAGCGCGGTCATGAGCTATCGCGGCACGCAGGGGTTCAATCCTGTCGAGATCGACGCCATCAAGCAGCAGATCACCGACGATTTCACGGCGAAGAAGATGACCGTGACCGAGGTCAGCATGCTGCGACGCGCGCCGCACGAACTCGCCGGTTATGTGAAATTCAAGACACCGGGATCGGACGAGGTTCAGCAGAAGCCGTGTACCGCGGTCATGGCGGCGGACAAGACGACATCCTGGAACTGCCAGTAAAGAGCTGCCAGTAAACTGCCGGTCACGGCTGCGTGACAGGCGAAATAATCCGGCATCGCGAACGTAAGTCAGGTGGGGCCTTCTGGAGACACCACCATGATCAACACGCGTTCTGTATTCATTCGTGCGGCTGCGTTGTCGCTGCAATTTCTGTTCTGCTCTCATGCGCTGGCGCAGCAACCACCTGTCAGCAGCACCTTGAAGGTGCGCGGCACCGTGGAGAGCCTCGATGGCGAGACGCTGCGGGTCAAGTCGCGCGACGGCGCGGAGATGATGCTTCATCTGCCCGCGAATGTCGGCGTGGCCGGCGTTGCCAAGATGTCGCTCTCCGACGTCAAGGTCGGCTCCTATATCGGCGTCACATCGGTGCCGGGTGACGACGGCAGCCAGAAGGCGATCGAGGTGCATGTGTTTCCGGGAGCGATGCGCGGCGTCGGCGATGGCACGCAGCCATGGGACCTGAAGCCCAAAAGCAGTATGACCAACGGTGCGGTGGACCAGCGCACCGTCGCGGGAAATGACGGTCACACGCTGACGGTGAAATACAAGGGTGGCGAGCGGAAGGTCTTGGTGACGCCGGACACGGCTGTTGTGACCTTCGTTCCGGCGACGCGCCCCGAGATCAAGGCCGGCACGCCGGTGTTCGCGATCGCGATCAAGAAACCTGACGGCACGCTGGATGCCTCGCGCGTGTCCATCGGCCGCGATGGCGTTGCTCCGCCGATGTGAGCGAAGCCTTCCCTCTCCCGCAAGGGAGAGGGAAGATAAAACGTCAATTGCGCGGGCTGCTCACCGCATTGGTCTGCAGGTGATCCGTCAGCACGTGGCGGTCGATCTCGCTGATGCGGTTGATGCCCGTGAGGCCCATGGTGGTGCTCAGCTCCTTGCCGATCAGGTCCAGCGCCAGTTCGACGCCTGCCTGTCCGCCGGCCCCGAGGCCATAGATATAGGCGCGGCCGATCATGCAGGACTTCGCGCCGAGCGCGAGTGCACGCATCACGTCCTGCCCGGTGCGGATGCCGCCGTCGAACATGATTTCGGTCTGCGCGCCGACATCCTGCACGATCTCCTGCAATACCGAGATGGACGATGGTGCGCCGTCAAGCTGACGCCCGCCATGGTTCGAGACCACGATGGCTTGCGCGCCGGCCTTCACAGCTTCACGCGCGTCGACGATGTCGAGGATGCCCTTGATGATGAGCTTGCCGGGCCAGATCGAGCGAATCCACTCGACGTCTTTCCAGTTCAGCGACTGGTCGAACTGCGCCGCAACCCACTCGGAGGTTGAACCAAGATCGCCCGCGCCTTTCACATGGCCGGTGATGTTGCCGAAATTCCGGCTCTTGCCCTTGAGCATTCCCATGACCCAGCTTGGCTTGGTCGCGAAGTCGATCAGGTTTCTCAGCGTCGCGAGTTTGGGCGGCACGGTCAGGCCGTTCTTGACGTCGGCGTGGCGCTGGCCGAGCACCTGCAGATCGACCGTGAGCACCAGCGCGCTGCATTTCGCGGCGATGGCGCGCTCGATCAGCGATTTCGCGAAGCCCCGGTCCTTCATCATGTAGAGTTGGAACCAGAAGGGCTTGTCTACATTCGCGGCAACATCCTCGATCGAGCAGATCGACATGGTGGACAGGGTGTAGGGAATGCCCACCTTCTGCGCGGCGCGGCAGGCGTAGATTTCGCCGTCCATGTACTGAAGTCCGCCCGAGCCGATCGGCGCCAGGATCAGCGGCATCGCAGCCGTCTCGCCGAGGATGGTGGTGTCGAGTTGCCGGTTTGAGATGTCGACGAGGATGCGCTGGCGAAACTTGAATTTCTGCATGTCGCTGATATTGGCGCGCAGGGTTTCTTCCGCGTAGGAGCCGCCGTCCACATAATCGAAGAAGGGCTTCGGCACGCGGCGCTTGTGGATCAGCCGCAGGTCTTCGATGCAGGTAATGGTCTTCATAGACGCGTCCTCATTGAACTTTTTGTTCCCGCAATCATCTATCATGGTTGAGGCGCATGCAAACATCGCCACGCGGGGAGACCTGTGATGACCACGAAAAAGGCCGATCCGGAAGCCGTCAAAAAGGCGGAAGCTGAGAAGCGCAGGCTGGATGAGGAGCTTAACGAGGCACTGGAAGATACCTTTCCGGCCTCCGATCCGGTCAAGCTGACCCAGCCCGATCCGCATCCCGAGCCCACCCCCGAGGACTGATAGCCGCCGGAACACCGGCCGTTCAGGCGCGTTAATCCTGTGAACAAAGCACAGGAGCGAGCGATGGCTGACGCAGGCACCAAATCCCGCGACAACAAGGCCTCGGACCGCAAGGCCGCGGACCAGAGCAAGGATGTGAAGGGCTCGGAGACCCACAAGGACAAGCTGGACGACGCCCTGAACAAGGGCCTTGAGGAATCGTTTCCGGCCTCGGACCCGGTCAACCTGACCCAGCCTCCGCCGTCCAAGCATGACGAGGACATCAAGCGGAAGGGCTGAGGCCGGTCCGGCTTGTCCGATTCTCGATAAAATCAAGTTTTTTCAGTGAATTACAGCCGCCGCCCGCAGGGGCGGCGGTAATGATTCATCATATTTTTTGAAGGCTTCCCCGCCGCGGAGGCTTTATAACGGCCTCTGCGCTAAACTGGAGCGCTCGCCAGAGTCGCATGGGCATTTTGAGCCGCGACCGGCAGGGCAGGGGAATTCATGGTTCGCAAATATTTCGGCACCGACGGCATTCGCGGCCGCGCCAACAGTCTCATCACGCCCGAACTGGCCCTCAAGGTCGGTCAGGCGGCAGGCCTCGCATTCCAGCGCGGTGAGCATCGCCATCGCGTGGTGATCGGCAAGGATACTCGCCTGTCGGGCTACATGATCGAGAACGCGCTGGTCGCGGGCTTCACCTCGGTCGGCATGGACGTGCTGTTGCTCGGCCCGATGCCGACGCCGGCAGTCGCGATGCTGACCAAGTCCATGCGCGCCGACCTCGGCGTGATGATTTCCGCCTCGCATAACCTGTTCGACGACAACGGCATCAAGCTGTTCGGCCCGCAAGGCTTCAAGCTGTCCGACGAGGTCGAGGCGCAAATCGAACAGTTGATGGACGAGAATCTCGACCGGCGGCTGGCCGAAAGCGCCAGCCTCGGCCGCGCCCGCCGCATCGACGGCGTTCATGACCGCTATATCGAATTCGCCAAGCGCACCCTGCCGCGCGATCTCAGCCTGGAGGGGCTGCGCGTGGTGCTCGATTGCGCCAACGGCGCGGCCTACAAGGTGGTGCCGGAAGCGTTGTGGGAGCTTGGCGCGGACGTCGTGTCGATCGGCGTCGAACCCGATGGCTTCAACATCAACAAGGATTGCGGCTCGACCTCGCCGGAAGCGCTGTCGCGCAAGGTGCGCGAGATGCGCGCCGATATCGGCATCGCGCTCGACGGCGACGCCGATCGCGTCATCATCACCGACGAGCGCGGCCATCTGGTCGACGGCGACCAGTTGCTGGCCGTGATCGCGCAGAGCTGGAAGGACGACGGGCGGCTCGCCAAGCCGGGCATCGTCGCCACCGTGATGTCCAATCTCGGCCTCGAACGCTATCTCGCGGAGCAGGGCATCGAACTGCTGCGCACGCCGGTCGGAGACCGCTACGTGCTCGAGCAGATGCTGAAGGGCGGCTACAATCTCGGCGGCGAGCCGTCCGGTCACATCATCATGTCGGACTTCGCCACCACCGGCGACGGCTTTGTCGCCGCGCTGCAGGTGCTGGCCGTGGTCCAGCGCCTCGGCCGCCCGGTCTCGGAAGTCTGCCACCGTTTCGAGCCGATGCCGCAGATCCTCAAGAACGTGCGCTATCGCAGCGGCAAGCCGCTCGATAATCCGCAGGTCAAATCCGCGATTGTCGATGCCGAGAAGCGGCTGAACGGCAGCGGCCGGCTGTTGATCCGCCCGAGCGGCACCGAACCCGTGATCCGCGTGATGGGCGAGGGCAGCGACCGCGACCTGGTCGAGGAAGCGGTCGACATGATCGTTTCGGCGCTCGGCACGGCGTCGGCGGCGGCGTGATTTTCTTTCACCTCTCCCCGTAAGAACGGGGCGAGGGGGTTACAATCCGGCACATCAGCCATGGTCAATTGCCTCTGGTGACGCCGGGGCCGAATTTGTATCAGGTCGCAACTGATCGATTTCATCGCCGGAACTTTGCCGTGAACAAGCCCGTTATCCTGTCCGAAGATACGCTCGCCGCGCCCATCGTGGTGGATACGCCCGCGCCGCCGCCGGTGGCCAAGCCTGCCTTTGCCATCATCGGCGCGATCAGCTTTTCGCATCTGCTGAACGATCTGATGCAGTCGCTGATTCCTTCGGTCTATCCGATCCTGAAGGACAACTACGCGCTCGACTTCG
>ERZ778025.984-NODE-984-length-28088-cov-6.323904_pt1 | contig 28088 bp, 26 predicted proteins | sample MGYA00375755_ERZ778025 | MGnify/ENA primary metagenome ERZ778025 (study PRJEB29350, sample SAMN05389825) | bioreactor metagenome | isolation source: Thiocyanate bioreactor | place: South Africa: University of Cape Town | collected 2014-03-17 ... | reverse complement strand
CACGGCCGGCTGACAACTACCAAACATCGGGGGAGGTTTTGCAGGATTTCCCTAGAGTGAAGAATCGGGCATTCACGTACAAGCATGTTGGTCGAGAATTCAATTAATGCACTTCCGCTGCCCATAGAAAATTGCCTCATCGCCCCCTCAAACTAGCCACAGCAATAATATGCCCATCAAAGACGATTTGATTTCCCACTTCACCACAGCCCAATCAGCACCATTTCTTTTCATTGGATCTGGATTTTCTCGAAGATACTTAGGCCTAGAAGATTGGGCCTCGCTACTTCAACGATTCTCTAAAGATCTAAAACCATATGAATATTATTTAGCAAGTGCAGACGGGAAGCTTCCACGAGTAGCATCCTTGTTAGCAAACGACTTTCACCATCACTGGTGGGCATCCGACACATACAAAGATAGTCGAGAAAAGAACAAATCCAAGGCAAAAGATGGAACATCAGCGCTCAGAATAGAGATATGCAACCATTTAATTACTACCACTCAAAATGGGCCGCAAAAAGATTATACGAACGAAATTGCATTACTATCACAACTGAATGTCGACGGAATAGTAACAACGAACTGGGATAATTTTCTGGAAAGCCTATTCCCAGACTACAAAGTCTTCGTGGGTCAAAATGAACTATTATTCTCCAACACGCAAGCAATCGGAGAGATATACAAAATTCATGGCTCTGCAACCCGCCCCTCATCGCTAGTTTTAACAGAGGAAGATTATGCAGGATTTCACGCAGCAAACCCTTATCTAGCAGCAAAACTCATAACGATATTCGTCGAGCACCCCGTAGTTTTTATCGGATACTCGCTCGCGGATCCAAACATACTAGATTTACTGAGGGGCATTACAAAGGTATTGGGGCAAGACAACCTCGCAAAACTACAGAACAATCTTATCTTTATACAAAGGTCAAATGGACAACAACCCCAATACAGCAAAACACTGATGGCGATCGATGGAGGGCAATTACCCATTACCATAGTTAGCAGTGACGATTTCACGCCAATTTACGAAGCCATTGACTCAGTCAAGCGAAAAATTCCTGCGCGAGTTTTAAGATATTGCAAAGAACAACTATATGAGATGGTTCGCGACATTAAACCATCAGAAAAACTCTGCGTAGTCGATATTGATGACATCGACAAAAAGGGAGATATTGAATTTGTTATCGGCGTGGGAGTCGCAACAGAAAAAGCCGGACAAATTGGATATCATGGAATTAGCCTATTAGACCTATTCAAAGATTTTCTCGCAGAAGAAATTAAATTTGATGCTAGCGCCATCCTGGGAAAAACAATTCCAGACATAGGAAAGAGCGCCACATATGTGCCGATTTTCAGATACCTACAAGAGGCAAAAATTACCACCCAAGACATCTACGAGCAATCAGGTCTAAACCTCTCAAAACACTTTCCGCAGGCTGGACTAGAGCACTACCGCTCAAGCATGTATGCCAAACCATTTCTCCGCACAGAAAAGGACAAAACCACACAGCAAATAATTCAAACCAACCCTCCAGAAAAGGCTGCTATGTTTCTTCCGTTCGTCCCCAAAGATCGCTTCGATACGGCAGCAGTTAGGGACTTTCTACTCGAAAATATTGATCGATTTGAGAGCGGCTTTGCTTACTCCACTTACTTCAGGAAGCTCGCATGCCTGTATGACTACTACCAGTTTGGGTGGCATTTGCACTTAAAGCCTGCATAACAAAAAGCCTCGGCCGACTAGTCGCGAAATACCAATCTAAGGGGATACCACCCACCCCCTGAACGCAAACCCCATATAAAACATCCGCCCATCGCCAAACCCCGCCTCACGAAGCACAGCCTCATCGTCCTCCGGCGTCAACACAGCCAACTCCGCAGCCACCTTGTCCCGCGCCCTGGCCGCATGCTCTGGCGCCACGCCGGACGCGACCTGAAACGCCGCATAGCGCGACAGCCACAGATCGCGCTCCCTTGCCCCGCCCTCTCCGCCAGGGCCCGCACCATCCGCCACGCTCAGATGCGCCACCACGAGAGGCGCCCCGGGCTTGAGCCGCCGCCGAATCTCCACCAGCATGGGCACCCGCTCCTCGCGCGGCACAAAGTGAAAAGTCAGCAGGCACGTAGCGCCATCAAACGGCCCAGCCGGTGCGCTTTGCACATAGCCGTGGTGCAGCGCCATGCGGTCGCCTGCCACGCCCGCGCATTGCAGCCGCTGCGCCGCCAGGTCCAGCATAGGCTGGCTCGGGTCCACACCATCAAAGCGCCAGCCGGGGTGCGCCAGCGCCATGTCTTCCAGCTCCAGCCCGCCGCCTGCGCCCACCACCAGCACCCGGCCATCGGCGGGCACGCGCTCGGCCAGAAGGATGCGGGACATGCGCAGCAGGCTGTCGTAGCCGGGCACGTTGCGGCGGGGGCCTTCGGCGTAGCGGGCGACGGCGGCGGGGTCTGTGAAGGCGGATGGGGTGTGGGGGTGGGTCATGGGGTGGGCGGTGTGACGGTGGTGCTGGCGGGCGGGCCTCACTGGCGCGTGGCGGCCCGTGGAGCATGTTTTGAGTCAAATGGGCCGCAAGCGCTAGTGCAATATGCGGTAGACGCTACTCAATTAATAGCAACCTGTACGTTAAGCGCGGCTTTTCAACGCATGCTACCATCACGCAACTTTTAATGTTGCATGAAACGAGATAGCCGACTTTCCAACGTTCTCCACGCGCTGCTGCACATGGCAGAGATGGAGGGGCCCGCCACGTCTGAGGCCATGGCGCAGGCCATGCAGACCAACCCGGTGGTCGTGCGCCGCCTGATGGCGGGGCTGCGGTATGCGGGTTTTGTGTCGTCGGCCAAGGGGCATGGCGGCGGGTGGGTGCTGTCGTGCCCGCTCACCGACATCACGCTGCGCGACATCTACGAGGCGCTGGGCGCGCCCACGCTGCTGGCGGTGGGCAACCGCGTGGAGAGCCCCGGCTGCATCGTGGAACAAGCGGTGAACCGCGCGCTGACAGACGCCTACCAGGCGGCAGAAGAAGCGCTGCTGGCGCGGCTGGGCGCGGTGACGCTGGCGCAGCTGTCGGCCGAGTTTCATGAACGCATGGTGGCCGGGTGCCACGGTCACAAGGAGATTGAGCATGGCGACAGCAGCAGTGACGACCACCCAGGCGTATGAGGTGATCGTGATAGGCGGCAGCTTTGCCGGCCTGTCGGCCGCAATGCAGCTGGCGCGTGCCCGGCGGCGGGTGTGTGTGGTGGACGCAGGCAAGCCGCGCAACCGGTTTGCGGCAGCGTCGCACGGCTTCTTTGGGCAAGACGGCGAGTCGCCGCTGGCGATGATCGAGCAGGCCCGGCGCAAGCTGGCGGCCTATCCCACGGTGGGTTTTGTGCAGGGCACGGTGGTGTCGGCCACGGCGCAGCAACGGGCGGGGTCACCCGAGAACGGGTTTGAAGTGATGCTGGGCGATGGCGCAACCATGGAGGCACACAAGCTGGTGCTGGCGTTTGGCGTGCAAGACGGTTTGCCTGAGATTGCAGGCCTGCGCGAGCGCTGGGGCGCATCGGTTTTGCACTGCCCGTATTGCCATGGTTATGAATTCGCGGGCCAGCGGCTGGGCGTGCTGTACCACTCGGCAGGCTCGGCCATGCATGCGCAGCTGATTGCCGACTGGGGCCCGACCACCCTCTTTCTGAATGGCGACACCACGCTGGAAAGCACCGAGCGCGAGCGGCTGCTGGCGCTGGGCATCACCATCGAGCCCGCACCCATCGCCGCGCTGGAAGGCCCAGGCCAGGCGCTGCAGGGCGTGCGCCTGCAGCCCACCGGCAGTGGTGACGCGCGCGTGGTGCCGCTGGCTGCGCTGTATGTGGCCACCACCACCCGCCCTGCCAGCCCGCTGGCCGAGCAGCTGGGCTGCGCGTTCGACGATGGGCCCATGGGCCCGTACATCCGCACCGATGCCAACAAGATGACCACCGTGCCCGGCGTGTACGCCGCTGGCGACCTGACGCTGATGCGGCACAACGCCACGCTGGCATCGGCCGAAGGCGTGCTGGCGGGCGTGGGGGCGCACCAGGCGCTGGTGTTTGGGGCGTGACCCAGCTTTCCGGGTGCGCGCAGGGTGCGACTAGGGGACTCAACACACGGCACACGGACCAACGGTTGACGCAGCCCGCAGCGGGCACCTACACTGCCCTATCGCGTCCGGCCCCGTAGGCCTGAGCGAGCCGCAAAGCCCTCCACCACCGTTGAGGGCTTTTCTTTTTGGTCCATCGCATTGAAGGCTCTCCTGCTTGCAGAGAGGGCTTTTTGCATTTCTGGAGCCCTTATCAATGCACGCCACTTCCACACACACGGCCCCTGCAGGCGCAGCTGCCCCCTCCCCGCGCATCCATCTGGTCATCGGGCCCGTGGGTGCGGGCAAGTCCACCTTTGCCCGCCAGCTGGTGCACCAGCACCGCGCCGTGCCGCTGAACCTGGACGACTGGATGGCCACGCTGTTCTCGCCAGACCGGCCCGATGCGGCGGACGTCATGGCTTGGTATGTGCCACGCACGCTGCGTTGCTTGGCGCAGATCTGGAAGACGGCCGAGGCCGTGCTGCACGCTGGTGGCGATGTGGTGCTGGAGGTGGGCCTGATCCAACAGCACCAGCGCGATGCGTTTTACGCCCGCATGGGGCCATGGACCGATGCCATGGTGGTGTGTGTACTGGACGCCCCGCGCGAGGTGCGGCGCGCGCGTGTGTTGCGGCGCAACGCTGAACAGGGCGCAACGTTTTCGATGGTGGTGCCACCCCACATCTTTGAGCTGGCCAGTGACCTGTGGCAGCCACCGGACGAAGTGGAGTGCGCGAACCACACCGTGGTGTGGGTGCCCGTTGCGGACCACGGGGCTTGAGGACATGGCGCAGGCCTGGCTGCAATTTGCAGTGCGGGCAACGGTGCAGCCCGGGCCGCACCGTCCTAACCGCAGCGCTCAGGTCCGGGCCACCTGCTGCAGCAATGCGTCGAAGTTGCCGTGCAGGGCCTGGCTGCCCAGCACACGGCGGCGGCCGGTGGCGGCGTCGCCCACCGCCAGTTGCGGCACGCCTTGCGCACCCAGGGCTTGCATGTCGGCACGGGCGGCGGCCACGCGCTGCAGCATGGCGGCGCGCAGGGCATCGGTGGGCTCGCGCACCAACTCTGCGGCTGCATGCAGGCCCAGGGCGCTCAGCGCATCGGCCAGCACGGTGGGTGCCATGGTGTCGCGCCCGTCCACATACCGTGCGTGCTGAAAGGCGTGCAGTGCCTCCAGCTCGCGCGCGGGCTCGGTCTGCGCCACGGCGGTGAGGGCCAGCGTGGCAGGGCCCGAGTCAAAACGCCCGGCCGGCTGGCCCAGCACCTGCTCGCGATAGGCCTGGCTGAACGGCTGGCCGGTGAGCTGCGCGATGCGCTGGTCGTTGGACCAGGCGTAGGCGGCAAATTGCGCGTCCATGGGCCGGGCGCCTGCGCCTGCAAACAAGCCCGTGGGCGCCAGCACCACCTGTACGCCGGGCGTGGCTTGCAAGCGGGCCAGCACGGGTGCGGCGGCGTAGCACCAGCCGCACAGGGGGTCGAACAGGTACGTCACGGTGACGGTGGGCGTGGAGGACATGGATCAGGGTCTCTCTTCAGAATCTTCAGAATCGGGCAGCGTGGAGGCGGCTGGTGCACCTGGGGGCGCGGCCTGGGCAAGTTGGGCCATGTGTGCGGCCAGCGCGGCTTCAAACGCTGCAATTTCTTCGGCCAGCGTGCCCCGGCTGCGGAAATGGCGGGCGGCGCGGTCGTACCAGTTTTCGGCGTCTTCCAGGTCGCCCTCTTGCAGGTGCAGGATGCCGTGCAGCCAGGCGCCGAGCATGGAGCCGTCGTGCTGCACCAGATCGTGCGCCGCGTTCCAGCGCCCGGCGTGCAGGTGCTGCAGGACTTGTTGGAGCGGGTGCGTGGTCACGATCTGGTTCCTTTCAACAACTTGCTTTGACAGCTTTCAACACGTCATCTCACCACTTCATCTCGCCCTTGTTGACCTTGGCGCCGATGTCCAGCGACAGGCCCATGGGCGCTGCGGGGTAGGCCTTTTTCATCGCCTCGATGAGTTCGGCGCTGGTCTTGGTGGCGGCGGCGTTCTTCTCAAACGCTTGCAGGTAGCCCTTGGTGTAGCTGATGTTGGCGGCATCCAGCGCGCCACCGGCGGGCATGTGGCCGGGCACCACCACGGTGGGCTGCAAGGCGGCCATTTCGTCGAGCTGGGCCACCCAGGCACTGCGCTCGGCCACCGTTTGCGTGTCGGCCGTCCACACATGGGTGTTGGTGCCAAACACGCCGATGGTGCCCACCACGGCCTTGATGGACGGAATCCACGCATACGGGCGGTGCGCCAGCAGGCCGGTGGTGCCACGGATCTCGACCGCCTGGCCGTCCACGCTCAACGTGTTGCCGCTGAGGGCCTTGGGCAGCACGGGCGTGCGCGGTGCGTTGGCGCCCATCTTGGGGCCCCAGAAGGCGATCTTGCCGGCCAGCTTGGCGTTGATCTTCTCCAGCACGGCGGGCGTGGTCACCACGTCGGCTTGGGGGAAGATTTCTTTCAGCGTCTCCACGCCAAAGTAGTAGTCGGGGTCGGCCTGGCTCACGTAGATGGTCTTCAGCTCTTTGCCCGTGTCGAGCACGTTGGCGGCAATGCGCAGCGCGTCGGCACGGGTAAAGCCGGCGTCGATGACCATGGCTTCCTTCTCGCCATAGACCAGTGTGGAGTTGACGTTGAAGCTGTTGCCGTCGGCGTTGTAGACCTTGACCTGCAGCGGCTGAGCGGCCTGGGCGCCGGTGAAGGCAACGGCGAGGGTGGCGGCAATGAGGGTGGTGCGGAACATGGTGGTTTCTCCGGTGTGTTGAGCAGTGGTGCAGATGACGGAATGAAGTTTATTTGCGCAAATCGATCCAATAAACCCGATAATTCGCGCATATTTGTTTCACCAATCGATCAAATCACCCCTTATGGACCGCCTGACCGCCATGCATGTGTTTGCCGAAGTCGCTACCAGCGGCAGCTTCAGCGCCACGGCCGACAAACTGGAGATGTCGCGGGCCATGGTCACGCGCTACGTGGGCGAGATGGAGCAGTGGCTGCAGGCGCGGCTGCTGCAGCGCACCACCCGTAGCGTGACGCTGACCGACGCGGGCGAACACGCGCTGCGCCGCTGCCAGCAGATGCTGGCGCTGTCGCAAGACCTGGAAGAAGAAACCGCCACCACCACCGAGGGCGCACTGCGCGGCCAGCTGCGGCTGACCTGCAGCGTGTCGTTTGCGTTTGCGCAGATGGGTGCGGCGATTGCGGACTTTCTGGCGCAACACCCGCAGCTCAAGATCGACCTGGACGCGAGCGAAGGATCACTGAACCTGGTGGAAAAGCGCATCGACCTGGCCATCCGCATCAGCGCCGAGCCCGACCCGTTGCTGATCGGCCGGCCGCTGGCGCGGTGCGATTCGGCCCTGGTGGCATCCCCCGCCTACCTGGCCGCCCACGGCGTGCCGCAGCAACCTGCCGACCTGGCGCAGCACCGGTGCCTGAGCTACGCCAACTTTGGCAAAAGCGTGTGGCAGCTGACGCGCGGCGAGGTGGTGGAGCGTGTGGGCGTGAGCGGCCATTTCAGCGCCAACGAGGCCACCACGCTGATGCGCGCCGCGCTGGCGGGCGGTGGCATTGCGATGCAGCCGACGTATCTGGTCAACCCCTACCTGCACAGCGGCGAGCTGCAGGTGGTGCTGCCGGGGTGGGAATTGCCGGTGATGACCATTTATGCGCTGTACCCGTCGCGCCGGCACTTGTCGCCTGCGGTGCGGGCGCTGCTGGATTTTTTGGTGGCCCGGTTTGCCGGGGTGCCGTGGTGAGGGATGGTCGCCTCGGCTAAATTACTGCAAATTTGATAGCTGCTAGCGCTTTTCCATCAGGCGGTAGAGGCCCATTTGGCTTGATTTTCACAACCCTTTGAAAGCGCGCTGACACTCCCTCTCCTCTGGTGGGAGAGGGGGGAGCATGGGGCGCGGCGCTCGGAAGAAGTGCCCCCTTTCCCCCGCCCTCTCCCGCGAGGGGAGAGGGAGTGAAGACCCGGCGCAGCGCGTGTTACCCCCCGCCGCTACCAGGCCTTCGATTTACTCCGCCTCAATCCCCGCCGCCTTGATCACCTTGCCCCACTTCTGCGTCTCTGCAGCCTGGAACTTGGCCAGTTCATCGGGCGTGGTGGTCCAGGCCTCGGAGCCCGCGTTCTCGAAGAAGCTCTTGGCCGCTGGGCTTTTGGTGGCGGCGGTCAGCAGCTCGTTCAGGCGCGCCACCACCGGCGCGGGCGTGCCTGCGGGCACGTAGGCCGCAAACCAGTAACCCATGTCGTAGCCCTTCACGCCCGCTTCGTCCAGCGTGGGCACATCGGGCAATTGCGCGCTGCGCTTTTGGGTGGAATAGCCCAGCGCACGCAGCTTGCCCGCCTTGACCTGCGGCACGCCGGTGGAGGTGTCGGTGATCATCAAATCGATCTGCCCGCCCAGCAGGTCGGTGATGGCCAGCGGGTTGCTCTTGTAAGGCACGTGGAGGATGTCCACGCTGGCCAGCTGCTTGAGCATTTCGCCCGCCATGCGGCTCGACGAACTGCCGCTGCCAAAGCTGAGCTTGCCGGGGTTCTTCTTGGCAAAGGCCAGCAACTCGCCCACGTTCTTGTACGGCGCGCTGGCGTTGACCACCAGCACCTGGCCTCCCTTGCCCAGGCCGGTGACGGGGGCAAAGTCCTTGACCGGGTCATACGAGAGCTTTTTGTACAGGTGCTCGTTGGCGGCGTGGGTGGTGTTGGTGGTAATGAGCACGCTGTAGCCATCGGCCGCCGACTTGGCCACGGCCGACGCGGCGATCATGCCGCTGGCACCCCCCTTGTTGTCGATGACCACGGGCTGCTTGGTGTCGTTGGTGATGGACTGGCCCAGCGCGCGCGCCAGCTGGTCGGTGGCGCTGCCTGCGGCAAAGGGCACGACGAAGGTGATGGCCTTGCCGGGGTAGCTACCGGCCGCCTGGGCCAGTGCAGCGGGGGCGTGCAGTGCGCCCAGCGCCAGCACGGCGGCAGTGGCGAGCAGAGCGCGGCGGGGGGATGAATGGGTCATGTTGTCTCCTGGTGTTGGTATGGATGAAAAAGCGAAACGGGAGGTCTAGGCCGTGGGACCGCCAAAGTGCTGCGCCAGGTGCGCGGGCACGGTGACGGGCATATCGAGCAGCAGGTAGCTCAGCGCCTTGCCGTGGCTGTCGAGGTTGAGCGAGTCGTTCACGCCGCCGTCGAGCACGTCGTCCAGCACGAGGTTCATGGCCTGAAGCTGGGGCAGCAGGTAGCGTGCGACCTGGCGCGGGCGGCGCTGCGCAAACTGCTGTGCCACGGCGGCCTCCGTGACTTGTTCGACCAGCACATCCCACAGCGCGGGGTGCCAGGCGATGACGCTGATGTTGGAGCGGTTGCCTTTATCGCCGGTGCGGCTGTGGGCCAGGCGGTACAGGGGAACAGTGAGGGTGGTTGTCATGGTGTGTGTCCTCCTCAATCCACCATCTCAAAACGCACGGCCACCGCATCGCGCGGCACCAGGCACGACACCGTGCCCAGGCGCGGCCGCATGGCAGTGCGCACGCCGCCGCCGCCTGCGGGGCCACAGGTGTAGAGCGCGGTTACCTCGCGCACAAGGCGCTGGGCGCTGGCGTGGTCGCGGTGCTGCAGGGCCACGCGCAGGCGCACGTCACGGGGGTCATTGCGAGCATCACCTGCTACGGGGTCGTCCAGCCAGCGGCTGGTGTCGTCGCGAAAGATGCTGGTCACACCAATGAGGTCGATACGCAACGGGCCCAGACCCTGCAAGCGCTCGCGCAGCACCTCGCCCGCCAGGCGCGCACGGGCTTCTGCGCGCGGGCCGGCGTAGGAGATTTCGCCCTCGGCAAACCAGCCGGATTCAAAACACACGTTGACCTTGAGCGTGGTGGGCCGCGCGTGGCCTTGCACGCCTTCCAGCCGCACTGCATCGGGGCCCACGGTGGTCACGCGGGCGGCGGTGATGTCGGCCACCACGTCGGGCGTGAGGTAGGCAGACGGGTCGTGCAGCTCGTACAGCAGTTGTTCCTTTACCGTGCGCTCGGTGATGCAGCCGCCCGTGCCCGGGGGCTTGGTGATGGTGCAGTGGCCGTCGGCGTCGATCTCGGCAATGGGGTAGCCCAGGTGCGCCAGGCCCGCCACGTCCTTGTAGCCAGGGTCGGCAAAGTAGCCGCCCGACACCTGCGCACCGCATTCGAGCAGATGCCCGGCCATGGTGGCGCGGGCCAGCCGGTCCCAGTCGTCCAGCGCCCAGCCGTAGTGCGCCAGCGCGGGGCCCAGCACCAGCGAAGGGTCGGCCACACGGCCGCAGACCACGATGTCGGCACCCGCGCGCAGCGCATCGGCAATGGCCTGCGCGCCGATGTAGGCATTGGCGCTGACGATGGGCTCGGTGGGCATCGCGCTGCCCAGTGCGCCCTGCAGCAGCGCGCGGTGTTCGGGGCCGCTCAGGTCGTCGCCCTGCAGCACGGCAATGCGTGGGCGGACCAGACCCAGCTCGGCCGCCAGCGCGTGGATGCGCCGCGCGGCGCCGTGCGGGTTGGCCGCGCCAAAGTTACTGACGACGCGCACGCCGTGGGCCAGGCACTGTGCCAGCACGGGGCGCAGCAGGTCGGCCAGCAGCGGCTCGTACCCTGCATCGGGGTCGGTGCGGCGCGCCAGCTGGGCCAGGGCCAGCGTGCGCTCAGCCAGGGTCTCGAAGATGAGCACCGCAGGCTGGCCGCTGGCGATGAGCGCCTGCACTACCGGCAAAGCGGCATCGGTGCGGTCGCCCGAGAAGCCGGCGGCGCAGCCGACCAGCAGCTTGGTTCTTTGTTCGTTCGGCATGAATCCGTTGTCTCCTGACCGTGAATGTAGGAACATGGCGGTATTCTGTGAAATCGATTGTTACGATGAATCCATCTGAAAACCAGATGAATCACACCCACCCCGCATGAGCGCCCCTCACCTCTCCAGCCGCCAGCTCGACGCCTTCCTCGCGCTGGCGGAGCAGCGCAGCTTCACACGCGCCGCTACGTTGTGCCACCTGTCGCAGCCCGCGTTCAGCGCGCTGATCCGCGCGCTGGAGGACGACCTGGGCCTGCGCCTGTTTGACCGCAGCACCCGGCATGTGGACCTGACGCCCGAGGGGCAGAACTTTCTGGAGTCGGCCCGCCGCATCCGCGCCGAAATCACCAGCGCCCTGGCTGCCATGCGCAGTGCCGCCACGCTGCAGCGCGGGCGCGTGGCTGTGGCGCTGCTGCCATCGCTGGCGGCCGGCTGGCTGCCGGGCGTGCTGGCGCAGTACAGCGCGGCGCACCCGGGTATCGAGATTGACATTGCCGATGTGTTGTCCGAGCCCTGCATCGACCGCGTGGCCAGCGGCCATGCCGACTTTGCGCTGGCCGCCATCCGCGCCGACACGCCCGCGCTGCAGGCCGAGCCCTTTTGCAGCGACGACTTCTACTTGGTGTGCCCGGCCGACCACCCGCTGGCGCGCAGGCGCAAGGCCATCACCGCGCAGGACCTGGCCGCGTGGCCCTTCATCCACCTGGCGCGCACCAGCAGCGTGCGCCAGTACCTGGAGGCCGCCCTGCATCCGCAGGCCATGCACACGCTGATGGAGGTGGAGCAGCTCGCCACCGTGATGGGCATGGTGCGCGCGGGGCTGGGCATCAGCGTGGTGCCGGCACTCACGCTGTTCCACTTTGACCAGCCGGGGCTGGTCACACGGCCGCTGTCGCTGCCGGGGCTGACGCGACAGATCTATCTGGTGCGGCGGCGGGACGAGAGCCTGTCGGTGGCGGCGCAGGCGCTGTATGCGCTGGTGATGGCGCAGCGGCCTTGAGGCGGCCTGCCATCTGCTATCCATTCAATAGCTTCCAGGGCATATTAAATAAGCGCCTAGCGGTCATCCGGCTCAAAATTTTGCAGCGATGGCGCCGCAGCACTCCATGCGCTGCTCAATCCGGATCACGGTCGCGCGCCAGCACCGCCAGCTCCTGGTGCAGCAGCAGTTCCACCTCCGCCGGTTCAAACTGGTCCTGCAGCAGCGGGATGGCAAAGCGGTATTCGCCCCCCTCGTGTTTGCGCAGCACATAGGCCAGCTGCAGGCGTGCCAGTGACTGGCGCAGGGCCTGCGCGTCGCCTGCGATGCCGTGGCTTTGCAGCAACTGGGCCAGGGTGACCAGGCTGGACTGGCCCGCCTGGGCCGTGTGGTAGACCACGATGCGGTCGAGGCGGCAGGCGGCTTCGTCGTGGCTCAGGCGGCCCCAGCCGGCCAGTGCGTCCTGCACGGCCTGCGAGGCCAGGGCCTGGTCGAGGTGGCTCTTTTCGATCACGCGTTCGCCGGGCGCCAGCGCCTCCAGGCATTCCTGGCACAGGATGGCGACCAGGTTGGCGCGCTGGCCGCTGGCATCCACCAGGCGGCTCACCAGGTGCTCGTTGTCAAAGCCCAGGCGCAGCTTGCGCAATGGCTCAGTGGCCAGTTCGCGGCAGGCATCGCGCTCCAGGCCGCCGATGGTCAGCACCTCGCCAAAGTTGCGCAGCGGGCTTTGATAGTCGAGCACGGCCGTGGCGTACAAATCCCAAAAGCCCGCCAGCATGAACCAGCAACGGCCCTCTTCGCTGAGCGCGCGCAGGGTAGAGAGCTGCACGTAGCCATTCGCCGATTCGTCACGGAAGAACAGGTCAGCCTCGTCAATGAGCAGCACCAGGCGCTTGCCTTGGTATTGCGCCTGCAGGTGGTCCACGATGGCTTCGAGCGGTGTGTCGGCCGCTAGGCCGAACTGCAGCGCCATGCGCGGTGCCAGGCGGTGGTCGCGCAGCGAGACGTAATGGCACACGGTGTTCGGGTGGCCCGCCATGCGGCGCTGCACGGCTTTGAGCAGGCTGCTTTTGCCCAGCTGGCGCCCGCCCACCACCAGGTAGTTGGCGGGCTCGCGGTTGATGACGCGGGCCAGCAGTTGCGCGCGGCCAAAGAAGGCGCCCTCTCGCGTGACGCCACCGCGCGTCTGGTAGGGCGAGATGCGAGTGATGCGCAGTTGCGCGGCCAGCAGGCGCAGCAACACTTGCAGGGCGTCGCCGCCAATCAGCCATTCGGTCTGGCTGGCGCTGTCGGCCATCACATGCAGGTTGGCGCGGTCTTGGGTGTGGGCGTGCAGCAGCGGCCAGGGGGTGTCCACGCTGTGATCGCTCAGGATCAGCAGCACGTCGCTGCCGGTTTGCACGGCGCGCAGCTGGCGCAGCACGGTGGCTTCGTCGATGCCGGGGGTAGGCACAAAGACCAGGCAGCGGTCCAGCGAGACAGACAAGTCGGGCGGGAACGACCATTCAAACACCGCACCGGGCAGCGCCCAGTCGGTGCTGGGCTGGCAGCGGGCGGACACGCGTTCGGCCAGCGCGCGGGCCAGGGCCGGGGCGCGCTCGCTGCCCGTGGCCTGGGCGCTGGCCACGGCGCGGCGCCAGTCCACCAGGCGAATGTCGGCGGCCTGCAGCGTGGGCTCCAGCCGCCGCAGCCAGCGCAGCAGCCGGTCGATGTGCGGCAGGCGGGCCAGCGGTGTGCGGCGCAGACGCGCGGGGCGCAGCTGGCCTGCACCGATGAGCGGGTGGCGCACCACCCACAGCACGGCACCCACGCCAAAGATGACCGCGCACCATGTGATGAGCGAGCGCATCCAGCCAAAGGGGTCGGCGTCTGGCGCGGGCTTGGCGGGCTCGAAATCGTCGGTGCTGCCCTGCTGGCAGTTGATGGGCAGGTAGCCCTGCGGGATGGGCGGGTTGCCGGGGCGGCAGGTCCAGGTGTGGGTGTCGGGCTGCAGCTCCACCACCACCTGCGTGCCCGCCAGCTTGCCAAATTCAGGGTTGTGGGCAATGTCAGCCTGCAGCACATTGGGGCGCGGTGAGGTGACGCGCAGCTGCGGGTTGGCAATGGGGGGCGCGTACTTCTGAATGTCGGTGGGCCAGGCATCCAGCTCGTTGCGGGCGTTGACCATGGCCACGCGCCACTGCACCAGCTCACCCCACAGCGGGCCCACATTCATCGCCGCCATGAAGCGACCCCGCGTGGCCGGGTTGTGCTGGGGCAGGAACACGGCGCTGGCCACAAACAGCGTGACCAGCGCAATGACCACGGCGCGCACCACGGGCCGGGACAGCCAGGGCGTCAGTCGGCCGAGCATGAATCCAGCACCATCCAGCCCGCGTCACGCACCGTGGGACTGCGCCAGTGCAGCCGCGCTGCATCGCCCGTGCCGCGCGCAAGAATGAGGTTGCCCCAGAACAGACTGCGCAGGTCATCGTCCTGCAGGTAGGGCCGCGCGCGGCCCAGGTCGTCGGCGCTCAGCAACTGCTGCAGGCGCGCCCGGCTGGCAGGCGCCTGCGCCAGCGGCAGAAACGTTTGCCACAGGCGCGGGCTGCTGGCCAGGTGGGTGCGCAAGGCACTGAAGGCGGGCTGGCCTTCGTGCAGGCTGGCGCCCGCGCCGGGGTGGTCTACCAGCCATTGCAGGCCTTCCTCAAACAGCGCAGGGTGTCCGCCGCTCAGGGCCTGCAGCGCGGCCACCATCGGCTCGGCCCAGGGCTGCTCGGGCCAGCGGTGGCGTGCCAGTTGCATCAGGTCGGCCAGCGACGGATCGGGCCAATGGTGGACTTGTGCGATGTTGAGCAGCGACAGGTCGCCGCTGCAGTATTTGAGGTCGGCCAGCGCCTGCCCTCCGCACAGCAGCAGGTGCAGGCGCCCGCTGTGCATCTCACTCAGGCTGCGCAGAATGCCCGCCAGGGTTTCGCGCAGCGCGGGCGTGCCTTGCTCAAAGCGGCTGACCAGGCAGAAGATGCGCTCGCCCGCCAGCAGGCGGCGCTCCAGCGCCGATTCAAACTCGTAGTCCGACGCCACATCGCCAAGCCCGCACTGGCGGCCGATGGCGGCGAAGTATTCGGCGGGCACGGTGCTCACACTGTAGGGCGGCTGGATGTGCAGCACCGAGCCTTCGCCGTACTGCGCGCGGGCGCGCTGCAGCAGCTCGTGCCGGAACGGTGGCTGGCCCCAGTGCGCGGGCGACAGCAGCAGGGAGATGGGGTACGGCACCGCCTGGGCCAGCTGCGCAAACACTTTGTCCTGAAACGCAGCAAACGGCTGCGCGCCGGTGGACTCGGCTTGCAACGGAAACTCGGGCGCGAACCCTGCGGCGCTGAGCAGCCGGTTGGCCTCGCTCTCGGTCAGGCGCAGATAGCGCGTGCAGGCCACCAGCTTGTCGCGCGAGCGCGGGTTGGGCACCGAGATGCCGTTGCGCCAGTTGTTGACGGCCTCGCGGCTCAGGCCGATCTCGGTGGCCACGCCCGAGGCGCTGGCGCGAATGCGGCGCATGTAGATCGACAAGAGGTCGGCAAAAGAATCGGCAGACATGTGTGGTGCGGCGGTGGCGGGATAACGCGCTGAAACTTAAAGAGGGCCCCTGCTGCCAATAAACGGCAGGTGGCTGGCGGGCATTGTCATTGCTGCCAAGCCCTCCGGCCGCAAAGGATCGGCATTGCCGATGCGTCAGAGCAACGGCTGCACCATGGGCCAGGCCTTGGTGCAGGCCAGGCCACAGGCCGTGAGCACCGAGCTGTACAACACGACGGCGCCGACCACCGACATCAGCCAGCCGGGCTCTTCGTGGTCTTCGGCCTCGGCTTTTGCGTCCTCCTTCAAGGGCTCTTTGCTGCGGCGCATTTCTTCGCTCTCACCCGAATCGCCAGTCATCTCCTGCATCAGCATCACGGCCACCACCAGCAGCGACACGGCCAATAGCGCCAGGTAGCCGTATTGCAGCGCGGGCTGCGTGAGCGGATAGAAATAGCCCACCAGCAGCGCGGCCGGGGCCAGAAAGAACACGTGCATCATGAGCCGGTACCAGGGGAAGCCATCCACCGGCCTCTCCAGCGCCCCCATGACTATGCGGTAAGTCAGCGCCCCCAGCACAAAAATCCCCCCGCCCCACCATTCGATTTGCGTCAGCATGTTGTTCTTCTCCTGAGATGCTTTTACTGCACTGCCATAACCGTGACGGGGCCATCGTCGCCAGGCTGGTCGGCGTCACCGTCTCCGTCATCGCTGCCGTCTTCCCCGCGCAGCGCTTTGTGTTCAGTGGCCATGTAGTACAGCGGCAGCGCCACGGCCAGCACCAGCCCCAGGCCCATCCACAGCCAGAAGCCCTTGAACAGCAGCACGGTGACTATCGTGAAGACCACCGCATGCACCAGCCCTTTGAACCCGGACCGCAACAGCAGCACAGCCATCAGCCCCTGCACGGGTGACTTGCCGCTTTTGCCCATGGCCCGCGCCATTTCGACAAACGCCTCGGCCGCCTCACGGGCCTCACGCTTGCGCTTTTCTTCCTGCTGGCGCAGCTTGGCCACGGCCAGCGGCTTGGCCGGGTCTTTGGAGCAGGCGTAGCGGTCATCGGCATCGCCGTCTTCGCCGCCCTCACCGACCTGTGGCACAGGCTCGACCACCGCGCGCCACTGCGGGTTGGCGTCCATGAATGCCTGGCGCGACACCCAGCGGCCCTGGTCGAAGTGCATGCGTTCGGTTTCGCCCACCTGGTCGTAGAAGACCTCCATCACCGCCGCCCGCAGGCCGTGGCTGAACAGGGTTTCGATCTGCAGCAAGGGCAGGTCGCCACTTGTGCCGGTATCAAATTGCAGCACCAGGTGCGATGGCGCTGCAGTGACAGACTGGTTGAACCATTCCCCATCCCACAAGGCCTCCAAGCTGAGTGCACCCAGCTTGTCGGCCCAGCGCTGGGCCTGGTCGGTGTTGTCTGCGCACAGGTACTGGTAGACCAGCTGGCAGGTCTTGAGCTTGATCGGGTCTTCAAAGAACAGTTGCAGCGTGAGGGTATTTTGCGACATGGGACTGGAACAGTGGTGAACGTTTGGAGGGTGTTGCGTGATGGCGTGCAGGCATTGTGTCGGGCGTTGCCATGCCTGTCCCTCGCGGCCTTGTCCAGCGCACCAGACGCCCAGTTGACAAACCGTCCAGTGCCTTGGCGGCTTTGCCGAGAGCCCGCACAGTCGCATGGGTGCCCGATCATCACCCAAAGCGCCTGCATACTCTCCGCCCTCGGGCTCGGCCCGATCCAAAGCAACACACCGGAGGGACCTTAACCATGCGATTCGATACCCGCTTGTATGCACTGCTGTCTGGCGCTGCACTGACCCTGAGCCCAGTCGCTGCGCAGACGGACCGTGCCACCCCTGCCAAGCCTGCTGCCGCTGCGCAAGCCGCCAACCAGTTCGCCAACAGCCCGCGTGAAAAGCTGGTGGTGGCCATGCCCAAGACCTATGCCAAGGCCGAGACCATGCTGCTGTGGGGCGACTACTTCAACCATCTGGCGCGCTGCGGCAACATCGACTTGCAGAACCAGCAGGGCGAGTCGCTGGACAAGAGCACCAACATCGACGTGCTGGCCGAAAAGGAACTCATCGACAGCCTGGTATCTGGCAAGGCCCAGCTGGCCCAGGTCAACCCCGGCCTGGTGCCGCAACTGGTGGCGGCAGGCCAGCCCGCGCCGTTCGGCGTGCCGGGCAACAAGGCCAGCGGGCAACGCAATTCGTACAAGCTGATCCTCATCGCACGCGTGGACAGCCCTTTCACCAAGCCGCAGGACCTGGTGGGCAAGAAGATTGCGCACACCACACCCACGTCCAACTCGGGCAACCTGGCGCCGCGCGCACTCTTCCCCGCCATCGGGCTGGTGCCAGATCAGAACTACGAAGTGGTGTTCTCCAACGGCCATGAGCGCTCGGTCACGGGCGTGATGCATGGCTTTTACCCGGCGGCGGCCGTGGCCAGCGACCTGTACCAGCGCATGGTGGTGAAGGGCGACGTGAAAGGCTCCAGCATCCGTACGCTGTGGGAGAGCCCACCCTTCATGACCGAGACCTGGACAATGGGCAAGGATGTCTCGCCCGATCTGCAGGCGCGTGTGAAGAAGTGCTCCTTCAGCTACAGCTTTTCGCCCAAGCTGCGGCAGCTGCTGCCAGGAAACGACACCTTTTTGCCCATCAACTTTGAGCGCGACTTTGCGACGGTGATGGAGGTGTACAACAAGACGCAGAAGGCGGCGCAGGCGGCCAAGGCTGCCGCCAAGTAGGCGCCCCCACAGCGCCAAGGCGCCGACCGGTCAAGGCTACGCGGATGCGGCGCTGAGCCGATCGCGCGTGCGCCGCGCGACATCCTTCACCCACGGCTGGGCGGCCCAGTGGCGCTGGGCAAATGCCGTGATCTCGTCCCGGTAGGTCAACGAGGCACCAATCACATCCAGGCCGTCGATGAACATGCGCCGGTGGCGCTCGGAGATGGTGAAGGGCGCGCTGTGCCCTGCCGTGCGCACCTGGCGCTGCTCCACATCGATCTCTATCGCCATCGTCCCTTGGTGGGCACGGGCCTCGCGCATGAAGGCCTGGGCATCGTCCTCGCTCACCATCGCCAGCAACAGGCGGTTGTTCATGGCGTTGGAGTAGAAGATCTCACCAAAGCTCGACGCCACCACCGCCTTGAAGCCGTACTGCTGCATGCCCCACACCGCATGCTCGCGGCTGGAGCCGCAGCCATAGTTGCTGCCAGCCAGCAGCACATCGGTGCCGGCAAAAGCTGGCTGGTTGAGCACGAAGTCTTCGCGCGGCTGTCCGGCGCCGTCAAAGCGCAGGTCGTACAGCAGGCCCGGCGCCAGGCCCGACTTGTCGATGCCGCGCAGGAACTGCTTGGGCATGATCTGGTCGGTGTCCAGGTTGGCGATGTCGAGCAGGACAGCGCGGCCCCGCACGGTGGTGTTGTGGTCGGCACTCATGCGGTCCCCTCCAGGGTTCTGACGTCAGTGATGCAACCCGTGACGGCCGCGGCGGCTGCCATGGCCGGGCTCATCAGGTGCGTGACCGCCCCCCTGCCCTGGCGGCCTTCGAAATTGCGGTTGGTGGTGGATGCGCAGCGCTGGCCCGGGGCCAGCACATCGTCGTTCATGGCCAGGCACATCGAGCAGCCGGGCTCGCGCCATTCGAAGCCCGCGGCCACAAGTCGCGCGGCGATGCCTTCGGCCTCGGCCTGGGCCTTCACCGCGCCCGAGCCGGGCACGACCATCGCGCGCACGCCCGGGGCCACGCGGTGGCTGCCGACGACGCGGTCCACCTCGCGAAGGTCTTCAATGCGGGCGTTGGTGCACGAGCCGATGAACACGTGCTGCACCGGCACGCCCGCCAGCGGCTGGCCGGCGGACAGGGCCGTGTAGCGCAGGGCCTGCTCGGCGCTGCTGCGCTGCACGGCGTCGGTGATGTCCTCAGGCCGCGGCACGGCGGCGTGGACGGCCATGGCCTGGTCGGGGCTGGTGCCCCAGGTGACGAAGGGGGCCACCTGGGCCGCATCGAACACATGCTCCGCGTCAAACACGGCGCCTTCGTCGCTGCGCAGCGTGGCCCAGTGGGCCAGGACCTGCGCGCGTACGTCTCCTGCGATGTCGGGGGCCTTGGCCAGCACGTAGTCGATGGCGGTGGCGTCGGGCGCAATCAGTGCGCCGCGCGCGCCCGCTTCCACCGCCATGTTGCAAAGCGTGAAGCGCGCCTCTACCGACAGCGCGGTGATGGCACTGCCGCAGAACTCGACCACATAGCCGCGCGCGCCCTGCGCGCCGATGCGGCTGATGATCATCAGGATCAGGTCCTTGGCGGTGGTGCCCAGGGGCAACACACCGTCGACGCGGATGCGCATATCCAGGGCACGGCGGTAGACCAGGGTCTGCGTGGCCAGAACATGTTCCACCTCGGACGTGCCGATGCCGAAGCCCAGCGCCCCCAGCGCCCCGTAGGTGGTGGTGTGGCTGTCGCCGCAGATGATGACCATGCCCGGGCGCACCATGCCGTGCTCAGGCGCGATCACGTGCTCGATGCCCTGCAGCGGATCGTTGGTGTCGAACAGCGGGATGCCGTGGCGGTCGCAACTGGCCTTGAGGTTGCTGGCCTGCAGCGCCGAAGGTGGGTCTTGAATGACCCGGTTGCGCACCGGGTGCGTGGGGATGATGTGGCTCACCACCGCCACGTTCTGCCCCGGCACGGGCACGCCGCGCCTGGCCTCGTGCAGGCCGGCGAAGGCCTGGGGGCTGGTGTATTCGTTCATCAGGTGCAGGTCGCAAAAGAGCAGCACGTTCTGTTCGTCCAGAACGGCCACGGTGTGCGATGCCACCAGCTTCTGGTAGAGCGTTGCGGGTGTGGTCATGGTCATCGTGATGGGTGAGAGGGGAATGGGCTATTGGCCCGCCAGCAGGAAAGGCAGGGCAGATTCCAGCAGCGCGTCGGGCGCTTCTTCGGCGATGTAATGGCCGCAGGGCAGCGCATGGCCGCGCACGTCAGTCGCCACGCGCTGCCACTCCTTGAGCGGCTCAAAGCACTGATGCACCACACCCTGCTCACCCCACAGGGCCAGCAGAGGCATGGCGAGTTGGCGACCCGCATCGCGGTCGGCGCGGTCGTGCACCAGGTCAATACCAGCGGCGGCGCGGTAGTCCTCGCAGATGCCGTGGGCCGTGCCCGGCAGGGCCAGGCAGCGCACGTACTCGGCCAGGGCACGCGGGTCGAATGGAGCCAAGCCGGCGCTGCGCCGGCCCATCACGTCACGCACGTAGGCAGCGGGGTCGGCATCGATCAGGCGCTCGGGCAGCGGCGCGGGCTGGATCAGGAAGAACCAGTGCCAGTAGGCGCGGGCGAAGGCGTTGCTGGTCTGCTCGTACATGGCCAGGGTGGGCGCGATGTCCAGCAGCACCATGCGCTGCACCGCCGCCGGGTGGTCGGCCGCCAGGCGGTGGGCCACGCGGGCGCCGCGGTCATGGGCCAGCACGGTGAAGCGCGTATGGCCCAGGTGCTGCATCACGGCCAGCATGTCGGCGGCCATGGTGCGCTTGCTGTAGAGCGCATGTTCCACATCGCCCACGGGCTTCGCTGAATCGCCGTACCCCCGCAAATCCGCCAGCACCAGCGTGAAGTGCTGCGCCAGCACGGGCGCCACCTTGTGCCAGATGGCCGAGGTCTGAGGGTGCCCATGCAGCAGCAACAGGGCAGTGCCTGTGCCGCCGACCAGCGTGTGAATGTGATGGCCGTCGGGCGTGGGCACGCGATGAGGGGTGAAGCCGGGAAAAAGTGAAGTGGTCATGGGCGAGGTGGTCATGGCCGTGGGGCGATGTGGAAGGCGAACCCGCTCACTCTGCAGTGATGCCGCGCTCTTTGATCAGTTTGGCCCACTTGGGCATTTCCTGCTCCAGCCGTGTACGGGCCTGCTCGGGGGTGGAGGGGATGGGGTCGAACCCGTCCTTGGCCATGCGCTCCTTGAGCGCGGGGGTGCCCAGTGCCTGGTTCAGCGTGGCATTGAGCTTGTCGATGATGGGCCGGGGCGTGCCAGCCGGCGCGAACACGATGAACCAGGTTTCGAAGGCGTAGCCCGGCAGGCCTGCCTCGGCAATGGTGGGCACATCGGGCATGAGCGCCGAGCGCTTCGTGCCGGTAACGCCCAGGGCCCGCAGCTTGCCGGCCTGCACGTGCGGCTGCACGGCCGACAGCACCGGGAAGCTCATGGCCACCTGGCCCGACATGGTGTCGATCATGGCCGGGCCGCCGCCACGGTAGGGGATGTGCACGATGGGTGTTCCCGCCACGGCCTTGAACAGCTCGGCCGACATGTGGAAGGTGCTGCCCGGGCCCGCCGAGCCGTAGGAGTATTGCCCTGGCTTGGCCTTGAGCAGTGCGAGCAGCTCCTTGAGGTTCTTGGCCGGCACCGCGTTGTTGACCACCAGCACATGCTGCGAGCTGGCCACCATGCCGATGGGCGCCAGGTCCTTCAGGGTGTCATATGGCATCTTGGCAGTGAGCGCCGGGTTGATGGCCAGCGACACCGTCTGCAGGCCGATGGTGTAGCCGTCGGGCTGCGCCTTGGCGACCATGTCCACGCCGATGTTGCCGCCCGCGCCGCCCTTGTTCTCGATGAACAGCGAACCACCCAGGGCCTTGCCCCATTCGTCCGTCACCAGGCGCGCCGCGATGTCGGCGCTGCCGCCCGGCGCGTATGGAACCACGAGCTTGATGGCCTTGTTGGGATAACCGGCCGGTTGCGCCAGGGCTGCAGCCGGCGACAGCAGGGCCAGCGCGGCCAGTGCCGCTGCGGCAGCCGCCAGGCGACGGGACGCGCTGCGTGGACAGGACGGGTGGGTGGTGGTGAAAGCAGCGGTCATGGGTTTGTCTCCTGCGGATATTTGTTGTGGATGTGATCTTAGGAGTGATGTCCAAAGCCATAAATACCGTCAAAATTACTTCATTCATAAATTCAAAGCACGAATCAGGTATCTTCATGGACGGTTTTTCGGACCTGCGCTTTTTCGCCCTGCTGATGAAGGAGGGCAGCCTGGCCGCAGCCGCGCAGCAGATGGGCATCACCCCGCCCGCGGTCAGCCGGCGCCTGGCGCAGCTGGAGCAACGGCTGGGCGTGCGCCTGCTGCACCGCACGACCCGGCGCATCCGCCTCACGCCCGAGGGAGAGACCTATCTGCTGGACGGTGCCCGCATCCTCGGCGACCTGGAGGCGCTGGAACGCACCGTGGCCGGTGCACGCAGCTTGCCCCGAGGGCTGATCAAGCTGGCCTCCACGCTGGGCTTTGGCCGCGTGCACATCGCGCCCGCGCTGTCGGCCTTTGCCCGCGCCTACCCAGAGGTGGAAGTGCAGCTGCACCTGACGGACCGCCCCGTGAACCTGGTGGAGCAAGGCTTTGACGCCGCCGTGCGCTTTGGCGACCTGCCGGACTCGCGCCTCACGGCCCGGCGGCTGCTGGCCAACCGGCGCGTGCTGTGCGCATCGCCCGCCTACCTGGCCCAGGCCGGCGAGCCCGAGCAGCCGGCCGACCTGCTGGCCCACCAGTGCATCGTGATCCGCGAGAGCGACGAAACCTATGGCACCTGGCACCTGCACCAGGGCGAGCGGCAGGAGACCGTGAAGGTGCGCGGCATGCTCAGCACCAACGACGGCGCGGCCGCCACCACCTGGGCGCTGGAAGGCCACGGAGTGCTGATGCGCTCCGAATGGGACGTGGCGGCCCACCTGGTTGCGGGCCGCCTGGTGCGCGTGCTGCCGGCTTGGTCGCTGCCCGCCGCCGATGTGACGCTGGTCTACCCCACGCGCAGCGACCTGTCGGCCAAGACGCGGGCGCTGGCTGACTTTCTGCGGGACTGGTTCGCTGCACTGCCGCGCACATGACCGACGGCATGCCCGGCTGCCTTTGCCGATCATCGCGTGGACAAGTCACGGTGCCAGCCCGAGCTGCAAGGAGCCGACGATACCTTCGCTGTATGCCCTGGCACCGTGCAAGCCCATGCACAAGCGCCTCGCACATCAAGGGAATTTCAGAATGGCAACTACGGCGTCTCCACCAATGTCATGGTGGCGAACGGCAGGTGGTGCATCAGCTCGCGCAGCACCAGCAGCGTGCCGGCAAAGACGGGGGCTTCCGGCAGACCCTCGTGCGCCGCGGGGCGACCCTCGGCCACAGCGGCGAGCCGATTGAACAGGCGCTCCATGGCCTCCAGCGTCAGCACGCGTTGAGCCCCGCGCGGCACGCCCGCCAAGGTGGCCAGCTCATGCAGGGCTGCATCTGCAGACCATGGAGCCCACCCCTGCCCGCCGGGCAACAAGCCTTGTAGCTGCCGATGGGCCACGTAGACCTCATCCTCCACGACCGCAATGGCGTTTTCCAGCTCCAGGGGGGTGGGCACGGCATGGCGGAAGAACTGGCGTGCTGTGCGCGCGCCGCCCAAGGAAAGGCTCAGCTTCACGGAGGGTTCGGGCGCATCGGCACCCGCCGCCCAGAGCACCTGTTGCGCCCCCAGATGCAAGCCGCTGCTCCATGCGCCGGGCGCTGCATGGCGCCGTGCCTGCAGGTAGCTGCGGGTTGCCGGGTCATCGGCAAGCAGGTCTTGTCGCAGCGCCTGCACCGAGGCCGATGCAGAAGGGGATGAAGAGCTGGAATGGTTCACGAGATTCCTTGACGGCTGGACGGACAAATGCGCCAGGGAGCTGAGGCACCCCGCGATTGCCTTGCTGCACTCTAACCCCGCACGGTTAAGGCAGCACGCGTGACCGTTCAAAGGGTACAGAGGGACGTGCCTGCCGAGCAAGGTCCGCCGCGCCGCCGACACCACGCGCCTGCGCCTTCCTACACCGGGCATCAGGCGCCGTACCTACAGTCGGTTGCCAGGCAAGCGCTGCAGCCAGCGCCTCCCCCACAACAACTGCCCTCAGGAGAAACCGCCATGCACGCCATCCGCACCACGCCCCGCCGCTCCCCCTGGCCCTGGATCGTGGGTGCGGCCGCGTTGATGGGGGTGATGATGTTGTCAGCCTGCTCCACGCCGCGCACACCCGAAGGCGTGCAGCCCGTCTCGGGCTTTGACGTGGACCGCTACACAGGGCAATGGCACGAGGTGGCCCGCATCGAAAACTCGTTTGAACGTGGCCTGACGCAGGCCACCGCCACCTACAGCCGCAACGCAGACAACACTATCAAGGTGGTGAACCGGGGCTATGACCCGGTGCGCAAGCAGTGGAAGGAAGCGGAGGGCCGCGCCGAGTTTGTGGACAGCCCCGACCGCGCCGCCCTCAAGGTGTCTTTCTTCGGGCCGTTTTACGGCGGCTACAACGTGGTGGCGCTGGATGAGAACTACCAGTGGGCCCTGGTGGTGGGCTCCAGCACCGACTATGTTTGGGTGCTGTCCCGCACACCCACCCTACCCTGGCATGTGCGCGAGCACCTGATGGAGCGGGCGCAGGCCCTGGGCGTGGATGTGCGCAAGCTCGTTTGGGCCCAGCCCGGCGTGGAGCAACATGCGCGGCGCCCAGCGGTCAGAACCTGATCACCGTACGCAGGAAAAGGGACATGGCCCCATGCGGGGTGCGGACACTAAGAGCGGCCAACAAAACTCTTCTGGCGTCGTTGCTGTGTCTTGTCGTACTGCTCGTACTGCCTGCGACACAGCGCCTAGCCAGAACCGCTTCGCTGAGTTTTGTTAGCCGCTCTACGCTGCGCCACGCTACACGGACGCAAAACACTCAAATTTGATAGCAGCCAGCGTATATTCCACTGGCGCCTGTAGCCCATAGAGCCCAAAAACTATCCGCCAGGCACTGTGGCGGCTGCCACCAAGCGTTGGGTGTAGGGATGCTGCGGCGCATCCAGCACTTCCGTCACGCTGCCGCTTTCGAGCACCGCGCCGTCCTTCATCACCAGCACATCGTGCGCCATGGCGCGGATCACGTCCACGTCGTGGGTGATGAGCAGGTAGCTCAGGCCCTTTTCTTTTTGCAGGCGCTGCAGCAGGCCCAGCACTTGCTGCTGGATAGTCACATCGAGCGCGCTGGTGGGCTCGTCGAGCACCAGCACCTGCGGCTGCACGATGAGGGCGCGCGCCACGGCCAGGCGCTGGCGCTGGCCGCCCGAAAATTCATGCGGGTAGCGCTCCAGCAGGCGCGGGTATTGCGCTTCGGCCAGGCCCACCTCGGCCAACACCGCCTCCACGCGCGCACGGCGTTCGGCCACGCTGAGTGAGGGCTCGTGCACCTTTAGGCCCTCGCCCACAATTTCTTCGACCGTGAGGCGGGGGGACAGGGACGAGAACGGGTCCTGAAACACCACCTGCACCCGGCGGCGCAACTGCTGGTTGGTGGGCGTGTTGCGCATGGCGGGCTGCTGCCACGCCTGCCCACCCACCTGCAGTTGTCCCGTCGAGGGCAACAGCCCCAGGATGGCCTGGGCCAGCGTGGACTTGCCCGAGCCGGATTCGCCCACCACGCCCAGCGTCTGACCGGGCAGCAATTGCAAGGTGGCGCCCTGCACCGCCACAAACTCGCCTTTTTTGAACCAGCCCTTGATGCCCGGCAGCGGCGTGGGGTAGACCACGCGCAGGTCTTGCGTCCGCACCACGGGCGCGGTGCCTGCGGGCGGGTCGGCCTCGATCACATCGCGGCGTGGCTGGCTGGCGATCAGACGGCGGGTATAGGCATGCTGGGGTGCGCCGAAGACTTCGGCCACCGGCCCCTGCTCTACCAGCACGCCTTGCTCCATCACCGCCACGCGGTCGGCAAAGCGGCGCACCAGGTTCAGGTCGTGCGTGATCAGCAGCACCGCCATGCCGGTCTGGCGCTGCAGGTCGCTCAGCAGGTCCAGGATCTGGCCGCGCAAGGTCACGTCGAGCGCGGTGGTGGGCTCGTCGGCCAGTAGCAGCTTGGGCGAACTGGCGAGGGCCATGGCGATCATGGCGCGCTGGCGTTGGCCGCCGCTGAGCTGGTGCGGAAAGCTGTTGGCGCGACGCGCAGGCTCGGGGATGCCGGTTTGCGCCAGCAGATCGATGGCGGCCTGCGCGCACTGGGCACCGGTGAGGCCTTTCTTGAGCAGCAGGATCTCGGCGATCTGCTGGCCAATTGTCATCAGCGGGTTGAGCGCGGTCATGGGCTCCTGGAACACCATGGCGATCTCGCCCCCGCGCACGCCGCGCATCTCGCGCTCGGTCATCGCCAGCAGGTCGCCCCGCCCTTGCAGCAGGGCCTGGCCGGTGATGGCGGCATTGCCCGCCAGCCGCAGCAGGCTCAGGGCGGTGATGGTTTTGCCCGAGCCGGACTCCCCCACCAGTGCCAGCTTTTCGCCTGCGGCCAACGTGAAGTTGACGCCACGCACCACCTCTTTGGCGCCAAAACGCACATGCAGGTCGTGGACTTCGAGCAGCACGGGTTTCATGGCCGATGCAGTCATGGTCACAGGTCCGCCTTTCTGGGATCGAGCGCATCGCGCAGCGCATCGCCCATGAAGGTCAGCAGCAACAGGGTGACCACCAGCACGCCAAAGGTGGACAGCGAGATCCACCACGCATCAATGCTGTTCTTGCCCTGGCTCAGTAGTTCCCCCAGCGAGGGCGTGCCCGGTGGCACCCCCAAGCCGAGAAAATCGAGCGAGGTCAGCGCCAGAATCGCGCCGCTCATGCGAAACGGCAGGAACGTGACCACGGGCGTGAGGCTGTTGGGCAGGATGTGGCGCCAGATGATCTGGCTGTTGCTCACGCCCAGCGCACGGGCTGCCTTCACGTAATCGAGCTGGCGGTTGCGAAGGAACTCAGCACGCACATAGTCCGAGAGGCCCATCCAGCCAAACAGGCTCAGCAAGATGAGCAGCAGCGCAATGCTGGGCGCAAACACCGCGCTGAAGATGATGAGCAGGTACAGCTCGGGCATGGAGCCCCAGATCTCGATAAAGCGCTGGAACGCCAGGTCGGTCTTGCCGCCAAAAAAGCCCTGGATGGCCCCTGTGATAACGCCCAGCAGCACGCCCGTGGTGGTGAGCGCCAGGCCAAACAGCACGCTCACCCGAAAGCCGTACAGCAACTGCGCCAGCAAGTCGCGCCCCCGGTCGTCCGTGCCCAGCCAGTTGTCGCCCGTGGGGGCCGAGGGGTTGGGCGCCTTGGCAAAGTAGTTGAGCGTGTTGGGGCCATAGCGGTTGAGGGTGTAAAGCGCCCAGTTGCTGCCCGTGCTCAGCCGCTGCTGGATGAAGGGGTCCAGATAGTCAGTCGGGGTCTCGAAGTCACCGCCGAAAGTCTTCTCGGGGTAGTCCTTCAGCAGGGGGAAGTAGGTCTGCCCCTCATAGCGCACGATGAGTGGCTTGTCATTGCTGACCAGCTCGGCGCACAGGCTCACCAGCACCAGGGCGCTGAAGATCAGCAGGCTCCAGTACCCCAGGCGGTTGCGCTTGAAGCGCAGCCAGGCACGGCGGGACGGGGAGAGTGAAATCGGGGTAGCAGCAGGACTCATCGGGACCATCGGTGCGTTCGGGCTAGTCAAACTTCACGCGCGGGTCCACCCACACATAACAAAGGTCGCTGATGAGCTTGGTGACCAGCCCGATCAGCGTGAACAAATACAGCGTGCCCAGCACCACCGGGTAGTCGC
>ERZ778025.981-NODE-981-length-28211-cov-6.527703_pt1 | contig 28211 bp, 25 predicted proteins | sample MGYA00375755_ERZ778025 | MGnify/ENA primary metagenome ERZ778025 (study PRJEB29350, sample SAMN05389825) | bioreactor metagenome | isolation source: Thiocyanate bioreactor | place: South Africa: University of Cape Town | collected 2014-03-17 ... | reverse complement strand
GGTCGATGGCGGCTACAGGCTCAAGGGCAGCAAGATGTGGATCACCAACAGCCCCGTGGCCGACGTGTTCGTGGTGTGGGCCAAGGAAGTCTCCGAAGGCGGCGCCGTGGGCCCCATCCGCGGCTTTGTGCTGGAAAAGGGCATGAAGGGCCTGACAGCCCCTGCCATCCACGGCAAGGTGGGCCTGCGTGCGTCGATTACCGGCGAGATCGTGATGGACGACGTGTTCGTGCCCGAAGAAAACGCCTTCCCTGAAGTGCAGGGCTTGAAGGGCCCGTTCACCTGCCTGAACAGCGCGCGCTACGGCATCGCCTGGGGGGCCATGGGGGCGGCGGAGTTCTGCTGGCACACGGCCCGCCAGTACACGCTGGACCGCAAGCAGTTCGGCCGGCCTCTCGCCGCCAACCAGCTCATCCAGAAGAAGCTGGCCGACATGCAGACCGAGATCGCCATCGGCCTGCAGGCCTGCCTGCAGTTTGGCCGCATGAAGGACGCGGGCACGGCCAGCGTGGAAGGCACTTCCATCATCAAGCGCAACAGCTGCGGCAAGGCGCTGGACATTGCCCGCCTGGCCCGCGACATGATGGGCGGCAACGGCATCAGCGACGAGTTCGGCGTGGCCCGCCACCTGGTGAACCTGGAAGTGGTGAACACCTACGAAGGCACGCACGATGTGCACGCCCTCATCCTGGGCCGCGCCCAGACGGGCATCGCCGCGTTCGCCAACTGATCGGCCTGCGCCCCGAGAACCGGCAAAAACACCGCCTTTGCGGTGTTTTTGCCTTGTAGCGCTAGTCCATCATGCGCTGACAGCTATTAATTTCATAGTAAACACCCCATGACCACCTCTTCTACCGCCCCAGGCGCCCTCGCAGGCATCAAGGTGCTCGACCTCTCCCGCGTGCTCGCGGGCCCCTGGTGCACGCAGGTGCTGGCCGACCTGGGCGCGGACGTGGTCAAGGTGGAGCGCCCCGGCGTGGGCGACGACACGCGCCAGTGGGGCCCGCCCTTCTTGAAGGACGCCGACGGCAACGACACGAACCAGGCCAGCTACTACACCGCCTGCAACCGCAACAAGCGCTCCGTCACCATCGACATGGCCTCGCCCGAGGGCCAGGCGCTCATCAGGCAAATGGCGCTGGAGGCGGACATCGTGGTGGAGAACTTCAAGGTCGGCGGCCTCAAGCAGTACGGCCTGGACCACGCGAGCCTGCGCGCACTCAACCCGCGCCTCATTTACTGCTCCGTCACCGGCTTTGGGCAAGACGGCCCGTATGCGGAACGCGCGGGCTACGACCTGATGGTGCAGGCCATGACCGGCCTGATGAGCATCACCGGCCAGGCCGACAACCAGCCCGGCGGTGGCCCCATGCGTGTGGGCGTGGCCGTCATCGACCTGTTCACCGGCCTGTACGCCAGCAACGCCATCCTGGCCGCGCTGCACGTGCGCGACAACGCGGTGAACGGCTCGGGCCAGGGCCAGCACATCGACATGGCCCTACTCGACGTGGGCATGGCCGTGCTGGCCAACCAGGCCTCCGGCTTCCTCGCCACGGGCAAGGCACCCGGCCGCATGGGCAACAGCCACCCCAGCCTCGCGCCCTACCAGGACTTCCCTACGCAGGACGGCAACATGCTGCTGGCCATTGGCAACGACGGGCAGTTCCAGCGCTTCTGCGCCGCCGCCAACCAGCCGCAATGGGCCACGGACCCGCGCTTTGCCACCAACACGCTGCGCGTGCAAAACCGTGCCGCATTGATCCCCGCCATGGAGGCCGTGACCCGCACGCGCACCACGGCCGACTGGATTACGCTGCTGGAAGACAAGGCTGTGCCCTGCGGCCCCATCAACACCATCGCCCAGGCGTTTGACGACGCCCAGGTGCAGGCCCGTGGCCTGGCCGTGACGCTGCTGCGCTGGAAGGACGGCGAGGCCGCCACCGACAAGGTGCAGCACATCACCGGCGTGGCCAGCCCACTGCGCCTGTCGGCCACGCCGCCGGTGCTGCGCAATGCGCCGCCGGCGCTGGGGCAGCACACCGACGAGGTGCTGCGCGAGATGGGCCTGGATGCGGCGCGCATTGCAGCGCTGCGGGCCAGCGGGGTTGTGTAATCGGCCCCTCGCGGCATCGGTCTGCGCGATGCCCTGACCACTGCACGGCCTTGCCCTCACCGGCAAGGCCGTTTTGTTTGGGCTGGCTGCATTCAATAAGTCACTGGCCCTATTCCGCGCACGCCTGCCCCACGGCAAAAAAGGCATGTACAAATATTTACATCCGTCTCCATAATCCCGAAGACACCCTGCCTGCGGCCCTGCCCCCCACGCGCCGCTGAACCAGGATGGAGGGCCACAGGCCCCACTGCGACGTTTCTGGACCCTCAAGGAGTTCCTCATGAAGCTCAGCCTCAAGCTCCCCCTGGCCTTCACCGTGTCGCTGCTCTTGCTGTTTGCAGCGGCCCTGTTTGGCATCAGCCGTCTGAACCAGGCGCTCGACACCTACCAGACCACCGTGGCCCAGAGCTTTGAGCACGAGCGCATGGCAGCAGGAATGCTCAACAACTTCAAGGTGCAGGTGCAGGAGTGGAAAAACGTGCTGCTGCGCGGCAAGGACCCGGCCCAGCTCACGCGCTATTGGGCCGCGTTTGAAAAGCAGGAACAGGCCATCAAGGATGAAGCGCAAAAGCTCGTCGCCGCCCTGCCCCCGGGTGAGGGCCGCGAACGCGTGTTGCAGTTTGCCCAGGCCCACGAACGCATGGGCACTGCCTACCGCAAGGGGTTGGAAGCCTTCAAGGCCGCCGACCACGACCCGCAGGCGGGCGACAAGGCCGTGGCGGGCATGGACCGCGAACCCTCGCAGCTGCTGGACCAGGCGGGCGACCTGATCGCCAAGGCCAGCAGCACCGTGGCCGAACGTGCCGCAGCCACCGCTCAGCGCGCCACCACCATCAGCCTGGTGGTGATGCTGGTGGTGTGCGCCCTGGGCATTGCCGGCGCCATTGCCTTCAGCCGCACGGTAGTGAACCCGCTGGACAACGCGGTGCGCGTGTCGCAGGCCGTGGCCAGCGGCGACCTGACGGTGGCGCGGCATGTGCAGGGCAAGGACGAGATCGCCCTGCTGCTGAACGCGCTGCACGACATGCAGAACAGCCTGTCGCAGGTGGTGAGCAACGTGCGCAACAACGCTGACAGCGTGGCCGCCGCCAGCACCGAGATCGCGCTGGGCAACAACGACCTGAGCGCGCGCACCGAGCAGCAGGCCAGCGCGCTGGAGGAAACGTCGGCATCGATGGAAGAGCTGAGTTCCACCGTGCAGGCCAATGCCGAAAACGCCCGCACCGCCAACCAGCTGGCCGTGAGCGCCAGCACCGTGGCCGTGCAAGGCGGCGACGTGGTGGCCGAGGTGGTGACCACCATGAAGGGCATCAACGACAGCAGCAAGAAGATCGCCGACATCATCTCGGTCATCGATGGCATCGCGTTCCAGACCAACATCCTCGCGCTGAACGCCGCCGCGGAGGCCGCACGCGCGGGCGAGCAAGGCCGGGGCTTTGCCGTGGTGGCCAGCGAAGTGCGCAGCCTCGCCCAGCGCAGTGCCGAAGCCGCAAAAGAGATCAAGACCCTGATCCACGCCAGCGTGGAGCGTGTAGAGCTGGGCACCACGCTGGTGGACAAGGCAGGCGCCACAATGAACGAGGTGGTCAGCGCCATCCGCCGCGTGACCGACATCGTGGGCGAGATCAGCGCCGCCAGCAGCGAGCAAAGCGCGGGCGTGGCCCAGGTGGGCGAAGCAGTGATGCAGATGGACCAGGCCACGCAGCAGAACGCAGCCCTGGTCGAGCAAAGCGCAGCGGCTGCCGACAGCCTGAAGGTGCAGGCGCAACAACTGGTACAGGCGGTGGCAGTGTTCCGGCTGGCGGATGCGCAGACGAGCCCATCCCCAGCCTCCCGCATGCCCGCTGCGGGCCAACGCCATCCCCGGTTGGCCGCAAGCTGACGTGGCGCGGCCATTTCAAGCCGAATCGGCCTGAAGCGCCAGTGCATCAAGCGCCAGTAGCTACATAAATAGTAGCAACTGGCGCCTTCTCAGGCTTCGGCCAGCGCAGGCGTTGCCTGCTGCACGGTGGCCAGCGTGGGCGAAGCCAGCTTGCGCAGGTAGGCCATGGTCTGCAGGCAGGCCTGGGCCACCTCGGTGCCCTTCTTCACGAAGTGCTCGCGGAAGAAGCGCACATGGTCCTCGTGGTCGTGGAAGTCGCGCGGCGTGAGCACGGCCGACATCACGGGCACCTCGGTGTCGAGCTGCACGCGCATCAGGCCGTCGATGACGGCGGTGGTGACGAACTCGTGGCGGTAGATGCCGCCGTTGACCACCAGCGCGCAGGCCACGATGGCGTCGTAGCGCCCGCTGCGCGCGAGCTTGCGGGCGAGCAGCGGAATCTCGAACGCACCGGGCACATCGAACAGCGCCACCTGCGCGGGCGGCAGGCCGTGGCGGTCGAACTCGGCCAGGGCCGCGTCGCGCGCCTGGTGCACGATGTCCTGGTGCCAGCTGGCACTGATGATGGCCACGCGGGCGCCACGGTGGGCGGCGACGGGGGCCAGGGGAGAGACGGAAGAAGTAGCAGAAGACTGATTCATGGGTTCCTCAAAACAGGTCGTACCAGAATCAGGGCGCGCGCGAGCACGGCACCTGCACAGGGCGGCGCAAGCCTCAGGCGCTGACCAGCGGGCAAAAAGCACGCAAGCAAACGCCAAAGGCCCAGCCACCCATGGCGGGTGCTGTGGGTTTCGCGATCTCTTTCATCCGGACTGTGACCGTCGGCTCTGGTTTCGCACCAGATCTGCTGACCCTGCAGGCCTGTTCCGAAGAACGGCACCGCAGGCGCTCGCGGGCTCTTGCAGGCTTTTCAGCCCACAAATACCGCCGGTGGGGAATTCCGCCCCGCCCTGAGAACGCTGTCGGCACCGAAGGTCATTCGGAGCCGACGGGAAGGATTTTAGGCGGCCGGGTGGCTTGATGCCGTCGCGCAGGCGATTGCCTGCACTGGCAGTGGCGGCTTCTGTGGCTCAGGCTGTGCTGAACGCCAATGTCGGCTCAGCGCACCCGCTGAAACCCGCCTTCGGCCCAGGCCGCTGCGCTGGCGGGCGTGAGCTTGAAGGTGGGTGGCGCGGACGCACTCGCTAGTTCCTCGCCCAACTCGTCCTGCGCGCTCAGCGTGGCCGTGGCCCCTTCTTCATCGGGCACGATGGCCAGTGCCACGCGCAGGCGTTGGCCGTCGGCAGTGGTGATGTGCACGCTTTTGTTCAGCTGCGCGTGCAGTTGCTGCTCATGGCGGCGCACTACCTCGCTAGCGGTCTTGACCAGCGTGTGGAAGGCCGACACATCGAGCGGCTTGGGGTTCTTTTTGTCGCGTCCCATGGTCCAGGGGCCCACCAGCGCGGGCTCGGCTTCGCCCTTCAAGGTCATCGCCACGGCCCAGCCATCGTCGTCCTCGTTCTTGATGACCTGCGCCGTCCAGCGCCCGTCGCTCCAGCAGCGGGGTTCCTGGATGGTGTCGGGCGTGTCGGGTGCGTCGGTCATGAAAAAAAGGCCTGGATTGCGGGAAAGGGCGCAGAGCATAACGGCAGGGCCCGGTGCCCCCATTTTCAATAACCATTGGTTATCGAAAAGGCCACGCATGGCGCAGGCCTGGTCACTCCCCAAAAACGTCCGGCGCCACCCCCGCCGTTTCGCGCAGCACGTCGATGAAGGCCTGCGCCGAGGGCGTGGGCGGCTCACCCAGGCGGGTGATGAGGCCATAGCTGGGCATGCGGTCCGGCAGCTCTACGGGGATGCGCGAGAGCAGGCCCCGGTCCACGTATTTCTGGATCAGCGCGGCAGGCTGCAGCGACATCATGTGGGTGGTGTTCATCAGCTCCAGCGCAAACAAGAAGGACGGCGTCTCCACCACCCCCGCCGTGAGCGCCAGGCCCGCGCCGCCAAACAGGTCGTCGGACACCTTGCGCACGGCCGTGGAGGCGGGGTACAGAATCCACGGCCAGTGCGCCAGCTCGGTGAGCGACAGGTCGGTGGCGCCGCGCAGCGGGTGGTGCTGCCCGCCCACCACATGCAGCGGCTCGGCCGACAGGTGCTCGTAGTGGAACTGGCTGCGCTGGTCCTCGGTGGTGAAGCGGCCGATCATCAGATCGATCTTGCGTTCGGCCAACCAGGCGATGAGCTGGTCGCTGCTCTGCTCCAGAATCTTGATGACCAAGAGAGGCCGCAGGCGCTGGATCTCGACCACCGACGCCACCAGCACATGCGCGGCCGAGCCCGTGATGGCGCCCACCGTCACATGGCCGTGGCCGCCCTGCTTCAACGCATTGAATTCATCGACAAACTTGCGCTGCCCATCGAGCGCCGCACTGGCGTAGCGCAGCGTGAAAAGCCCCAGCTCGTTGGGCCGCATGCCGCGCGAGAGGCGGTCGAAAAGGCGCGCCTCCAGGATCTCCTCGATGTCCATCAGGATCTTGGTGGCCGCAGGCTGCGTGACGTGCATCTGCTCGGCCGTGAGCCGCAGATTGCGCGTGCGGCCCAGGATGTCCAGAAACTGCAAATGCCGAAAGCGCAGCCGCGCGCAGGCCTGCGCCAAAGACAAGGGTTTACCCGGAAATTCGTCTGGACTCATAAGCGTTTGGAATGGATTATCGCAAAACATTCAGTGGACCGGCCGGGGCGCGAAACCTAACCTTGTCTCTGCGTCGATAACGGCTGGCCCCAAAAAGCCGCAGGCGCCAAAGGCCTCGCCAACGGGGTCAGCCATTCCAACGGAGACAAGACACCATGCAATTCACTTCCCTCGCCAAATCCTTGGCACTCGGCGCCACGCTACTGGCGGCCCTCGCCGCACCCGTCGCCGCGCAAGTCAAGGAACACACCTTCAAGGTCGGCATCGGCCTGAGCGACGACCACCCGCAGGCCCAGGCCGTGCGGCACTTTGCCGAGCGCCTGCAGGCCAAGAGCGGCGGCAAGATGAACGCCAAGCTGTTTGCCAGCGGCGCTTTGGGCAATGACGTGAGCATGACCTCGGCCCTGCGCGGCGGCACGCTGGAGATGACGATTCCGGATTCGTCCACGCTGATGTCGCTGATCAAGCCCTTTGGCGTGCTGAACCTGCCGCTCACCTTCAACAACGAGGCAGAAGCCGATGCGGTGCTGGACGGCCCCTTCGGCCAGAAACTGCTGGCCATGCTGCCCGACAAGGGCCTGATCGGCCTGGGCTTCTGGGAGAACGGCTTTCGCCACGTGACCAACTCGCGCCGCCCCATCAATACGGCCGACGACTTGGCGGGCCTGAAGCTGCGCGTGATCCAGAGCCCCTTGTTCCTCGACACATTCAACGCGCTGGGCACCAACGCCACGCCCATGCCCTTCACCGAGCTGTACACCGCCATGGAACAAAAGGCCGTGGACGGCCAGGAGAACCCGCCCGCCACCATCCTGGCCAGCAAGTTCTATGAGGTGCAAAAGCACCTGGTGCTGTCGCGCCACATGTACAGCGCCTGGGTGCTGCTCATCTCCAAGAAGACCTGGGACAGCCTCTCGGCCGACGAGAAGAAGATCGTGCAGGAGGCCGCGCGCGAGGCCACGGTGTTCGAGCGCAAGACCATCCGCGCCTTCAGCGAAACCGCCCTGGGCGAGCTGAAGAAGACCGGCATGCAGATCACCGAGCTGCCCGCCGCCGAGCAGGCCAAGCTGCGCACCAAGCTGCAGCCCGTGCTGGCCAAGTACGGCAAGGAGTTTGGCGAAGAGACCACCAGCGAGCTGATGGGCGAGCTGGCCAAGGCGCGGGGCGGCAAGTAACTTGCACGATTCCCGGGGCGCAGCGTACCGCTGCGCCCAGCCCTTCTTTTGCGACGCCCCGACCCCATGACAAAAACACCCCGCCGCCGCTTCCGCTCCCGCGAATGGTTTGCCGCGCCCGAGCGCTCGGACATGACCGCGCTGTACCTGGAGCGGTTCATGAACTACGGGCTGACGCCCGAAGAGTTGCGCTCGGGCCGGCCCATCATCGGCATCGCGCAGACGGGCAGTGACCTTTCGCCCTGCAACCGCATCCACCTGGACCTGGCGCGCCGCGTGCGCGACGGCATCCGCGATGCGGGCGGCATCCCGATGGAGTTCCCAGTCCATCCCATCTTTGAAAACTGCCGCCGCCCCACGGCCGCACTGGACCGCAACCTGGCCTACCTGGGCCTGGTGGAGATCCTGTACGGCTACCCCATCGATGCGGTGGTGCTGACCACGGGCTGCGACAAGACCACGCCCGCGGGCGTCATGGCGGCGTCCACCGTGGACATCCCGGCCATCGTGCTCTCGGGCGGGCCGATGCTGGACGGCTGGCACGAGGGTCAGCTGGTGGGCTCGGGCACCGTGATCTGGCGCAGCCGCCGCCAGCTCGCGGCGGGCGAAATCGACGAGGAAGAATTCTTGCAGCGCGCCTGCAACAGCGCCCCCTCCGCCGGGCACTGCAACACCATGGGCACGGCCTCGACCATGAACGCGGTGGCCGAGGCGCTGGGCTTGTCATTGCCCGGCTGTGCGGCCATCCCGGCACCGTACCGCGAGCGCGGGCAGATGGCGTACGAAACCGGGCGGCGCATTGTGGAGATGGCGTACGAAGACCTGCGCCCCTCGCGCATCCTGACGCGCGAGAGTTTCTTGAACGCGCTGTCGGTAGTGAGCGTGGCGGGCGGCAGCAGCAACGCGCAGGTGCACATCATGGCCATGGCGCGCCACGCGGGCGTGCAGCTCGATGCACAGGACTGGACCGACCACGCCTACGACCTGCCGCTGCTGCTGAACATGCAGCCTGCGGGGCAGTTCTTGGGCGAGCGCTTCTTCCGTGCCGGTGGCGTGCCCGCCCTGATGTGGGAGCTGCAGCAGGCGGGCAAGCTGCACGCTGACTGCGCCAGCGTGACGGGCAAGACGGTGGGCGAAAACCTGCAAGGCCGCGAGACCCATGACCGCGAGGTGATCCGCCCGTTCAGCAACCCGCTGATGCAGAAGGCCGGCTTCATGGTGCTCAGCGGCAACCTGTTCGACTTCGGGATCATGAAGACCTCGGTCATCTCCGAAGCCTTCCGCCAGCGCTACCTGAGCCGGCCGGGGCAGGAGGGCATCTTTGAAGCCCGCGCCGTGGTGTTCGAGGGCGCGGACGACTACCACGCGCGCATCAACGACCCGGCGCTCGACATCGACGAAGGCTGCATCCTGGTCATGCGCGGCGCGGGGCCCATCGGCTGGCCGGGCTCGGCCGAAGTGGTGAACATGCAGCCGCCTGACGCGCTGATCCGGCGCGGCATCAACACGTTGCCCACACTGGGCGACGGGCGCCAGTCGGGCACGGCAGACAGCCCGTCCATCCTCAACGCATCGCCCGAGAGCGCGGTGGGCGGAGGGCTGAGTTGGCTGCAAAGTGGCGACACGGTCCGCATCGATCTCAACACCGGCCGCTGCGATGCGCTGGTCGCCCCCGAAGAGATAGCGCGCCGCAAGCGTGAGCTGCCCGCCCCGCCCGTGCCTGCGAGCCAATCGCCCTGGGAGGCGCTGTACCGCGAGAAAACGGGGCAGCTGGCGGATGGCGCGACGCTGGACTTTGCGCTGGAATTTCAGCGCATTTCCGAAAAGACGCCACGCCACAACCACTGACAACGACCAGGTGAGGCACTCGCGCTCACCCGGTTTTTTTCAAAAGGACTCTCCATGAACAACATGACGGCAGCAGCAGTTGCCGAACGGGCCCGTGCGCCCCAGGCCGCATTGCAAGTGCTCCCCGACGACGGCCTGCAAGGCACGCTGGTCGGCCGTGTGTGGGCGCCCAGTGGTGCCGTTCCCGGCCCCGCGGTAGTGGCACTGCGGCCGGAAGGTGTTTTTGACCTCAGCGCGCACTACCCCACCATGAGCGCGCTGCTCGACACCCTGGCACCTGCCGAGGCAGCGCGCACCGCCACCGGCCAGTACCTGTGCAGTGTGGACGACCTGGTGGCGAACAGCCAACCCGGCGCACGCGACGCCACCCGCCCCTGGCTGCTGGCCCCGTGCGATTTGCAGGTGGTGAAGGCTGCGGGCGTGACCTTTGCAGCCAGCCTGATCGAGCGCGTGATCGAAGAACAGGCGCGCGGCGATGCCACCCGCGCACAAGGCCTGCGCGCCCAGGTTATCGGCCTCATCGGCCAGAACCTGGCGGACATCCGCCCCGGCTCGCCCGAGGCGATGCGACTGAAGGCGCTGCTGCAGGACAAAGGCCTGTGGTCGCAGTACCTGGAGGTGGGCATCGGCCCCGACGCCGAGGTGTTCACCAAGGCGCCGGTGCTGGCGTCGGTGGGCTGTGGCGATGACATCGGCATCCGCTCCGATTCGGCCTGGAACAACCCCGAGCCCGAGGTGGTGCTGGCGGTGAACAGCCGGGGCCAGATCGTGGGCGCCACGCTGGGCAACGACGTGAACCTGCGCGACATCGAGGGCCGCAGCGCCCTGCTGCTGGGCAAGGCCAAGGACAACAACGCATCGTGCGCGCTGGGCCCGTTCATCCGCTTGTTCGACGCAAGCTTCGGGCTGGAACAGGTGCGCAAGGAGACGGTACACCTGCGCGTGGAGGGCGCGGACGGCTTTGAGCTGCGCGGCATCAACACCATGGCCAGCATCAGCCGCGACCCTACCGATCTGGTGGCGCAGACGCTGGCCGCGCACCAGTACCCGGACGGGTTCATGCTGTTCATGGGCACGCTGTTCGCCCCCATCGAAGACCGCGACCAGCCGGGTGGCGGCTTCACCCACCACCTGGGCGACCTGGTGTCCATCCAGAGCGCGTGGCTGGGCGGCCTGCACAACCGCGTGGCACACAGCGAGGCCGCGCCGCCCTGGCGCTTTGGCCTGCGCGCCTTCATGGCCAATCTGGCGCAGCGCGGGCTGCTGCAGGGCACGGCGCTCTGAGGCGCAAAAGGAAAACAGGAGACACCCATGCTGAATGCCTTCATCGACCGATGCTGCCGCTGGATCAACCTGCTCATCGCCCTGGCGCTGGCCGTGATGGTGGCCATGGTGTTCGGCAATGTCGTGCTGCGCTATGCGTTCAACTCCGGCATTGCCATCAGCGAGGAGGTCTCGCGCTGGCTGTTTGTGTGGATCACCTTCCTGGGCGCCATCGTGGCGGTGCGCGAGCGGGGTCACCTGGGCACGGACTTTCTGCTGGCGCGTCTGCCGCCGCTGGGCCAGCGCATCTGCCTGGCCCTGAGCTACGCGCTGATGATCTGGTGCACCTGGCTGCTGTTCAGCGGCGCACTGGCGCAGGCGCGCATCAACTGGGATGTGGATGCTCCGGTCACGGGGGCATCCATGGCCATCTTCTATGCGTCGGGCGTAGTGTTTGCCGTGGCGGCAGGCCTGCTGCTGGCGCTGGACCTGTGGCGCATCGTGTCGGGGCAGATGCCGGACAGCGAGCTGGTGCAGATCTCCGAGTCCGAAGAACTGGCCGCCGTGGGCAGCCAGCTGCCCCACGCAGCCCCTGCGCCCACGGCCTCACGCCAGTGAGCCCCACACCGCAATGACCTGGAGCGCTCTTCCATGACTGTCTTTATCTTCCTCGGCTCCCTGCTGGCCGCCATGGCCATTGGTGTGCCGATTGCCTACGCGCTGCTGGTGTCCGGCGTCGCCCTCATGTGGCACCTGGACCTGTTCGACGCGCAGATCCTCGCGCAGAACGTGATCAACGGCGCCGACAGCTTTCCGCTGCTGGCGGTGCCCTTCTTCATGCTGGCGGGCGAGATCATGAACGTGGGCGGGCTGTCGCAGCGCATCGTCAAGCTTGCTCTCACGCTCGTGGGGCACAAGCGCGGCGGGCTGGGCTTTGTCGCCATCCTGGCCGCCTGCATGCTGGCGGCGCTGTCGGGCTCGGCGGTGGCTGACACGGCGGCGCTGGCGGCCCTGCTGCTGCCCATGATGGTGAAGGCGGGGCACGACAAGGCGCGCGCGGGCGGGCTCATTGCCTCGGCCGGCATCATCGCGCCGGTCATCCCGCCTTCCATCGGCTTTGTGGTGTTTGGCGTGGCTGCCAACGTGTCGATCAGCAAGCTGTTCCTGGCGGGTATCGTGCCGGGGCTGCTGATGGGGCTGGCCATTGCAGTCACCTGGTACTGGGTCTCGCAGCGCGAAAACGTCACGCCGCCACCCAAGGCCTCCACGGCCGAGAAGCTGCAGGCGCTCAAGGAATCGACCTGGGCGCTGTTCCTGCCCGTCATCGTGATTGTGGGCTTGAAGATGGGCGTGTTCACGCCCACCGAGGCGGCGGCGGTGGCTGCGGTTTACGCCCTGTTCGTGGCCACGCTGGTCTACCGCGAGCTGCACTGGCGCCAGCTAACCGACGTGTTCATCAGCGCCGCCAAGACCACGGCCGTGATCATGTTCCTGGTGGCCGCCGCCATGGTCAGCGCCTGGCTCATCACCGTGGCCGACATCCCACGCCAGCTGGTGAGCCTGCTCAAGCCGCTGATGGAGCACCCCACGCTGCTGCTCATCGCCATCATGGTGCTGGTGATGGCCGTGGGCACCGCCATGGACATGACGCCCACCATCCTCATCCTGACGCCCGTGCTGATGCCGGTGGTGAAGGCTGCGGGCATCGACCCAGTCTACTTTGGCGTGCTGTTCATCATCAACAACGCCATCGGGCTCATCACCCCGCCCGTGGGCACGGTGCTGAACGTGGTGGCAGGCGTGGGCAAGATGCGCATGGACGACGTGACGCGGGGCGTGATCCCGTTCATGGTGGCGCAGTTTGCGGTGCTGTTCTTGATGGTGCTGTTTCCGTCGCTCGTGCTGGTGCCGATGCGGTGGTTTACGGGATGAATCTACAGGTTTGAAGCAAAAAATGCCGCAAGCGCCAGTGGATATTGCGCTTGCAGCTATCAAATCAGGAGTTAATCACTCCTAAACGCTGTTCAGTTCGCCACTGTGAACCGCTTTTGCACATGGCGCGGCGTTTCCAGTTCGTCCACCATCGCCACGGCCAGGTCGGCCACGCTGATGCTGCCGGGCTTGTCGCCGTTCATCAGCGGGGCCTCGTCGCCCAGTCGGTACTGGCCGGTGCGCTCGCCGGGCTGCAGCAGGATGGGGGGCGAGAGGAAGGTCCAGTCCAGCGTGTTTTCGGTGCGGATCCAGTTCAGCGCCTCGCGCGCGGCCAGGGCGCCCTGCTTCCATTCGACGGGGAACTGGGGGGTATCCACCAGCTGCACGCCGGGCGCCACAAACAGGCTGCCTGCGCCGCCTACCACCAGCAGTCGGCGCACACCGGCGGCCTTGGTGCCGTCGATGATGGCGCGCGTGCCCTTGAGGAACTGGTCGTGGATGTCAGGCACCGTCCAGCCGGGGTTGTAGGCGCTGACCACCGCGTCGTGGCCAGCGACCGCCTTGGCCACCTGGGCAGCGTCCTGCGCGTCGGCGGCGACCACGGTCAGGCCTTCCCGGGGGGTGAGCTTGGCCGGGTTGCGGGCCAGCACGGTCACGCGGTGACCGCGTTGCAGCAGTTCGTTCAGCACGGCCGAGCCGACAAAGCCGGTGGCACCAATCTGGGCGATGTTCATACGGTGTCCTTGGGGTCAAAGTTGCGATGCAGTGAGAATAGAAACTTGTCAAAGCACGCGGTAGAGGGCTAAAACAGCCTTTTCTTTGAAGCCCTGCTTCACAATCAACTCCACACACCCCCGCCGCCCCTGATGGAAGACCTCAAACGCATGGCCGTGTTTGCCGCTGTGGTGCAACACGGCTCGATGAGCGGCGCCGCGCGCGCCCTGGGCATGAGCACCTCGGCGGTGAGCCAGCAGGTGCGCAAGCTCGAAAGCGATGGCGGCGTGACGCTGCTGCACCGCTCCACACGCAAGCTGGCGCTGACCGAGGCAGGCCAGCGGTACCACGCGCGCTGCGCTGCCATGTGGGCGGCGGCGGAGCAGGCGCGGGCCGAGCTGGCGGCCTCGCGCGATGCGCCGAGCGGCGAGTTGCGGATGTCAGCCACCGTAGGTTTTGCGCGGCACATTGCGCCCGCCCTGGGAGAACTGCTGGCCGCGCACCCGGCGCTGCGCCTGCGGCTGCTGGTGGACGACTCCACCATCGACCTCATCAACGCCCGCATCGATCTGGCGGTGCGCTACGGGCGCCTGGCCGATTCGACCTGGGCCGCACGGCGCCTGGGGGGCATGCGTTGGTACCTGTGCGCATCGCCCGAATGGGTGGCCGCACATGGCATGCCCCAGCACCCGGACGCGCTGCTGTCCCACAGCTGGCTGGGCTTCGCGCGCGAGGGGGGTGGGCTGCTCATCGACCTGCGCAGCCCCACCGGCGAGCCGCGCGCGCTGCGGGTGGAGCCGCGCATTGCCAGCAACAACCAGCTCTCGATCCAGCAGATGTGCGAAGCCGGGCTGGGGTTGGCGCTGGTGGGCAGCATGGATTCGCACGATGCGCTGCAGGCCGGGCGGCTGGTGCGGCTGCTGCCGGAGTGGTCGTTTGGCACGCTGGATATCTGGGCCGTCACGCCCCAGCGCGATGCCCAGCCCGCAAAGGTGCGCCAGGCGATTGCAGCGCTGCACGCCTACCTGAAGCAGGTGCCGGGCATTTCGGACTGAGGCCCGGCGATACTGTGAAACCCTGCCGGCCCACTACTGCGCGGAAGCCCCACGGCAACGCAACGCCCCCGGGGCAGACCTTGCACAGGGGCTGATATCTTGACCAGACCGTTGCGGAGACATCCATGATTCTTGAAGTTGCCCACCTCACTGTCCGCACCGGTCAGAACAGCGCGTTTGAGCAGGCTTTTGCCCAGGCGCAGCGCATCATTGCGTCCATGCCCGGCTATTTGTCCCATGAGCTGGGCCATTGCATGGAGCGACCGCAGGACTATGTGCTGATGGTGCGCTGGGCCACCCTGACCGACCACGAGGTGGGGTTCCGCCAGTCCGCCCAGTACCAGGAATGGAAGCGGCTGCTGCACCATTTTTACGATCCGTTCCCCACGGTTGTGCACTTTGAGCCCGTCACGCCGGACAGGGTGTGACGGCGCCGCCACGCACGGATGCTGCAGCGCACTATTCGGGTATTGCCTGAAGATTTAGCGCACTGCGCATGCCGTTTGGGTCCTAGAATTTGTAAAAGCGCGTATCTTCGTATCTTCATTACCGCGCGAAGGATCCAACATGAAAGCCATCCAGCAGGACATCGACGAGCGGACCAACCTCACCAGCACCAACAAGTTCGAGCTGTTGCTGTTCCGCCTGGGCATCGACAGCGCCTTGGGCAAGTCCGAGCTGTTCGGCATCAACGTCTTCAAGATCCGCGAGATCGTGGCCATGCCCAGCATCACGCCGATCGCTGGCACTACGGCCCATTCGCTGGGGGTGGTCAACCTGCGCGGACAGGTGATTCCGGTGCTGGACCTGCCCTCCATCGTCGGCTGCAAGCCCCAGACGGGCCTGAACATCATGCTGGTGACCGAATACGCGCGCACCACCCAGGCGTTTGCAGTCGAGTCGGTGGAAGACATCGCGCGCCTGGACTGGAAGCAGGTACTGTCGGCAGAAACCAGCGGCGCGGCCGGCAAGCTGGTGACCAGCATCGCCCGCCTGGATGGCAACACCGACGAGTCCCGCCTGGCCCAGGTGCTGGACGTGGAGGCCATCCTGCAGATGATCTCGCCTTCTGACGGTCATGAGGTCACCGAGGAAAAGGTGGGCGCCAAGCTCAAACTCAAGCCCGGCTGCATCATCCTGGCGGCCGATGACTCGTTCGTCGCCCGCTCGCTCATCGAGCAGGAACTCAAGGTGCTCAACGCACCCTACGAAATGGTCAAGTCCGGCAAAGAGGCCTGGGACCGGCTCAACGCCATCGCCAAGAGCGCCGAGGCCGAAGGCAAGACCGTGCTCGACCGCGTGGCCATGGTGCTGACCGACCTGGAAATGCCCGAGATGGATGGCTTCACGCTGACGCGCAACATCAAGCAGGACGCCCGCTTTCACGGCCTGCCGGTGGTCATCCACTCCTCGCTGTCGGGCTCGGCCAACGAAGACCATGTGCGCAGCGTCGGGGCTGATGGCTACGTGGCCAAGTTCGTGGCGGAAGACCTGGCAGAAACCATCCGCCGCGTGCTCCCCAAGTAAACCGGCGGCCCATCCCGCCATCACGACGGCCCTGCGGGGCCGCCGTGTTTTGAAGGATGCCACACCGCGTCCAGTCAGCTCGTAGCGCCGATTGAATATGCCTCGGTAGCTATCATTTTTGTTGGTACCTATTGGCAGGGCGCGCCTGCCTTCACGGGTTGTTACAGCCTTTCTCTGCACCTGTGCTTACGGCGGGTCAACCAAACGCCCGTCCCACGCGCTAAAGTGGTTGGCACCCCTGTGCCAGGCTCCTGAAATTTGTAACGTTCCACCGGAGCGCTTTTCATGGGCTTTACGGACGGGGCGGAACGCGCCATTCCGGCCGGAGTCTGAACACCATGACCTACACCATCACACGCATCCTTTCGGCCACGGTTCTGGGGGCCCTGGTGACAGGGTGCGCCACCGTGCCCGGCGACCCGTACTACGACGCTCCACGCTACCCTGTGTACGAGCAGCCCGGCTATATCTACAGCGCGCCGCAGCCGGTGTACCAGGCTCCGCCCGTGTACCGCGCGCCCGGCGTGATCTATTCGGCCCCACCGCCCGCTGTGTACTACGGCGGACGTGACCGCGACGACAACCGCTGGGACAACGACCGCAATCGCGGGGACTGGCGCGAAAGGGAACGTGAGCGTGACCGCGCCGAACGCGACCGGGCCGCCCGCGAACGTGAGCGGCGCGACCAGCAAGCGCGCGAAGCCGACCGCCGCGCCCGTGAGCAAGACCAAGCCCGCCGCGAGCAGGCCGAACGGGACCGCCGCGCCGCCGAAGACCGCCGTAACCGCGAGAATCGCCCCGGCCGTCTGGCGCCTGACAGCTACACCCCGAGCCCGTACGACTGGCGCTCTCGCCAGCAGTCCAACAGCCAGGAAAAGCCTTGACGGCCTGTCGCTGACCCCGCTGTCCCAGTCACCTTTTTTCATCACCATGAAGCCACGCAAACACATCCTCGTCACCGGTCTGTGCGCGGTCTTCATGGGTGCTTGGGCTCCCTTGGGAGCCCAGGCGCAAGTGATACGCTGCACCGATGCCGCCACGGGCAAGGTCACCTACACCGACGGCAAGTGCGCCAGCGGCGCCACCGAGCGCGAGGTGGAGGCCCGCAAGACCCCACAAGAGATCCAGCAGGAGCGCGAAGAAGCTGCCGAAGCGCTGGCCCGCAAACAGCAGCGACTGCAGGCCGAAGCAACGGCTGCAGAGGCCGAATCCCGGCGCAACACACCGCGTGACAACGTGGCCCCGGCCAAGACGATCGACTATGCGCGCTCTCCGGAGTGCGCTCGCTCGCGGCGGAACCTGGATGTGGTGCTGAGCAGCGCCACGGGTGGTGGCTACGAACAAAACCTGCGGGTGGAGGCGGCGCAACGACAGGTCGACCTGGACTGCTTGGGCCCCCAGGGCTATGCAGAGGTGGAGAAATCCCGTCCCCGGTCCAACACCACGGCACCCGTGGTGGTCGTTCCCCCACCGTACTACCCGGTGCAGCCTGCGCCCGTGCAGCCGCCGCCGCCCACACCCGCCCCCAAAAAATTCACGCAGTGCAACGTGTTCCGCTGCTACGACGCTCAGGGCAACAGCTACCCCCGCTGATTGGGCGCCCGTTGCAGGCGGATTGAGCAACCTTCGAAGTTATTGCGCGGCTGCTCAGACCCGTAGCCCTTCGGCTACGCTGGGGTAACGCAACCGCAGCCCCAACTCGCGCAGCATGCGCTGATTGTCCAGCCGGCGCGATTCGCTCATGAAGCTCAACAGCATCAGCGACAGCTGCTCCTGCGCCGTGCTGCGTGGCACACGCGGGGGGCGCGGCAGACCATACAGGTCCGCTGCCAGGTCAAAGTAGTCGCCCATCTTCATGTGGGTGGAGTCACTCACGTTGTAGGCGCGCTGCGGCCGGCCCTTCCACACCGCCGCCATGCAGGCGCGGGCCAGATCATCGGCATGGATGTGGTTGGTGAACACATCGTCCTCGGCCACCAGCACGGGTGTGCCCCGGCGCAAACGCGCCTCCGGGGTGCCCCCCTCCCGGTCAGGCGCATAGATGCCCGGAATGCGCAGCACCGTGGCCCGCACGCCGGCACGGCCCAGGTGGCGCACGGCGCGTTCGGCGTTCACACGGCGCTGGGCGCGCGGTGTGCCAGGGGCCACGGCCCGCGTCTCTGGCACCAGGGCGCCCTGGCAGTCGCCATACACGCCGCTGGTGGACGCATACGCCAGTGACACGGGCAGGCTGCGCAGCCGTAGCGCCCGGGTCAGCGCCACGGTGCGCGGGTCGCGCCACCAGGCATCGCCCCCTGCGCCCTCGCCCGGCGGTGGCGCCAGATGCAGCACGCGCGTGGCCAGGCCAGACAGCCTGCGCAACGTCCCCGCATCATCTAAGTTGCCCACCAGCGGGCGGGCGCCCTGCGCACGCAGCCCCGCCACCCGCCCTGCGCTGGAGGTCAGCGCCAGCACCTGCATGCGGCCAGCCCCAGGGCCCGTCTGCAAATTGCGCAGCACCCGTTGACCTACATCACCACAGCCCACGATCAGCAGGCGTTCGCGGCGAAAGCGGGCTGGCAGGGCGCCGAGGGGGTTTTGGTTTGAAGGCAAAATCGGGACCGTCCGTTGACTACAAGAGCCCCCGAGGATACCCACTCCATGACCAGTGCTGAGTCCGTTTTCCAGATCACCGTGCAGCCCAGTGGCCGCGCTTTCAGTGCCAATGCGGGCGAAGCCATCCTGGCCGCCGCCATCCGCAGCGGCGTGGGCCTGCCTTATGGCTGCAAGGACGGCGCCTGCGGCTCGTGCAAGTGCAAAAAAATCAGCGGCACCGTGCAGCACGGCACCCACCAGTCCAAGGCCCTCTCGGCCGACGAAGAAGCCGCTGGCCTGGTGCTGACCTGCTGCGCGCAGCCGCTGTCCGACGTGGTGCTCGAATCACGCCAGGTCACCGACGAAAGTGCCTACCCCATCAAAAAGATGCCCGTGCGCGTGGCCTCGCTCGAAAAGAAGTCGCACGACGTGATGCAGGTGCGCCTGCAGCTGCCTGCGGCAGACACCTTCCGCTACCACGCGGGCCAGTACATTGAATTCATCCTGCGCGACGGTGCGCGCAGGGCCTACTCGATGGCCAACGCGCCGCACACCCAGGCCGAGGCGCCGGGCGTGGAACTGCACATCCGCCACATGCCAGGCGGCAAGTTCACCGACCATGTATTCGGCGCGATGAAAGAGAAGGAAATCCTGCGTGTCGAGGGCCCGTTCGGCAGCTTCTTCCTGCGCGAAGACTCAGACAAGCCCATCGTGTTGCTGGCGTCCGGCACCGGCTTTGCCCCCATCAAGGCACTGATCGAGCACCTGCAGTTCAAGGGCATCAGCCGCCCCACCGTGTTGTACTGGGGCGGCCGTCGCCCGGGCGACCTGTATCTGGACGACTGGGTGCAGGCCCGAGTGGCAGAGCTACCGTGGCTGCGCTACGTTCCGGTCATTTCCAATGCGCTGCCCGAGGACGGCTGGACGGGTCGCACCGGCTTTGTGCACCAGGCGGTGCTGGATGATTTTGCAGACCTCTCGGGCCACCAGGTCTATGCGTGCGGCGCCCCCATCGTGGTCGAATCCGCCCGCGATGCCTACAGCGCCCAACGCGGCCTGCCGCCCGAGGAATTCTTTGCCGACGCCTTCACCTCGGAAGCCGACAAGCACGGCGGCTGACCTGGTCACCCCACGGCACCAGCCACCCCACTGACCGTGCGCCCAGCGCCCGCCCAGCCCACCCCGCAGGGCGCGCCGCAGCGCTGGCCCCAGGCCCGGCGCGCAGGCTTCATTGCCACGCTGCTGTGCCTGGCAGCGCTGCTGGTGTGGGGCGCAGGCGAATGGGCCGAGCAAAGCGAACGCGATGCCCAGTGGGACAACCTGCGCCGCCTGGGCGAGGTACAAGCCCTGGCGCTGCGTGGCGTGGCCACGCGGTACAACTACCTGCCCTTCACGGCCGCGCAGCACCCGCTGGTGCGGCAGCTACTGCAGCGGCCCGCATCACAGGCCGTGCGGGACGCCGCCAACGCCTACCTGCAGGCGGTGAACCAGCACGCGGGCTCTGACATGTTGTACGTGATGGACCCGCAGGGCCTCACGCTCGCGTCCAGCAACTGGGATACCCCCAACAGCTTTGTGCACCAGAACTACGGCAACCGCCCATACTTTCGCGATGCCCTCGCGGGCCAGACAGGCCGCTTTTATGGCGTGGGCAAAACCACGGGCGAGCCCGGCCTGTTTGTCTCCGCCCCGGTGGTCGAGGCGGGCCGGGTGATCGGCGTGGTAGCGGTCAAGGTGCGCATGGAGCCCATCTCCGACCCCTGGGCCCAGCTGCGTGACCCGGTGTTCGTGACGGACGAGCAGGGCATTGTGTTTCTGGGCTCCGTGCCCGGCTGGCTCTACCGCACCAGCCGCCCCTTGCCCGCGCCGCTGGTACAGCAGTTGCAGCACAACGAACAGTACGGCACGGGCTGGGCCCCGCGCGCCGTGCCCTGGACCCTCCGCCCCCAGGACGACTCGCCCGGCGCCGAATTGCGCCTGGATGGCCCTAGTGGCAAGCGATATCTGGCCTTTGAGGAAAAGCTGCCCGATCTGGGTTGGACCCTCACCGTCACCGCCGACAGCCGCGTGGTGGCCTTGGCACGGCAGCAGGCCTGGGCGCTGGCCACGCTGGCCTCGGGACTGCTGGTGCTGGGCGCGCTCTACTGGCAACTGCGCGAGCGGCGGCTGGCAGAGACCCGACTGGTCCGCATCGAACTGGAGCAGCGCGTGCAGGAACGCACCCACGCGCTACAGCAAGCCCAGGCGTTCCGCCAGTCCATGGAAGACTCACTGCTGGTGGGCATGCGCGCGCGCGACCTCGAAGGCCGCATCGTCTACGTCAACGCCGCCATGTGCGACATGGTGGGCTACCGGGCCGACGAACTCATCGGCCAGCTGCCGCCCTACCCCTACTGGCACCCCGACGACCTCGACCGGCACTGGAACGACAGCGACACCGTGCTGGCCGGCAACGCGTTTCCCCAAGGGCGGGAGAACCGCCTGCGGCACCGCGACGGGTCGGACGTTTACACCATGTTCTACACCACGCGCCTCATCGACGGCAGCGGCCAGCACATCGGCTGGATGAGTTCGGTGGTCAACATCACCGCGCAAAAGCGGGCCGAGGAACAGCAGCAGCAACGCGAGACCCAGCTGCAGCGGGTGCAGCGCGTGATCACGGTGGGCGAGATGGCCTCCACCCTGGCGCACGAACTGAACCAGCCGCTCGCGGCCCTGGTCAACTACGCGGCGGCGGCACGCGCACTGGCCGCCCAGGGCAAGACCGGGCCACTGAACGACAGCCTCGAAGCCCTGTCGGCCCAGGCGCTCCGGGCAGCCGACATCGTGGGCCGCATCCGCCGCTGGGTGCGCCAGCACCCTGAAAGCCGCGAGCCCTGCGACCTGTCGGCCATCGTGGAGCAGTCGCTGGAGCTGCTGCTGCGCGCCGAGGCCCGCCGCCAGGGGATTGCGGTGCGCGTCGAGCCGGCCGCAGCCCCTTTGCAGGTGCATGCCGACCGCGTGCTGCTCGAACAGGTGGTGATCAACCTGGGCCTGAACGCCCTGCAGGCCATGCAGACGCACCAGCCCCCGCCCGAAGGGCACGAACTGCGGCTGCGTTTGGCCGCTGACCCGGGCCACGCGCTGGTGCAGGTGCTCGACCGGGGCCCGGGCCTGCCGCCCGGCATCGCAGAGCGCCTGTTCGAGCCTTTTTTCACCACCCGTTCCGACGGTCTCGGCCTGGGCCTCAACATCTGCCGCTCCATCATCGAAAGCATGGGCGGCCAGCTGCAGGCCCGCAACCGCGAGGGCGGCGGCGCTGTTTTCGAAATCCGCCTGCCGCTCGCCAACGTCTCTGAGAACACATGAGAATGCCGCCGCACCATGACCTACGACACCCTCCCCACCGCCGCCGAGCCGCCCGATGACACCGTGGTCTACATCGTGGACGACGACGAAGGCGTGCGCCAATCGCTGGCGGCCCTGCTGTTGGCACGCGGGTACACGGTGCACACTTTTGGCGGCGGCGAGTCCTTCCTGGCAGAGGCAGCGCTGGACCACCCCGGCTGCGTGCTGCTAGACCTGCGCATGGAGGGCCTGAGCGGGCTGCAGGTGTTCCACGAACTCGGCCAGCGCCACAGCGTGCTCAAGACCGTGTTCCTGTCGGCCCATGGCGAGCTATCCTCCGCCGTCGCAGCCGTCAAGCAAGGGGCGGTGGACTGGCTCGAAAAGCCCTGCAACGAAGCCACCTTGCTGGCCGCTGTGGAGAAAGCCTCCACGCTGTCGCAAGCGCAGACACGACAGGCGCAACGGCAGCAGCAACTGCGCGAGCGCTGGAACGCCCTGAGCCCACGCCAGCAAGAGGTGGCCCAACTGCTGGGCACCGGCCTCAGCAGCAAGGAAGTGGCCCGCGCACTGGCGCAGCGTGACCCGGAGCGCCCCATTGACCCACGCACCGTGGACACGCACCGGTCCGCCATCTTCCTGAAGCTGGACATCCGCTCATCGCACGAACTGGGCATGCTGGTGGAAGACCTGGGCGTGGCCCTCAGCGCGCCTCGTACGGCATAAACCTCCCCGCCTGACCATCACCCCCTCAGGGCTTCATAAGCTTTCTTACGATTTTTTTGCACAATGGCACCCATGAACCGCAGAAACATCCTCCTCGCCAGCGCCGTTGCCGCCGCAACGGTGTTTTCTCCCTCCATCGCTTCAGCGCAGGACACGGGCCAGCCCATCCGCCTGATCGTGCCGTATGCCCCCGGCGGTCCCATCGACGTGACGGCGCGCGCGCTGGCCGAGCGCGTGCGCGATTCGCTGGGCACGGTGATCATCGACAACAAGGGCGGTGCAGGCGGCAACATTGGCGCCGACGCCATTGCCAAAGCCGCACCCGATGGCCTGACCATCGGCATCGCCGCCACCGCCACCCATGCGGTCAACCCCTGGCTGTATGCGCGCATGCCGTATGACGCGGGCAAGGACTTTGCAGGCATCACGCAGATGGTGCGTGTGCCCAACGTGCTGGTCATGAACGCCGCCAAGGCCGAGCAACTCAAGATCCACACCGTGGCCGACCTGATCGCCTACGCCAAGGCCAACCCCGCCAAGCTCAACTACGGCAGCGGCGGCAACGGCAGCGCGGGCCACCTGGCCGGTGAAATGTTCAAACAGCGCGCTGGCATCTATGCCCTGCACATCCCCTACCGGGGCGCCAACCCGGCCCAGCTCGCGCTGCTGGCCGGCGAGGTGGACTTCAACATCGATAACCTGGCCGCCGCTGCACCCAATATCCGCGCGGGCAAGCTGAAGGCCCTGGCCGTGACCTCGCTCGACGCCTCGGCCTCGCTGCCGGGCGTGCCGCCCCTGTCTGCCACGTTCAAGGGCTTCTCCATCGATACCTGGTGGGGCCTGGTGGCACCCGCCGCTACGCCCAAGCCCGTCATCGACAAGCTGAACAAGGCCTTTGTGGCGGCACTGAACGCGCCCGAGACCAAGACCCGCTTTGCTGCCCTGCTGGCAGAGCCTGTGGCCACCACGCCGCAGCAATTCGACAGCTTCATGGCCGCCGAGCGTGCCAAATACCAGCAGGTGGTGAAGGCCTCGGGTGCGAAGGTAGATTGAGAATTTTGAGCCCAGTCTGTCTGTAGCGCCTTCCCAGAAAGCGCTCGTCGCTATCTATTGAATAGCAAATTGCGCAGGGATGTGGGGCCGCCTGCACCGGCCGCCCGACATCCCCGCGCGTTCTTTGCATACTGGCTTTGCGCCGGGGCCGCAGGCTATTCTTGCGCAACAAGCCACGCACCGTCCTGCCCGGGCGTGGTCCACAAGGTGCGGCGGCAATAGCGGCGCAGCAGGTCGATCACCGTGTCGACCTGGTCGCAGGGCAATTGCCGGTGCAAGGCGCCACCTCCAGGTCCCTGGGTGAGCAAATTCAGGGTGTACGCGCCGTTGTATTCGTAGTAGTGCACTTGCGCGACTTCTGACCCGCAATTCAGCAGCGGCGCGTGGCACATGGCGATGCCATACAAGTTGCCTGCTTCGGAGAAGCGCATGGATGACAGGTCCGCCTCCAGCGCATCGACGATGCGCAGGTACTCGGGAAGATAGCTGTGCCAGAGCCGCTGGCTCCACTTCTGGCGGATTTCGACATAGCCCAGGGTAGCGCTGGGCTCTCCTATCAGCACTCGCGGATTCACCCCCCGCAGGCGCTGCGCCAATTCCAGGGGCGATTCGCCATAGCGACTGGGCAGTAAAGGGGTTTCATGCGTCTCGTAGGCACTCAGGCATCGGTCCGTGTCCGCCTCAGACTTGAGCAGCGCCGTCATCAGGCTGTCTCCGTCGCGGGTATAGCCCGCCTTCAACTGCCAGGGCAGACGCTCCCATGCCGTGAACATGTCGCTCTGGGATGCGCCTTCCACCACGAATTGCACCAGCGCTTCGACGCTATCAAACGTGCGCGTCTTTTTTTGGATCTGCCCAATCACCTTGTGCGGCAAGTAGACCTCAGTGGCCCAATCCGTGCCCACGCTCAGATAGCTGCCGCTGAGGTGCTTTTTGCAGAACTTGCGCAGTTGCTCGTAAAAGCCGTCGGCCACCCAGCGGCCTTCCTGCGTGAATTGGAAGCGAATGGCCTTCCCGGCATGCAGGAACTCCAGCACCACCTTGTCGCCGACGCGCTCCTCGGCTCGCAGACTCTCGGGCACAAACTCTCCCTGGGTGACCTGTGCGAGCTCCTGAAGTACCCCCACATAGTCGTCTACTTCCGTGATGCTCTTCGGGTCGAACTCGCAGATCCGATCAGGCACCATGTGATGGAAGATTTGGCTCAGGTGGGAGCTGTCCCAGTCTTGGGGCAGGGGCCGGAAGGCAATGCCTGCCCTTTTGAGGATAGCGGCAATGGTGTGGGAGGTAGCGCTCATTGAAATCCTGCTGCCCCTGATCAGGGCTGTCGGGTCATCGCCCAGACCTGCTGCAACACAGCCCCGCCTTTGCCAGCCACCAAGTCATCGCGCAGCTGCCGCAGGAAGTCCTGACGATGCTTCGGGTTCAGGCCTGGCCGATGGGGTACCTTGCCTTTATCGGCCCTGCGCATCAGCGACTGCAGCGATTGGAGAAAGGTGCGCGGAAAGATCTCGTAGCACCAGCCTGTCTCCGTAGCGGCCAACCAGCGGCCCTGCATCACCAGCGGTGCCTTTTCTAGCATGTGGTACAGCCAAGGCAGTGCGTGGGCATGGCGGCTGTCGTCACACTCATCCAAAACCCAACTGTTGCGCGGCTGAGGATTCAGCCAAAAGTGAATGTCACCCACCCAAGCATCCAACGCCGCGCAGGATGGACTTGCCTGCATCCAGCCCAGCCATTCCAGCATCTCCAGCTGCTGGGCCACACCCATGCCGCAGTACTGGTGATCTCTGCCCAGCAAATGTGACAAGGCCTCGGCTCGGTAACTTGCCGCCATCGATTCACTTGTGTGGGTAGCCCCGTCCTCGTCGGTATAGGTCGAGCGCAGCTTCACCATGCGTGCCCATTGCTCAGGCGTTTGCACGAGGTGAAAGAAGAGTTCGCGGCAGGTCATCCAGGTGGACGGATACTCGTCCCCCTGCCACAGCACCCCGTCAAAAAAGAGGGCGCGCAGCGCTGCATATTGCTGCGGCTCACACCAGTCGAATGCATCCAAGGCGTCCATGCGATTCCACAGCTGCTCTCTCGTCCAATCCATCACCATTCCTCTCCGTGATTCGTCTTCGTTCCCCATCCGCAGTGGCTCTGTAGAGCGCCAAAATCAGCCCCAGTGATGACGCGGCACGGGATGCCTTGGGGGTCGCAGCGCCAAAGCTCCTCCTTGCCGACGGCCCCTCAGAATGTAAAGCCCTTCTCGCGCCGTCCAGCCCTCTTGCGGTGGACAAGTTGTCAACCCTCGGCACGCGCTCACACGGCACCCTATGCAAGGCAGTCAATGCACCTTCGATCGCCTCCGGCCTCGCACCCACCCTTCACTTCGGCCTCATCGCGCCCTCTGTCCTCCTTGCAAGGCATCCCATCACCATGAAGAGAAACGAACGACTGGCCCTGCTCACCTCGCAGCGCGCACTACAGGCCGCCGTACAGGCCCGAGACTACGCCGCCGTGCGCAGGTGGCTGGCGAGCGGCGGCGATGCCAAGGCCCTGTGGCAAGGCGAACGCTGGGAAGACACCTATCCCATGGTCCTGGCCGTCGAAGGGAATGACCTGGAGACGGTGCACCTGCTGGCCGAGGCGGGTATGCCGCTGTACCACAACGCCCTGACGGCGCAGAAGAGATACGGAGCGGTCGAGCCGCTGACGATGGCTGCACTGTGGCGGCCCGGGTGCCACGAGGCCGTGATGGCCGCGCTGGACCTGGGTGCAGCCATCCACTCAACCACCCAGGACCACATGCCGGTGCTGCGCCTGACAGAGCTGCATGAGCGCGAGCTGGATGCAAGCTCCGACGCCCTGTTCCAGCGCATCCTGGACGCTGGTGTGGTCGACGTGGACGCACCTTGGGACGACTCCTTGCGGATACTGCACATCATCTGCATGGGCAACAACCGCTATGTGCCCGAGCTGATCCGCCTGTCGCGCGACGTCAACACGCCCGATGCCAGCGCGCTGCGCCTCACACCGTTACGGACGGCGGTCACCTCCGGCAGCGACCTGGCCGTGGGTGCACTGCTGGCTCGTGGCGCAGACCCATCCACGGCTGTGTCTACAGACAAAACCCTGCTGGATCTGGCGCTCCATATGAAGAAGTTCAGAAGGGAAAAGAACCTGAGCGGTCAGGTGGATCGCATCGTGACCATGCTGGAGACAGGGCGTGCCCTGCCGGAGTTCACATCACTCGCCTGAGCAAGAACGATGGAGAATGCCAGGGTGCGCAGCCACTGAGGAATTCGCCCCATCGCCTATGGAATAAGCGCCTATAGCTATCACCTTAATAGCAAAACAGTCGCGGACACCATGGTGCGCCGCCCTCCACGCAGGGTGGCGGCAGGGCCTGCTATTTCCTCAGACGGCTTCCAGGCGCTCAATGCGCTGGTCGCGCACGGCCTGCAGCCACTCGGCGCGCACCTGGGCGGGTGCGATTTCTGCCAGCGGCAGCAGCACGAAGGCCCGCTCATGCATGCGGGGGTGTGGCACGGTCAGCTTGGGGGTGTCGATGGCCAAGCCATCGAAGAGCAGGATGTCCAGGTCCAGCGTGCGTGGGGCGTTGCGGTAAGGGCGCTCACGCCCCGCGGCGGCTTCGATGGACTGCAGGGCCACGAGCAGCTCATGCGGCGGCAGGCTGGTGCGCAGGGCTGCCACCGCGTTGTAAAAATCGGGGCCGGTAGCGTCCACCGGAGCGCTGCGGTACAACGCCGAGCACTGCAGCAGTTGGGTGCCCGGCAGCGCGGCCAGGGCCTGGATGGCCGCGCGCAGGGCCGCGGGCGCATCGCCCAGGTTGGCACCCAGGCCGATGTACGCCGTGTGGTCAGGCATCCGCGGCCCTGCCGGGCGCGCCGCTGCCCTCCCCGCCACTGCCGCCGGTGCCACCACCGGCTTTGCGACGGCGGCGGCGACGCTTCTTGGGGGCGCTGCCGTCGGGCGGCAGTCCCATATCTTCGCCGTCGGCAGGCGCGGCATCCACGGTGGCACCGGTGGGCGTAACAGATACCGGGCGCGGCGCGGGGTTGCTGCGCGGTACGCGCTTGACGACGGGCTGCTGCGCCTTTTGGCGGGCCCGCTGCTCTTCCTTGGCCTGGTCCATCAGGTCTTCGCGGCGCTCGTCGTCGGCCGCCTGGAAGTCCTGCCACCACTCGGCCAGCGCTTCCTCGACCTCGCCCACATCGGCGCGCAGGCGCATGAAGTCGAACCCCGCACGGAAACGCGGCTGCATGACCATACCGAACGGCGTGTTGCCCACGCGCTTTTCAAAGCGCGGCTGCATGACCCAGATCTCGCGCATGTCGGCGGCCAG